>JGI24708J26588_10002243_pt1 | contig 14725 bp, 12 predicted proteins | sample BioPla1DNA2_FD_26588 | JGI IMG/M metagenome (IMG submission 26588) | reverse complement strand
AAGCCGGTAGCGGCTCCGACCCGTTGCCAGTTTTCGAAGACCACCTTCATCATCTGGCCTAGGGCGATGGTGCCAATGGCAAAATATCGCCCTCGCAGGCGGGAAACAGGCAATCCTATCAAGACTCCGAAGATGGCGGTGATCACCCCGGCTGCTACAAAGCCGATCCAAGGATTAATGCCGTGTTCAACGAAGAGAAAGGACGACACATATGATCCCAGGCCAAAAAAGGCCGCCTGTCCTATGGATACCAGGCCTACATAACCACCCATAATATTCCAGGCTTCACCCAATACGGCATATAAAACTACCATTATCAGGATGTGTTGGGTGAAGCGGGCCCGAGTCAGCTGGGGCAAGAGGATACTGGCAGCTACAAAGGCCAACAAAACCCCTTGGTTCTGTCTCTTCCCTTGCATCAGTCAGCCCCCCATCCCATAAGACCCCGCGGTCGAACAATGACAACCAATAGGTAGGTGAGGAAAACCAAGGCATACTTATACTCGGAGCCCACTATGAAGCCGCCGACAGTCTCAATGATACCGATGATTATCGCACCTATGAGGGCACCTTCGGTGCTACCGAATCCCCCCAAGGCTACGGCTACCAAGGCCACCAGGCCGAACATGGTGCCTACATCGGGGAAGATGTAATAGAAGCTGGCAAGAAATGCTCCGGCAGCTCCTGCACAGGCGCATCCTAGTCCAAAAGCAAAGGCATTCAGCCGTTCGATATCTATGCCCATCAGTGCTGCTGCAGATCGATCGATGGAGATGGCCTGAATGGCTAGGCCTGTTTTTGTCTTGCGGACAAACCAATAGACCAGTGCGGCTACTAAAAGACTGCCAGCACTGGCCACAAGCTTAGGCAGCTCAACAAAAACCGGTCCTAGCATGATGATGCCATGAGCTATGGATTTCTGCACCATTCTGTAGTCTGGGCTCCAAAGAAACTGGGCTAGATTGACGAAGAAGATGCCTAGACCGAACGTGACCAACAGCCTAGCTAGAAAGGGGCCTTGCAGTACTTTGCCAATTATTGTGCGATAGACCAAAACGCCGAATGCAAACATGAGTAGTGCAACTAAAGGGGCGCCCAATACTGGGTCAAGGCCCATTAGTTTGTAGAGCCAGAAACTCGCGTACATGGCCAGCATTACAAAGGAACCATGGGCGAAATTCACAATTCCCATTACTCCATATATGAGGCTTAGCCCCATTGCAACCAGGCCATATATACAACCGAGTAACAGGCCCCCCGTTGCAAGCTGCAAAAACACGGAGAACCACCCCTGTCGTAGTGTGTATACTAGAGAAACTCTGCCCTCAAAGCAAGGGCCCCGGGCGAGGCAAAGACAAGGATGCATACTAACCTGCCCGGGGTCTCGGGTCAGCTATTTCTTCCACTCAGGGAACGGAAACACGTACGGTACAGCGGCCAGATCAAAGGGCCAGACTACCCTGAATTCCCCTTTTTGCACCTGCAAGTATAAGGATCTCCCCAGGATGTTATCATGGGTGACAGGGTGGAATCTGACGCCCTCATACGGAGAAATCAGGCTCTCTGCTGGCATGTTGGTCTCCAGTAGAGCCTTGCGGATGTCGTCTGGGTTGGTGGACTGGGCACGATTGATGGCATCTGCTACAACAAAGGGAGCAGTGAAGCTTCTGGCGGCATTGGGACTCATATCATGGCCATACTTAGCTTTGTACAGCTCATTGATCTTAGCCACCATGGGCTTGCGTGATGCCAGATCCAATCCATAGACAGCTCGTACAAAAAAGTTCTCGCCGTCTTTACCAACAGTATTTAGGAAGTTTGGATCGAGATATCCCGCCATCCCAATCATGACTTTGGGTCGTACATCCATAGCCTTGAAAGTCTGGGTAAACAAGATGGCGTCTGAGACGTAAGCTGCATGGATAATCACGTCGGGTTTGGCCGCTTTTATCTTGAGCACTTCACTAGTTACGTCGGTAGCTCTGTAAGCATAGGGAACGTCAGCTACAAGCTTGAAGCCGTACTCATCGGCCCAAGTCTTGATCTCCTTGGCTACGTTGGCACCCCATTCGGTGTTTTCCCAGAGCACGGCCAGATTGGGCAAAGTGGTATTTTCTTTAGCCTCAATATCCTTTACTAGCTCTAGAGCGTTTTTCGCCTGAACACCGTCATGGGGAATTACGCGAAAGAACCACTCAAAGCCCCGTTCAGTCAATGCCGGTGATGTAGCATCAGACAGAACATAGGGGACCTTCAATCTTTCCGCAGCCATGCTGGCAGTTTTTACAACACCGCTCTGATAGCCACCAATAACGGTGACTACGTTCTCCTCGGTGATGAGTCTTTCAGTTTCTGCCATACCTTGCGTCGGGTCTCCCCTTGTATCACCAAATACTACCTCGATCTTGGCACCACCGAGGCTGGGGATGCCCGCAGTTCTTGAGAAGGGAAAGTCGAGATCGTATACACCGTTGATGATGTCCACGGCTAGTTCTACGCCACTGCGGCAGTCTGCTCCCGTTGTGGCAACTGCCCCGGTGAGTGGATAGACGGCACCGATCTTGATGGTTTCCTGGGCCAGGGTACTAGTGAATGCGCCGAGAACTAATACCAGCATCAGGGCAACTGTAACACACCAGCTCAGTCCCCTGTTTTTGGTTGGGTACACCAGATTACCTCCTCTTTGACGTTTAGTCTTTTAGCAAGTGTAGCGGGCAATTTCTTNAGCTGTGGANTGTATCACCGCCTCTCCATATACTTACGTCGTTGGGTGTTTAAAGATACGGTGCAATGTGTCTTTTTATATTCTNTGCGTAAGCACGATTCCCTCTTTCTATTTTACTAATGGGTAACGAAACAAAGACTTGGCTGGCATCTCGCCATTGTCCGGCTTTTCAGTTCTCAAGGGGTTTTCGTGGAGACTCAACGGTTTTGCTCATCGGTTCTGGTTCCCCCTTGAAAAACATCAAGCAGGATATTGCTAGTAAGGCATTAATACTAGATAGGATAAAACAATACCAAGTCAGTTCAGAACTAATGGGGAGTTTGGGCATGGATAATAGCGCGGAGGAGTAGGCGATGAAGGGAAAGGTACATAAAGGGCGAATGTTTCCCGCATCTAGAGAATATATCAGTGATTTTTGAAAAGCGAAGGAGCGATCCAATGTGAAGCTATCGTTCATGACCAAGAGTCTCAGCAGCCGAACAATCACGATTATAGTTGCTACGATAATAGTTCTGCTCGGAGCGTCTACATGGGTAACCTATACGCAGTTTCGCAAGGTGACGGAAGCCTCCGCTTTGGATGTCGCTGCCAAGGAGGCTACCAACAATGCCCTGATAGTCAACAATTGGCTACAGGCCCAAGGGGATAAACTTTTGGCGTTGGCCCATACCTCTGACATGAAGCGAATGAACTTAGCAGTCCAGATTCCCATACTTGAAAAGCTATCGGTGGATAACCCGGATTTGGAGCTGATGTTTATTGCCGACCGCTCGGGGATCACTGTGGACTCCACCGGTGGCAGCCAGGATATTAGCGATCGGGAGTATTTTCAGCAGGCCATGTCCACAGGTAGGATCTATTATTCAGAGCCTATCGTGAGCCGAGCTAGTGGTGCACTAGTGGTGGCTATCGCTCAGCCGGTCCTCAGGGACGGCATCGATATGCCTGTTGGAATTATTGGAGCAACTGTTAAGCTAGATTATCTGCAGGCACTGACAGATAGTATGAGCATTAATGGCAGTGGATATGGCTGGATTTTGGATAAGAATATGGTCACTTTAGCCCACCCCAATCCCGCCTACATGGGGAATAAGGACATATTTACTGACAACGAAGAGCTTAAAGATTTGGCTGTCCATCTTCTTGAGGGAGAAGCAGGCATAGATAGACTTAAGCTGCAAAAAGTAACACAGATAGTGGCCCATGCTCCCGTTGAAGTGGCGGGTTGGACAGTTATTATGGTGGCTGCGGAGAAGGAAGTGTTAGGTCAAGTTGTGCGTCTTCGGGATATCAGTCTGTTTGTAGCCATCATCGGTGTTATCTTAGGCGGTATTGTGGCCTACATGATTGCCAAGTATGTGGCTAGGCCTATTATTCGGCTAAGAGATCTGGCTGAGCAGGTGGCAACCGGTGATTTGACTGTGAAGGCCGATGCCCGCAGCGAAGATGAGTTAGGTCAGCTGTCCCGGGCTTTTAACTCCATGGTTGATGATCTAAGAAATATGGTCCAAAGAGTTGGCCAGTCTTCGCGAATGATTGCCGCCTCCAGCCATGAGCTTTCTGCTTCTACCCAAGAGACAGGGGCATCCATAGAGGAGGTAGCTGCTACAACCAATCAGTTCGCATCAGCCGTGGAAACGATGAGAACCGAAGCACAAGAAATGTCTAGTTCAGCTAATGAGATTTCTACTATGGCCCTAGAAGGGGGCAAATCGGTAGAGGAAGCTATGATGAAGATGCAGGGACTGCAAAGCAGTATTGAAGGCTTGGTGCAAGTCATTGGAAGTCTCGACGACAGATCTCAGGAGATCGGTCGTATTGTGGATGTCATAACAGATATCGCTGATCAGACTAACCTACTAGCTCTAAATGCTGCGATCGAGGCCGCCCGGGCCGGTGAACACGGTCGGGGATTTGCAGTCGTCGCTGATGAGGTTCGTAAGCTAGCAGAGCAGTCTGCCGAAGCTACCAGTGAGATCACGGCTTTGATTGGTGAAATCCGTAAAGAGACCGATGGTGCCGTTGTCGGTATGAATAAAGGCGCCCAGGAGGTCAAAGATACCTTCGCGGTTGTCGATGAGAGCAACAAGCTATTAGGTCGTATACTGGAGGCCGTCCAAGGCATAGTGAGGCAGATCCAAGATGTTGCAGAAGGAATTGAACACATTGGCACTGGCAGTCAACAGATGGCGGCAGCCACCGAAGAGCAGTCAGCATCTATTGAACAGGTTGCCTCAGCTGCCCACGAGCTTAACAACATGGCTGAGGAGCTCAATGAACTTGTAGCTAGGTTTAGGGTATAGCTTTGTGTCTTGAAGTGGGAGCTGAAGAACGGTGGGAGAGGGAGCCCGGGCTGGCTGGGACTCCCTTTCTAATATGATCTGAGACACACTTCTATTTGCCTGATTATCAAGTGAGATGAGCTCATGATCAGCGAGTAATTGTTATGACAACATGATCTATTCCCGGTTTACTTCGGTGGCGCGACCGGTGGACTCCAGTAAAGGTCACAAATCCGCGGTTTGACTAAGAAGACCCACTTGTAAAAAACATGTGACGGATATATAATAATACTATAGGACCCATTATTTGGTAGGATTCCTTGACTTCGGTGTTCTGTTAAAGGGTCTGTTAATATTGTTATGATGATATGACACGCGTTTCTACTATGCGTTTATGGGGCGGTGCTTGGCTAGGTGGTCAACATGAGGCGAAAAATGGTTATACTAGGGGCCGGTAGTGCGGTTTTTACTCAAGGACTGGTAGCTGATCTTATCCGCGAAAAAGACCTCGGAGGATGGGAGTTAGGTTTGGTTGACATCGACTCCGAGGCTCTAGAGAACACAACATGTCTCGCCAACCGAATGGTTGCGGCCAAAGGTGCCGATATTAAGGTGACCGCGTCAGAAGAACGGAGAGATTTATTGCCAGGTGCCGATGTAGTCGTTGCAACCATAGCAGTAGGAAAACGGCGAGCATGGGAAACAGATGTGTTTATTCCACGCAAATACGGAATCTATCAGCCTGTTGGTGATACAACAATGCCCGGTGGAATCTCACGAGCAATGCGTATGATACCGGTAATGTTGGATGTAGCTGAGGATATTGCTACCCTATGTCCGGGAGCATATTTCATCAATTACTCAAACCCAATGACTGCTATCTGTCGAGCAATCCGTAGACAGACCCAGGTACCGGTTATTGGTTTGTGTCACGGTGTCAACGAGACAGAAGGCTATCTGGCGCGGTTTGCTGATCTTCCCAGAGAGCAAGTGACCACATTCGCAGTAGGCCTAAATCACCTAACCTTTATTCTCGATTTCCGGTTTCACGGCAAAGATGCGTGGCCTGTAGTAGACAGACAGCTAGCCAAATTGCGCAACAGCGATAGAGCCTACCTTCCGGAAAGCAATCCGTTTTCCTGGTCTTTGTACGAGAACTATCGCGCCTATCCAGCTGTTAGTGATCGCCACGTGGTAGAGTTTTACCCAGAGTTGTTTGGTTCCGGGGACTACTATGGCCGGCAACTAGGCGTGGACGCGTTTTCTTTTGAAGCGACCATTGCTGCCGGCGATAAGACGTATATGGAGATGATTGATCAGGCTCAAGGTAGACGACCACTGAAGGAAGAGCTTTTTCATCGTGCTCCAGGAGAACACGAACAATTACTGGAGATCCTCAAGTCGATTTATTTCGATGAGAGGAAAGTTTTTTCCGTGAATTTACCGAATAATGGCGCTGTCCCGAATTTACCAAAGAATGGATTGCTAGAGCTTCCGGCGGTAGCAACTGGGCGAGGGTTTATTCCCCTATACATCGATTGTTTCCCGGATATCTTAGCGACTAAGATATCGAAACATATTTATGTCACAGAGATCGTTGTTGAAGCCGCTGTGACTGGCAGCCTAGCGCTCTTGGTTGAGGCTATTCTTGCCGATGGCTCCATATCTGAAAGAGATGTTGCTCAGAAACTGGCCATAGAGCTGTTGAAGGCTCAACAGGAGCACCTACCCCAGTTCTGAGTACGTACCCACTCTAAATAGATGGATCATATGCCTCTTAGATCGAGGTATGTTCAACGAAGATGATATATAAGTTCGTAATTATTGGAGGTCTAGCTATTCTCATCGATCTACTGAACCCGGAGATGATTGTAATCGGCAGCATATACGCCAGGTGCGAGGATATTCTTCGCCCTATCGCATTTAGTGTGGCCAAAAAGGAAGCCCTCCCGGCCTATCCTATAGTTGTTAAATGTAACATTTATGTGTATAATAGTATCAGATAGGATGTACAATGAGTTGTTATAACGATATGATCTATTATTGGTGCAGACAGTCCGATACTGAGGGAGGGGTAGTGGAAAGCATTGTGTAAGCGCCGCAAGAGTAATACCAATAAGAATCCCTTCAACGAAAGGTGATATGGCAGTTCTAGTTTTACCATACATCATCATATTGTCATGACCTGCGTTCTGTAATGAGTTAATCTAGCTAGGGTTTATCTGGCAAGGTTGTTAGAACAAAGAAAGGTGGAACGAGGCGTGAGACAAACGAAAGAAACAGTCAGACTTGGATTCATAGGCGTTGGGGATCAAGGCTCAAGTCATTTGGATATAGCTCTGGGGATTCCCGGTGTTGAGGTTGTGGCTCTTTGTGATGTAGACGCTGGGTATCTTGAGCGTGCTAAAGTATGGGTGGAGGAGGCTAATCAGCCAACGCCGACTTTGTACGGGAGAGGCCCAGAGGATTACAAGCGACTATGCCAAGAAGAAGATCTGGATGCAATAATCTGCTCTACTCCATGGGATACTCATGCTTCTATCTGCATTGAGGCGATGAAGAACGGCAAGAACGCTGTTTGTGAAGTTCCACTCGTACTGACCCTTGATGAGGCGTGGGAGCTAATTGAGACTCATGAATCAACAGGAAAGTGGGCTACGCTGGGCTTTAAGCCTGTTCATTCGGCGATTGGCAACATGATTTCTTTGGGCATGTTTGGTGAGATGATTTATTTCGAGGGTGGCTACATCCACGATCTACGGTTAGTCAAGTTTGATCCCGAGAGAGAGCCGTGGCGATTGCAGCATGCTATCGAGCGAAACGGGAATCTCTATCCGGATCATCCCACCACATGGGCTATGCCGTTGATGGACATAAATCATGGTGACAGATTCGACTATCTTGTTTCTATGAGTTCGAGTGCGAAATGTCTAAATGAGTATGCCAAGCACTACTATGGGGAAAAAAACTACTATGCCACTAGCCCTGTGAAACAGGGGGATTACAATGCCACTCTTATTCGTACTGTCAATGGTAAGGTTTTCAACCTAAAGCATGACACCCATACCCCCCATCCCCGTGGCGTATACTGGCTTCAGGGAAGTAAGGCGGTCTATATGAGAATCAAGGCCCTGAAGAATGGCGACAGGGTCTATTTTGATCATAACACGGTTCACGAAGCTGATGGTCATGAATGGGAGGATGCCAAACCGTACCTCGAAAAATATGAGCATCCACTCATCAAGACATATGAGCCGCCTGAGAGAGCTGCAATCCGAGGGCACTCTGGTGGGGGACGCAAGACTCCATATGCATGGCATCGACTCGTATTGGCGTTGCGGGAAGGGCGAGTTACTGACTTTGACGTGTACGACTCTGTCACGTCGAGCGTAATCGGGCCACTTACGGAGATGTCGGTTGCCAACGGCAGCAAACCTGTTGAGTTTCCAGATTTTACAAAAGGGAAATGGGAGGAACGGCCCAGTTTGCTAACTACTGAAGACGCGTGCAGTGAGTAGGGTCTCTAGAGGAGATGAAGCCATGGATCCCAAAAATGTCGCCTTCTTTGATTATGATCCGAAGTCACAATTGGTTGTCGAAGAAACCAGTATTCCGAGGGCCAAATTCTCAGCTATTGATGGGCACAATCACTTAAGGAAGTTTGCTGAGCAGCCGAATGCAATGGAAGATCTTCTCCGTGCGATGGATGAATGCAATGTCCAAGCTGTAGTAGATCTAGACGGTGGCTGGGGAGACAGCTTGGCTCGAAAACTAGATGTATTCAATGACTTTCCCGGAAGATTCTATGCATTTTGCCGCATAAATTGGGAGCGTGTTGATGACCCGCGTTTTCCCAAGATGGCGGTCGATCAGTTAGAAGACAGTGTGCGTAGGGGAGCAAGGGGGCTGAAGATCTCCAAGCGCCTGGGTTTAGGTGTAAAGGATAAAGACGGCCAATACCTGCCTATAGATACGCCCAAACTAGATCCAGTGTGGGCTCGCTGCGGGGAACTGGGTATACCTGTCTTGATCCACACCGCAGATCCAACGGCTTTTTTTGAACCATTGGACAAGCATAATGAGCGTTTGCGGGAGCTGGCAGAGCACCCCGATTGGCTGTTTATAAAGGATGAGTATTACTCCAAGGACGAGCTTCTGGCACAGCGTAACAGGGTGTTCAAACGTCACCCGAATACGATATTTATCGGGGCCCATGTGGCGAGTATGCCTGAGAACCTCAAGCAAGTAGGCAAATGGCTAGATGAGTTTCCCAATCTCTATGTGGACATTTCTGCCCGGTTAAGCGAATTGGGTAGGCAGCCATACACAGCTCGAAAATTCCTGACAGACTATGCAGACCGCATTATCTTCGGCACCGATGGGAACGCCATGGGTCAGCCCCTGGAGAGGATGTATCGTTTGCACTGGAGATTTTTCGAAACATATGATGAGTATTTTGATGTGACCGAAAGCCACAAAGTTCAAGGGGACTGGCGAGTCTATGGTGTAGGGCTTCCCGATGATGTATTGGAGAAGATATATCAGAAGAACTTCCTTGAGTTGGTGGGTGAAATGGGCGCTTAGTCTAGGCTTTGCTTCTGGTTATGAGCTGAGCCACAACTTCTAATAAGGCGGAGATTCATCTATGAAGGTGTTTGACACACATTTTCACTTGAAAGGCACTGAAACCTCGGCTCAGGAATTGGTTAAATCCTTCGATGAGGCTGGTATCGAGCGGGTGTGCTTAATTGCGCCAGGCGGGCGTACTCTGGGTACTCCCACTGAACCAAATGCGGGCGAGGCATCAAACGAGGAGATGCACAAAGGAAATCAGTATTTGGTGCACCTCGTAAGAGAAGCTCCAGACAGATTTGTTGGGTTGGCACGGGTAAATCCATTGGCACCAGGGGCTACAGATGAGCTGCAATGGGCATATGAGCATGGTCTAAAAGGACTGAAACTGTTTTGCATAGGGTGGTACCCTGAGGATGAGAGAGTGGCCCCTATATATGAAAAGGCTGCTTCCCTAGGCATGCCGATACTCTTTCACACAGGGATTCTTGGTGATGGAAGAAACTCGCAATACCACAGGCCCGCGGGGTTTGAAGTTATTAAAGACTTCCCCGATTTGAAGATAATAATGGCACATGTTGGTTGGCCATGGACTGATGAAGCCATTGCTGTGGCCGGAATGGGGCCGAAATTTCGGGGAAACTACCAAATCCATGTTGACATTACCCCGGGCGCCCCATTGCTGTGGCGGAAGGANGTAATCAACAAAGCAGTAAACTACCTCGATGAAGGTGTTTTGGTGTTTGGCACTGATGCTGGCCCAGGCAATTGCGTGTCTTACGGCAAGCAAGTGATCCAAAGTATCAAGACGATATTTACTGAACTCGAGATTCCGCGTAGTGTTCAGGAAGATATATTCTGGAATAATGCCGTTGCCTTATATGGCGAGTAGCTCAAAGTGTTGATTGAGGGGGGATGACTGGGGACCAAGCTCTTAGATGAAGGACACAGGGTATGATCAAACACAAGGGGGATTTCTAGTATGCTATCTAGAGNTAGTATTCGCAAGATATTACTCACAGCTGCGGTATTAGTCATGTGTGTAGGGATAGCGCAGGCCCAAGCAAAGAATGTTACATTGACTTACAGAATATGGGACGTAAATCAAGCCCCCGCAATGCGCGAGATTGCTGAGCGATTCCACGAAGCTAATCCAAATATTACTGTCAATGTTGAGGTAACTCCATGGTCCCAGTATTGGACTAGTCTCGAGGCTGCCGCGACAGGTAGAAACCTGCCAGACCTCTTCTGGCTGAATGCTTGGTTTGTTCTATATGCTGAGAACGACCAGTTGATGCCACTTGACAACTATATCGAACGTGACAACGTCGATCTAGGTAATTTTCCGGAAAAGCTTGTCAACAACTTCGTGTTCAACGGAACAGTATATGGCTTGCCCAAGGATTTCGATACGGTCGGGCTTTGGTATAACAAGGAGATATTTGATGAAGCCGGTATAGCCTACCCTGATGAATCCTGGGATTGGGACACCCTAGTGGAGATAGCCAAGAAACTCACCAATGAAGAAAAACAAGTCTGGGGCTTCAATGCGTCTCCTAGTCAGCAATCGGGCTACGGTAGCTTTGTCTATCAAAACGGTGGCTATATGATCAGTGAAGACCTAACCCAGGCGGGATGGACCGATAAAAATACCATGGGAGCGCTGGAGTTTTGGCGTGACCTATTATTTGTTCATCAGGTCTCACCTACAGTAGCTCAACAGACGGATACACCAGGTGAAGCTTTGTTTGAAGCGGGACGCTTGGCGATGCACATCAATGGTTCGTGGAACTCAATCCGTTTTCGTGATAACGAATATACGAGAGATCGAGTTGATGTAGCGGTACTACCTAAAGGTAAACAGCGNGCNGTGATATTCAACGGTCTTGGGAACGTGATTGCCGCTAATACCAAATACCCTGAGGAGGCATGGCAGTTTCTCAAATTCCTGAGTTCAGAAGAAGCTCATCTGATTCAGGGAAGAACTGGTACAGTCATTCCTGCCTTCAATGGTACGCAGCAGCCCTGGGTTGAGTCCGTGCCAGCGTTCAATCTTCAGGCCTTTGTTGATATGGTTGAATACGGGGCCGCGGCTCCCTGGCATAGAGAGTCCGGAAAAATGGGACAAATTCAGACAGATTGGCTGAACCGCGTATGGTCTGGAGAGCTTACAGTAGAACAGGCTTGTGAACAACTCCAGGCAGAGTACGAGGCGCTACTCAGCAGATAAGCCAAGGGGCAATGATGTCATAGTAGAAAAGGACGTCGAGAGCGTGAGTCTGTACGGGGCACAGGGTGGCAAAGCCGCCCTGTTGCCTCAATGACCGTGTACTTATTTTTGCCGAAGAGGGGTAGTCTTATGAATTCTATAGCAGGTGAAGCGAAGGTGGGCGCTCCTATGATTGCTCGGCCTAAGAGAAGGCTCAATCCGAAGAAGAAGCATGACTATATGTGGGGATACTTGATGATTCTTCCCACTATGGTGGGGACTATAATATTCAACTTTTGGCCGTTGGTTCAGTCGCTGTATCTGAGCTTCACGAAATGGGGCGCCTTCGGGAGTTACTCGTGGGGTGGACTTGTCAATTATCGACGGCTGTTTTCCGATCCAAACTTAGCGATGGCCCTGCGAAATACTATAGTCTATGCACTAATGGTCGTTCCAGCGTCTCTCGCACTTTCTATCTTAGTTGCAGTGTTGCTGAATCAAGACATAAGAGGTGTTGGTGTTTACCGCACCCTTTACTTTCTGCCCGTAGTGACTATGACCGTAGCTGTGGGCATGGTATGGAGATGGTTGTACAACGCAGATTTTGGGCTGATCAACCATGTCTTGAAACTGGTATCCATTGAGGGGCCTCGTTGGTTAACTGATCCATCATGGTCACTTAGTTCAATTGCTGTAGTCGCCATATGGGGGGGAATTGGCCATAATATGGTGATTCTACTCTCTGGTCTGCAATCGATCCCGTCCACTTATTATGAAGCTGCTGAGATAGACGGTGCGAACGCTTTCATCAAGTTTTTCCGCATCACACTGCCATTGTTGACTCCAACGATTTTCTTCTTGGCCGTAACTGGTTTAATTGGGGCTCTTCAGGTTTTCGAGCTTATTTTCATGATGATCGGTCCAGAAAGTCCAGTAATAAGACAGACTCAAACGCTGGTCTTCATGTTCTATCGTGAGGCGTTCATTTTTATGGATAAGGGCTATGCGGCAGCGATTATATTTATCCTATTTCTCCTAGTATTAGTGGTCACAATTATGCAATTTGCAGCGCAGAAAAAGTGGGTCCACTACGAATAGACCTATTCAATACTTTAGGAGTNGGTTATTGTATTAGGAGGGATTTCATGGCAACCAAGCAATCCAAAGCCTCGAAAGTTGTACTACATGCTATACTAATACTCGGCGCTGTATTCATGGTCGGTCCATTTCTGTGGATGGTATCAACTTCGCTGCAGACCTTGGGAGAGGCTACAAAAATTCCACCAACGCTAATACCAAGCCAGTTTCATCTCGACAACTATCGTCGTGTTTTCGAGACACTCCCATTCGCGACATTTTACAAGAACACAATCATAATCACAGTTGCAAGAGTCCTCGGGCAGTTGTTCTTCTGTTCTCTGGCTGCATATGCATTCGCTAGAATCGAGTTTCCTGGTCGTGACTGGATATTCGTGTCATTGCTGACCGTTCTAATGGTCCCAGGGCAAGCTTATATTATCCCGCAGTACCTGTTAATGATGAGACTAGGCTGGCTTGATACCTTGACAGCTTTGATCGTTCCTGGGTTAACTAGTGCCTACGGTACGTTCCTCTTGCGACAGTTCTTTCTCACATTGCCAGAGGAATTACAGGAAGCGGCAATTATCGATGGATGTAACCACTTCAAGATCTACTGGAAAATCTTTCTACCACTATCTGTTCCAGCCCTTATTGCTATGTCCATATTCACTGCACTCTGGTCCTGGAACCAACTAATGTGGCCGCTAATCGTGAATACATCCCAGGCCAAGATGCCGTTGTCAGCTGGACTAGCATCTTTGCAGGGACAATACTCAACGCATTTTCCAATGCTGATGGGTGGGGCCTTGTTGGCAATATTCCCGATGGTAATACTGTTTCTCGTATTGCAGAAGCATTTCATCGAGGGAATTGCTCTTACCGGCACCAAGGCGTAGTTGGTTTGGGGGTTTTCGACGGTTGGTCTAATCGCTACAGAGAAAGGGTTTGAGGAGCTGGCCTATCTTGTACGTGGGGTCCTGCTTCGCCGATAGCATGCCATACTACCTTAGGTGTGAGGCTGTGAGAGAACTCATCTTTGGTCAAGTGGAGACAGGCAGGCTGCGGAAGAAGCTTACAGCTCTCTGTTGGATTGGGTTAGGCTGAGTAAATTACGCAGTTGTCTTAGTCATTTCATACTTGGAAGTAGGTTGGGGTTGCTCCATGGGTTGGAAACCTAGACCACATAAAACAGTATATCTTGTCTCGGCAATAATGGGCTTGACGCTACTGGGAGACTCACTCCTATATAGCGTTCTACCATTAAATGCAGAAGTGCTGGGAATCCCCCTGTTAGCCGTGGGCGTCATTCTTAGCGTGAATCGCTGGGTTCGGATGGTCACAAATTTCCTGGCTGCGAAAAGTTTTGCGAGGTGGGGACTCCACAAGCCTTTGGTAGCAGCTATTGTGGCGACTGTTTTGGTTACTTTTATCTATGCCCAGCCAAAGGGAATTGGAGTTTTTTTGCTGGCTCGCATGATGTGGGGTTTATGTTGGTCGCACATCCGGCTAGGTAGTTATCTGGTTATTCTGGGGACTTCTGGGACTGCACTTGGTATATCCATGGGGATTAGACAAGCTATCGCTCGGGTAGGCAGTGCATTTGCCGTGCTTGTCGGTGGTTTCCTCGTGGATTGGTTCGGTTATCGGGTAGGAGTAACCTCTATGGCCCTATTATCATCTATGGCTATACCAGTGGCCTATCGGCTACATTCGGAGCTAGAAGACCGGAATATTTTGGATCATGCAGTACAAGAAACACATGACAACCCGTGTAATCTCAGACCACGGTCTTCTCTAATGTCCTACAATCTTGCTGGTTTTGTGACAAGTTTCGTTGGTGTCGGCTTGGTTGTATCT
>JGI24708J26588_10002238_pt1 | contig 14736 bp, 11 predicted proteins | sample BioPla1DNA2_FD_26588 | JGI IMG/M metagenome (IMG submission 26588) | reverse complement strand
TCGGCGCACTCCACCAGCGGCTCATCCATCTCATCGCACAGCACCGTCGCCGTTATCTCCGCTGTCCCACTCCGTGTCCCGGGCCTGAAGGTCGCAGCCGCACTCCCCGAACTATCGAGCTCTACACACCCGGGGGATATACTCCCATATTCCCCATCAACTGCAAGCTCAACCTCGACCCCCGCAAACGAGGTGTTGCCAGAGGTGCTGTTCGTAACCTGCACCGTGACGGTCGCGGTCTCCCCGCTCCCCGCCGTCAACCAGTCAACATCCGTGTTGATCGTGATACCATCAGGCACCAGTGCCCCCGCCGGCGCCACAACCAGAAGCAGCCCGACGGCTAAACACACATATACCCACCTCATTGTACACCACACCTACTTGCACTTAGTCACACGAAAACATATAAACTTTATTAAATGAGACAGACAGGACAAAGCTCCGNTATGTCATAAAACAAGATTTCTTGCCTGAAATCAGCGCGCCCCCTTCCAAGAGGGGCGATATCGCCCCTCCTGGTCAGGCACAAGGGTGCCGTGCCTACAGCCGATCCCGACCACGTGGTGGCCTGCCCCACACCGCCCCGGCCCTGTGACGCCGCACCATAAAAACCACGCCGAGGAGAGCCGCGACGACGACCCCGGCGCCGACAAAGATCCAGAGATTGGATGTCCGCTCCACCACGAGCGGGACCGCAAACTCGCCTGTGCCGAGCGGGATCTCGACGTCGACCGATATAGGCTCGTAACCCTCGCAGGCGGCGGTGATGGCGTACACCCGGTCCGTGGTGAGCGCCATCCTGAGGCAACCCAGACCGTCAGTCACCCCGGCGGCCTGGCCATCAACCTGGATGGCCGCATCGGCAACCGCCTTCCGATCGGTATCCTCCACGCTGATGGTCACACTCGCCCGATCGTAGTCGAGCTCGGCGACGATATCCTCCCCCTCCCCCGAGATATGGCAGACCTCATTCCAGTCTCCATACCCCGGCGCCTTCACCGCAATCGCGTAGGTCCCTGCGGGGATATCGGAGAGCATGAGCCGGCCGTACTGGTTGGTCCTGCCCTTGAGCGTCCCGTTGATGGAAACCTCAGCCCCCGCTATCGGCTTCATCCCCTCGTTGAAGGCCGTTATCGAGACCGGGTATGCTGACTTTGAGATATGCACCAGGACGAAGACGTCATCCTCTCCGAAGTAGCGATCCTCCTGGTAGGGCTGGTAGTCAGGCGCCGTGACCTTGAGGGAGTAGCGCCTCTCACGCTGCAGATGGAGTGGGAGGTTGCCGGCGGCGTCGGTCACCCCCCGGCGCGTGCCGTCGATAAAAATCTCAACACCCGCGACCGGGTCAGTTGACTCAGCATCCCGGACCTGAACCGCCAGGAGATCTCTCCTGAGGAGCCAGTACTGAACCGTACCGGTCTCCTCCATCCGCACCGTCCTTGAGAGATCGCAGTAGTCCGATGCCTGGATATCGAGATCATAGAGCACTCCCGCCCGCATCGAGAAGCCCGCGCTCCCGTCGCTCCTGGTGGTCGCCGACCGTGAGAGTCCGTCACCCTCGATGCGCACCAAGGCCCCGGCGACCGGCTGCAGGGTCGTCGCATCATAGACCTCGACCGTGAGGGTCTCGTCTCTCCTGACCATATCGATCACGATCCGGGTTCTGTCAGCGCTAACCCGGTCCGTCCAGTCCAGGTAGCCCTTCCGAACCACCTTCAGACGCAGGTCTCTGTTCTCGGAGTGATCGTACTCGTAGGTGCCATCCGATGCGGTGACACCCATGTACCCGCCGTCGACGTATATGGATGCGCCGGCAAGCGAGTCCCCGTTCTTCTCATCGACCACGCTGATGCGCAGAGTGGCCGCCTGCACCGCCCCGCATATAAGGATACATGCTATGAAGATGCCTATGATGAGGTGACGTTCAGTCATACTAGACTGTATCGTGCCCTGAAATTTGAGTGCATCGGTTTACACCCATCGCTCGGGCGGGACACGCTCAATGACCATCCCTTCGACGAGAACCGGCATCAGCGTCCGACCGACCTCTATCGCGCGCTCAAGCCGCCACTCCCGATCGGCGTAGATGGTGAAGATGGGATCACCCCTCTTGACTCGGGTCCCCTTCTTTGCGTGGATATCAAGCCCTGCGCCGTGGTCATACGGAGAGCCTGCGAGCCGCGCAAGGGTCACGAGTGCACGGTTGTTGAGCTCGATGACGTACCCATCATGCGGAGCCCGGACGTCGAAGTGGTACTCACCCGGCTCGATGTCCTCGGCCTTCACCGTCGGGTCGCCGCCCTGGATCTCAATGATCTGATGCATCTTCTCAAGCGCCTTCCCGCTCCTGAGGATATCAGCCGCCATATCGTGCCCCTGGCCGTATGCCGCCTTCCCTGCCATCTCAAGCGCGATCCCGGCTATCGAGAGGCTTTTCTGGATCAGGGAGTTCGGTGTGGTCGCCCCTTCGAGGACGGAGAGCGCTTCGCGCACCTCAAGGTTCGGGCCGATGGTGTGCCCGACGAGCGACTCCCCGTAGCTCAGTGCACACTCGACCCGCATCCCGAGCCGCTCGCCGATCTCGATGAACTCTCGGGCGAGTTTCCGGCCCTCCTGGACATCCTCGATCTTGGTGTTCCGGCCGACCGGGATATCGATGACCACGATGTCAGCGCCGACGGCGAACTTCTTGGCCATGACGCTTGCGATCATCTGGCCCCGGGCGTCGATCCGGAACGGATACTCGTAGGTGATGATCTTATCATCGGCCGGGGCGATGTTCGTGGCCCCGCCCCAGACGATGACGCCGCCAACCTTCTCGGTCATCCTCTGGACCTCACTCGCCGGGAACGATACGGGCGCAAGAACCTCCATGAGGTCTGCAGTCCCGCCAGCGCCGGTGATGGCGCGGGAGCTGGTCTTTGGTATCCGAAGGCCGCTTGCGGCGATGATCGGCACCACCAGGAGGGTGATCTTGTTCCCCGGCACACCACCGATGGAGTGTTTATCGACGATCGGGCGACGGGTGAACTGGAGGCGCTCCCCGGTCTCGACCGTTGCCCGTGTCAGGTACTCCACCTCATCCATATCGAGGCCGTTGATGTAAGACGCGATGACATAGGCGGTGATCTCGCCCGGGGAGAGGTTGTCATCGACGATATCCCTGACGATCTCTATGGTCTCGTCCTTGGTGAACCGACCGCCATCCATCTTCTTCTTGATGTGCGTGAGGGAGATGGGGCGCTCGGCGCTCCGAACCTCAACGGGCGTCCCTTCACTAGCAGCGAGCGCATCGTTCAGCGGCCGATAGATACCGATGACCCCAGGTTCAACGAGCGAGCCGGTGGTATCAACGTGGGCCTGGACGCTCCTTCCGGCCTCCTCATCGGCGATCTGGACACGGTCGCCGTCACGGACCCGAATAAACTGTGCATCGGTGCTGTTGAGGAGAACCCCTCGACTCGCGATATCGAGCAGTTTCACTGTCAGTTTCATATTTGTAGTCCCATCCTGATTGAAAATGAGATTTTGTACTACTTAAGGACGGCTGTTCTGGCTGGGCTGGCGAGCCCTCGTACGCCGCGCAGGNGNGCTTGTAGNAGCACCCCTCCTCCTCGCACATACCCGCACACTCCCCTGAGGCGACACCCGGGGACCGCATGTATTCCGCTGTACTTCGGTGCTGAAAGAGACGCCTCTCATCTGCACAGGCACCGGCAGTCCAGCGCATCTCCTGGTCGCCTGACCTTTGGGGCAGGTGCAACAGATCCGCAAGCACCCACCATCCCCACCCGGGCAGCGGTCAAGGGTGCGCCTGCCCATCCGGGCGGAAGGGGGGCTCTGGATACACAAGTCTCCGGACAGCGCGGCCCCCCGTCTGGCGATACCTTGTTATCCTCCAGGCGACCATACTCGATAACCAGGGTCCTACCTTTGAGACCGTTCAGGAGAATGTACGTAATGTCCACCCCGTATGCTGACCCGGTATCCCCATACCCGCACTGGCAGCGGATGATCTACCGCCTCCCGCGCCCGGTGACGTCCGAAGACGTCGCTGCTTTCGTCCAGCATCAGGACCTCTACCGCAGGGAGACCGATGCCGGGGAGATCCAGATCATCCACAAGTTCGGCGTAGTCGAGATCAACTGTCTCATCGGCGAGCGGACGATAGAGGTCTGGTTCGCCCCAGGAAAGGCCGCCTCCGTAGCGGAGTACATCGACGCCCTCCTGAGCACGCGGTTTCCCTGAAGCCTTGTAAGGTAAAAGAGAGAGGGAGCGCCCTGCCTGAGGGGAAGGGGCTTCAGTCTTTACCGATCACAACCTCTGAGGCCTTTATCAGGGCGTAGACCTCCGATCCCTCCCGCAGGTTCATCTTCTCGACCGAGTAGGTCGTTATGACCGAAACGATCTCGATCCCCCCGGGGAGGACGACCGTCACCTCGCTGCTCACGGGGCCTTTCTTGATCAGCTTGATGGTACCTCTCAGCTGGTTTCTTGAACTCACTTCCACACGATCACCGGCTTTAGCGGTCTCTACGTGGACATAATAACCTTGTGGTGGCCCGGTCGGGCTCTGTGGCGTCTCCAAAAGATCCTCACCGAGGGTGGACAAGCACCCGGCGCACAGGACTTCGCGGGCAGGCGGCAGGGTGCCTGAAGCCCTGCAGACGGTATCCGCGAAGGAGACTACTGCATCATGTCATCGCATCTTCGAAGGTTTTGATGCGTGAGGTGCAGTGCCAACAATCACACGGAATGACGACAATGACCTGGCTTTGCGAGCCCTCCCCCTTCTTTCAATATACCGGCACCCCACCCCGCCTGGCTCATCGCACCTCCTCCCCCCTCCCGGGCGGGGCGGGGGCAGTCATGGCGATACCCCGGGAAGGCCGTATCCGGGAGAATGAACCCACGCGCTGGCTCCCCCTCCAGGTTCTCCCCATACGCTGGACCGTGGGAGGTATCTCCACGGGAGGAGGGGCAGACGGGAAGGGGCAAAAAGCCCCCTCCCCTGTCACTCTTGGGTTCAATATGCCGGAATCTGAACAATTCCGCGCCCATATTGCGACCTGGCCCTCCCGGTCACTCTGCTTTCAATATTCCGGCGTTCCCTGCCCCGCCCTCTCCCCGGGCAGAGTGACACTAGAGAAACTACAAATGGCGCGACGAGGGGCAAAAACATCCCTGAAGATCTCTCAAATGTACGATTGACTATGAGCGCTACACCACACGGAGATGGCATCGGGAGATCTCTTCAAATATCTCCGATAGATACAAACAAAACCCAAAAAAAGACTGCTTTCTTAAAGAGCGGGCCGGCGAGGTACGCATCCTTGCAAACTCGATGAATACTATTAACGTCTTCTGGGATGACTGTACCCCTGACGAGCATGGACGACCTGGTCAAAACGCTAAACGCCCAGACCAATAACCTGAGAGCCCTTATACGATCGATTAAAAAGCTCATGGCCGAAGAGGCAGACATACTGAAGCGTCTGGATACCCTGCATCGTGAGATACCTGCGGTAGAGAGGCAATCACAGCGCCTCAGACTTGAGCAACCCCTGATCGATGAGATAGCGGGTGCGCTGAATACCTGGAGGGAAGAGACTGGGGAATTGGAGTCCCGTGCCAAAGCAGCATTTGGAGAGGAACTGGAGCAGTTGCTCGCAGCACACGGGCATTCCCTTGAAGGAAACTACCCAAAGCTGAAGACCTCATTCTACACAATCGTCGTCGATATCCGCTCTAACCGGGTGACCCTGTATTATGGCCCGGAGGCAGAGAGGATTGCCGCCACACCGGCCCTCCCGGAAGACGTCTGCAATGAGATCCTCAAACATGAAACCTCTCTGGCAGATCGGGTACTCGATGAGGATGCATTCCTGGCAGACCTCTTTGAGGCCTATTCGGTCTGCCTGCACCGGTCGAATAAAAGGATCGGGGCGGAGGTGCCCATCCCCGAGATCTTCTCCACATTTGCATTCATCACACAGGACACCCGGTTTGTAAAAAATCCAGTGCGGGCAAACTACCACGGGGGCGACCGGGCAACGTTCAGCTACGACCTGTACAGCCTAAAAGAGCGCACCACTGGCAGCTACGAGATGGTGACGATCACAGCACGGCGCGGAGAGACCAGGAGCCGCTATGATACCCTCTGGATACCCGGATCCCCGGGGAGGGGGACTGGGGAACTGATCTCGGGGATAAAGTTTAGAGAGGCGACGAAGTGAACGTGACAGATGCGGAGCAGGACATACCCCAGTTAGACCGGATCCATGCCAGGAGGATCGTTCAGGATGTCGGGGGTAGCGGCCAGCCGCCGATCTACGGGTATCAGTTCTTCACCGCCGGCATCGGCCCCTACCTCGACACGATCGAGGATGAGTATCTCTCAGACTTCATACCCGCCGGCGGGAGCTCGTTTAAACTGGTCATAGGGACGTACGGAGGGGGAAAGACTCACTTCCTGTACAGCGTGCAGGGCAAAGCCTGGGACCAGGAGTACATCACAGCGTACATCGAGCTGAGCCAGAACTCGACACCACTCCACAGACTGGAGGAGGTATATAGGGCGATCGTTGCAAACCTGCTCTATCCCCAGGAAGCCACAGCCCTTCTCCGTGGTTACGATAAAGGCATAGAAGCCACCCTCAAGGCATGGTTCCTCTCAAAGCAGGAAGAGTACACCCGGTACTTCCCTGAGGATAAACTTGAACCGGCGCTCGCCGACTACGCCAATGATATCGGCCCATACGAGAGCAAGAGCTTTCAGAACGCGATCAGGCAGGCGTTCCTGACCCAGCTCCAGGGGGACGACGAGGAGTTTAATCTCATCGTTCAGTGGCTGAAAGGCGAGAACCCCCCCAAAAACCTCCTGAAGGAGTACCACATATTCGAGAAACTCGACAGATCGACTGCATTCAAATTCCTGAGGGACCTGATCCGCTGGATCCAGGAGATCGGATATACAGGCCTCATCATCCTGATGGATGAGGCTGAGCAGACCCCGAGCATGTCGACAAGGCAGCGGGAGACTCTGCTCAACAACCTCCGGGAACTCGTGGATGCCTGTTCAAAGGGCACCGTTATGAGCACGATGATCTTTTACGCCGTCCCTGATGACAGTTTCCTCGAAGGAAGGACTGCCGTGTATGAGGCGCTCAACCAGCGGCTTGCAACCGTCTTTGAAGGGCCGATCAACCCAACCGGTGTCAGGATAGATCTCGAACACCTCGAAGTGAACCCGGAGGCCTTCTTGAGAGAGGTTGGAGAGAAGCTTGCAAGGATATACGAGGTAGCCTACGAGATCTCATTCGACCCCGACATACTGGATGCGAAGCTCCAGGAGATATCGGAATGGGCCTACAGAGAGAGGTTTGGAGAGATCGGCTATAAACGGGCCTTCGTGCAGCAGGCCATCAAGACTTTCCACGAACTCCGACATGAAGCATCGCAGTGAATGGCCAGGGGTAACCATAGAATGACTGAGACCGTCGACCACGAGCGCTACGGCACCGGTGTTGTTGAGGGACGGAGGTACCAGGGCTTCGAGCTGCTTGTTCAGTTTTCATGTGGTATCAGGAGATGGGTTCCCCGCAGCGAGCTGCGGAGGGCTTCACACAAAGGTATCCCTCCCGGGCGGGGTGGTGCAGAACCGGCACCGCTCCTGGCGGGCACGGCTCTATCGGATCTGTCAGACGAAGGCGCCGGGCTTCCAGACATGATCACACCGACCAGCTCCGACGCGATCGGGGTGCCGGTGACCGATCTGGTGTTGTGTTCCCGGCCGCCGCAGGACGTCGTGGCTCCGGAGAGAGAGATATTCGCCCTCCCCGACGCAGAGGGAGTTGGTGGAGGAGACCCTCAGAGATACACGGATCACCGGGCACCGTCTCCGGAAAGGGATGCAAGATTGAGAGCGAGGGGTACCATTGAGGCCCTTCGCCAGGGCGGCGTCCCGCGTGAGATGGTCGAACACCTCACCACCGGCAGGGATGGCGAGCTCAATGCGATTCAAGAATGGCTGGAGTCCGGGGATGGCTGCCTGCGCATCGATGGAGACTACGGCGTGGGAAAGAGCCATCTACTGGACTTGGCTGCTCTGCACGCACTGCATGCAGGATGGGCCGTCGCGAGGGTCGAGATAGATCCCAATGAGACGCCGTTTCATAAACCAAAACGGCTCTACCAGAGCATAACCCGATCCCTCAAGTACTACTCTGGCGACCAGCTCCACAACTTCAGCGATCTCATGACGTTCGTGGCCGAATCCCCGGAATCAGATGATACCCGGACCCTGAGGGGCCACCCCTACTTTGGCACGTTCATCCGGTACTGGGGAGTGGACTCAGACAACGAAGACCTCTGGGACTGGATAGGGGGGGAGAGCACCGCATACCGAAGCTACCTTCCCCGGATGCTCGGCTATCAGCTCGCCGCAAACATATACTGCAACCTCCTGAGCGGTCTTGGCTGGATCGCAAAAGATATACTCGGTCTCAGGGGGCTTTTCGTGCTCATAGATGAGGCTGAGAGCATCGATAGGTCGTTTTATTCAAACTATCAGCATACGATGGGACTCAATACCCTGAAAGGACTCATATTCACGGCGAACGGCAACCGATCCCTCATCAGGGAAGCAACAGAGGAGCAGGCGATCAGCCGTCAGGCTGGAAGAGGGCAGATCGGGCGCTACTCAGGCCTTCGCTACCCCGGAGACAGGCAACATCAGTTTTCGTACATCTGGAGAGAGGATACCAGCATAAAGATCGTGCTCGCGTTTGTTCCGGAGTTTTTTGAGTCCCTCGGATACGATAACGATGCCTACCTGGCGGTCAGGGAGATGCCGTCGCTCAACATCGAGTCACTATCCCACATAGACCATGCACGCCTGCTCAGACAGATCACCGATATATATCGGGAGGCGTACCATTTCGAACCTCAGGGAGACGTATTCGAACTCCTCCCGAAAGGAAAGACACGAATTTTTGTAAAAGCAGCGGTTGAGGCGCTGGACCTTATGCGATTCCACCCCGGCCAGGACCTGCAGGATCTTGTCATCCATGATCGCGAGGAATGAGACGCTCCGGATGAAGAGAAGTCTCAGGAGAACGTGGCACACATTCTTCGTTCGGTTTGGAAGGCTCCTCCCGATACAGGCGGCTGCAATCCCGGTCGTGCTTGCCGGGAGGAACGCGACTTTAGTATCGCCCACGGCAAGCGGAAAGACCGAGGCGGTCATCGCACCGCTCTGTGAGCGCATCTTGACGGAAGGGATCGAGGGACTCTCGGTGCTGTATATAACCCCGACGCGGGCGCTGGCAAACGACCTCTATGACCGGTTGAACGACCAGATCAGGCAACTCCACCTGCAGATCGACGTAAAGACGGGAGATAGGCCCACCCTCAACTGGAAAAACCTCCCTGACATAGTGGTCACAACCCCGGAGTCGTTCGACTCGATGCTGTGCAGGCACCCTGAAGCCCTCACCTCCATCGAGGCGGTGGTCCTCGATGAGATACACTTCCTCGACGGGACATACCGGGGGGACCAGCTGCGCCTTCTGCTGAAGCGGTTGAGGCACATCAGGCGAGACTTCTCCGTGTATGCCCTGTCCGCTACGGTCAGCAATCCCGAAGAGGTTGCCGCGCGGTATGCTCCCGACTGCGAGATCATCCAGGTAGCGGGGAGACGGGCCTTTCGCGAATCATACGTCCAGGCGCTTGAAGAAGTAGCGGAGTGTGCCGAGAAGGAAGGACTCAATAAATTCTTGATCTTCTGCAACAGCCGGAAGAGGACCGAAACGCTCGCCGTCGAGGCCAAACGGCTCTGGGGGCCCGGCAGGGTCGTCGTGCACCACGGGAGCCTGCATAAGAAGGAGAGGACCGAGGCCGAAGAGACGATGAAGTCCGCCAGGCGGGCAGTCTGTGTATCGACCATGACACTTGAACTCGGCATCGATATCGGGGATATCGATGGCGTGGTCCTTGCAGACCCACCCTATGATACCGCCTCGTTCATCCAGAGGATAGGGCGTGCGGGGAGGCGAACCGGCGAGATTCGAATCTTCGCCATCTGTGACGACAACCGGGAGGTCTTCGAAGATCTCGTTGCGGCAGCCCAAAGTAACCTCCTCGACGAGAGGGTGTACCATGAAGACCTCTCAGTGGTGGTGCAACAGATCTTCTCGATCCTGTATGCAAACCCATCGGGGGTGGAACCTGCCGCCCTCATGGAGATCTTCGAGGGGTTCGTCTCAGAACAGGCGCAGGTCGAGCGCATCATAGACCATCTCCGCGAGCACGATCACATCGTCCAGAAGGTGGACCGGCTCTATGCATCAGAGTCGGTCATGAATCTTGGTGACCGCGGAAAAATTCATTCCAATATCACTGACTCGATCGGCGTCCTGGTCATCGATAGCCGCAGGAATCGCGAGATCGGGGAGATCGTGCTACCGACAAAGATCATCCAGGGGATGAGGCCTTTTGTTCTCGCCGGGAGGGTATGGAGCATCGAGAGGGCCACGAGGCAAAGGCTCTACGTCAGGCAGATCCATGCTTCCGCCGCCCCGGCGGAGTTTCACCAGTCCACATCTGTTGGGGCATACTTTGACTACCTGCCGGAGGATATGCAGCGGAAGGATTTGTGCAGGTGACGCCCTCCGGCGCACCCGGACTGCCGACACGCACAAGGTGGCATCCCGATGAGATCGAGGGCGAACCGGATACCCCTCTTACCAGATCTCCCGGCCTGTTTACAGAGCCGGTGAGTATCGCTGTGCCAGGAACGACGCCGGCAGGCGACATGGCCGCGCGGAACCCATCGATCCGCCGGACAGTGGGAGGCGCAAAAGACGGTTCGCTGCCTCGGGGGGATGCCGTGAACACGCCTTCCTGGCCAGACTTTTTGCCTTTTCCCGGTCAAGAGTACACTGGATGGTGCAGGGGAATGTGGATGCTCCCCGGCGGGCTGTACATGACCCGTATGGAGATGCGATCGAGATACTCGATCCCCCCTTCTACCGGAAGGAGTTTGAAGATGCGTACCGGTTCATCGTCGACGACTATGCGGTAGTGCCAAAGGCGATCGGCCTGTTCCTGCCTTGTGCCGTGCGGAAACCCTACAGTCAGAGCCCGAGCCATAAACTCTTCTGCCGGATCATCGGCACCGTCCTCGACCCGGAGGATTACCATATCGCTATATTCGGCACCTGCGGGGCCGTCCCTGCGGAACTTGAGTGCATGTATCCCTACCGAAGCTACCGCTACATGCTCGGTAAGACCATGGACGGACGGATCCAGCGCGACTTTCACCGGATCGAAGTCTACCGGCTGAAAGGCTACCTCGAGAAGACCCGGTATACCTACCAGCGGCGGCTCGCCTACTGTATCGGACCGTTCCGCGCGGCTATGGCAGAGGCATCCGCAACGACCGGGATCACCGTCGATCTACTCCCCTCCGATCCTACGATCGAACGACTCTACGATGTCGGTCGTCCGTTTCCCGAAGGCAGCCTCTCGATGCCGGAGTACATCGACGAGTTCCGGGAGGGGCTCCTGAGGCTGTCCCGTTTGATCGGCAGCAAGACCTGATCCGATGCGCAAAAATGGTTATTTAGGTTTATAGTGGCCCCACTTCTCAAGGGCTTTTTTGAGTTCGGGAGCGCTCTTTGCCTTCTCATCCAGGGTCTCGCCCTCCTCCCAGGCCTCGATCGCCTGCATGGTGGCCATGGCGCCTGCCCGCGTGCCCTCCGGGTGGCCGTGGATCCCGCCGCTCACCAGGAGGACGAGGTCGCTGCCGTAGATATCGAGGACATCCGGCACAAGTCCCGGGTGGAGCCCGCCCGATGATACGGGGAAAGCGCTCTTGATTACGCCCCAGTCCTGATCGAGGGCCATATGGTCCACCGCATCGGTATATTTCTTGCGGAGGATATCGGCAAGCACTGTGACCTCCGCCCGCGTGCCGACCAGTTTCCCGACGGCAGTCCCGGTGTGGATCTGCGAAACTCCGATGAGGCGCATGATCTTTGCCAGGAACTGCATCGTGATACCGTGCTCTTCGCTCCGGTCGAACGCTGCATGCATCGCCCGGTGGGCGTGAATGGCAAGCCCGAGATCGGAACAGTAGTCCCGGAGGGTCGCGACCGCGGCGGTCCCGGTCACCACGACGTCGATCATGGCATAATTCCAGCCATAGTCAGCGAGCATATCCACCCGATCCTTCATCGTCTCCGTATCGGCGGTTATGTTGATGAGCGCAGATTTGATATCACCGGTCTCCTGCTCGGCCTTATCGCGCATCTCCGTCATGGCACGGACGCGGTCATCGAAGCGGTTGAACGAGAGGGATGTCAGGTTCTCATCGTCCTTCACGAAGTCAAACCCGCCCATCCAGGTCTCATACCCGACCTTCGCGTGCTCTTCCGCGCTGAAGCCTACCTTCGGCTTCGGCACCGCCCCCGTGAGCGGCCGGTCGCGGACCTCCATCATATCCCGGATCCCCTCCATGCCGAAGTGCGGCCCCTTGAAGTGCCGGATGTAGTCGGCCGGGAGTGAGACATCGATCAACCTCAGGCTCTCAAGTGCCTTCATACCGAAGACATTCCCGGCGATACCGCTCAGGAGCTGAGATGCGTTCCCCTCCTCCCAGAGGGGAAGAGGGTATGCGATCTTTGCGTAATTTCCTTCGATCTCAAATGCCTTCGCCTGGAGGTCCCGCATACGGGCGGGCATGGTGAAGAGCGTCGTCCAGGTTCCGGTCGAACTCTCGGATGCCACCCTCCCCACCGCCTCCTCACTGCTGATCCCGGCCGCGGGCTTGAAGTAGTAGAGGGCTATGAGTTCGTCGGAACCGGGGGTGTGATCCAGATCGACAAACTCTTCGTACCAGTCAATCGCCATAGTAAAAGGAAGGGGCGCAGATATAGAAATATCTTCCATTCGGGGTAGTGCACCATTTCATCGTAATCTCTGAAGCGCCGCCGGATGGGGAGAAGGTGGTGCTATCTATCGGTCTTGCGACCCCCATACCTCCCCTGAGGGGCGCATCTGGGCCTCCAAGTGGTCCCACGGGCTTTACACTCCCCTGTCGCCAGAGACGCATGCCACGGCAGGGACATCCTGAGCGGGTAGGGCGGCAGACTGATCCGTAGTCCCCGATACACCTCCTCGTCGCACGGTCTCCCCCGTCCCCCGGCAGTGGTATCGAATAGGAGGTCCTCCCTTCCTGGCACGGGACCGCAGAGACTCCAGACAGGCTCCCGGAGACTACGGTTCCAGGGCTTTTGCATGAAGAAATCGTCGTACAAAAGGTGAGGTGAAGTGCTCCAGTAGGGGAGGGCACAAGGGTCCCGGCACCTGTCGCACCATGATTATTATCGAATTATGAATTTATAACAATGGGTAAGATTATTATGTCTATAATTCATACTAGTGTGTGGCCAGGTACTGCTTGTGGTGGAACACTGCCTGAGCCTCATCAGCATCAATCCCTGAGTTGGGCTTCTGCACGTCCTCGTACTCACCTCCACTACCTTTTTTGACCCGCCCACCAGAGCCTGCATCTCACACCTTCTTACCGGGTACACCCTTGAGCTGAGTAGCTTTCATGAACCAAAGCCTCCCGTTCTCCACGCTTTGGGCTATTCCTGTAGCCCAGCCCCTGCCGCCATGCTTTCGATATACCGGCACCCCGCCCCGCCCGATCGGCATCACGAAAACCGGGCCTGGATCTTTTTCAGGGCCTTTCCGTGCGGTTGATAGGACGAGCCCAGGCCTTCGTAGTCTCGCATGAGGCAGGGCTCGGGTGGGCGTTCAAGTCCCAGAGAGGGGAGAACCTCTGTAGCACCAAAAAGATCCGGAGATCGTCTCCTTTGGCGCAGGGCCCCGTCATCCGGCATCCTTTGCATCCCGGCCCTCAAATCTGACCAGTGCCGGCGACGGTGGCTTCCCGACGAGCTTCAGGGCATCGGATACGCGGTCGGTGATCTCAAGCGCACCGCCGGCCCTCTTCCGATACTCCTCCGTGAGGTAGGTGGCGTGGTACCGATAGGTCAGGTCCCGGGTGACGAAGATCAGATCCTCACCCAGGTTTGCAAGGAGCGTCTCCCAGACGACCTCATCACCGATGGTATCTCTTCCCGGGCTCTTTGGGGGATTTCCAAGGAGCTTGCGGTGGTGGGCCCGCACAATGAGATCCTCAGTCCGGTGGAGGACCCGTACGGCAGGGTCGCGGGCAAGCTCGCAAAACGTCCGTGCGATCGGGTCGGCGGCTGGGTCTTTGACCATCCCCTGTATGTCGCCATAGAGGGCCCAGAGCGCACGATTGTACTCCTCACCGGTGCGATGTAGCGCGGCGACATTCGCGTTCTCCCGCAGGAGAGCAGGAATGTCCGGCTCCCCGGCCTCCCGCATCCGCAGACCATCCGCGATCCGGTCAAGGACCTTTGACCGGTTGCGGAGGAATTCATCGAATATGATGTCCGGGAAGACAAGATGCTCCCTGAGTACCCAGATCTCCGCAAATATCTCTTCAGGATCCTCGTCTGTTCCATAGAAGTCGAGGAAGAGGTTCGTATCGATACACACAGATGTCATTGCTGATCCCGGGGTTGGTGGGGCAGAAAGACGATAAACACTTCTCTGGTGCGACAGATACCCTTCCAGCCGCAGACCCATGCGAACGGCGGTATGACCTCAACATCTCAAAAAATAGCGACATACCAC
>JGI24708J26588_10002237_pt1 | contig 14746 bp, 10 predicted proteins | sample BioPla1DNA2_FD_26588 | JGI IMG/M metagenome (IMG submission 26588) | reverse complement strand
ATCGACTACATTGAATCGATGAACGAGTATTGGCTTGAAAAGGAAGCGCATTTAAGGTCGGATTTTAATGTCGACGGTTTGAGAGTTGAAGATTTACCACAGATCAAGAAGAAGTCGGAAATGAAAAAAGTCTTTGAAAGAGCGAACATTCCTGTCGCAAGGGGTGAACTTGTCAAAGATATTAATTCCGTTAAAAGGTTTGTTGAAGAAGTCGGATACCCCATATGCATAAAACCCGACATAGGTGTCGGCGCGGCCGATACGCATCGAATTGATAATGACGAGGAATTGGAGGAATTTTTCTCGTACAAACAGCCGATTGAATACATCATGGAAGAATTTATTGTCGGGGATATCCATACGTTTGACGGCTTGGTCGATAAAGAGGGTAACGTCTTATTTCTGAATTCCTTCGTGTACGGCGGCGTAATGGAAACCATCAGAGATACACTCGATAATATCTACCACAATCAGGTTGAGATTCCCGAAGACCTTAAGAAAGTCGGACTTCGAGCCGTCAAGGAATTTGACATCAGGAACAGATTCTTCCACTTGGAGTTTTTTAAGACGAAAGAAAATGAATTGATCGCCTTGGAAGTGAACATCCGGCCGCCCGGCGGATGGTCTCTCGATATGTTTAACTTCGCGAGCGACATAAGCGTTTTCGATATGTATTCCAAAATGATCTTGGGTGAAGAGCCGTCCGAGATGCCGGAGATCAAATATCACTGTGCTTTCGTCGGCGTAAAGTTCGGTCTTGAAAACGAATTAAAACATTCGCTCGATGAATCGTTGAATAAGTACGGATACATGGTCGCCAAGCACGGGCCGATGCCTGACATCTTTTCGGCTGTTATGGGCAACTACTCCTATGTCATCAGGTCACGTGACTTCGATGAATTGATGGAAGCCGCGCATTATATCACTGCCAGAGCAAAATAAGTAATCATTTGGAGAAATAGATGAAAATTGAATACCACGAGTTTTACAGCTCACATTTAGACAGGGTCATGCCCTTTAAGGTCTACGGGCATGGAGGCAAGCCGGTCATCGTCTTTCCCTCGTCGGGCGGAAAGTTTTATGAATACGAAGATTTTAAGATGATCGATGCCGTCAAAGATTTCATACATGACGGGAAGTATATTTTCTACACGGTTGATAGCGTCGACAACGAAAGCTGGTTGTCGAAAGACAAATGGCCGGGCGATCGCGCCAGAATGCACAACGCCTTCGATCGGTACATCATCGATGAGTTTATTCCTTTCGTAAAATCTCATTCAGGCTGGACGGGATCGATGGTCACAACCGGTTGCAGCATGGGCGGATACCACAGCGCGAATTTCTATTTCAGGCATCCCGACGTCTTCGATACGGTCATCGCCTTGAGCGGCATTTACGACGCGAGATTTTTCGTCGGCGACGACATCTCCGGCATCGATGTCTACCTCAACAGTCCCGTTCACTATTTAAGGGGACTGGACGATCCTTACTACCTCGATCTGTTCAGACAGGGAAAGATCATCGTTTGTACGGGGCAGGGCGCTTGGGAAGAAGATTCCATCAGGGACACGAAACTCTTAGGCGAAGTCCTCCACGAGAAAAACGTACCGGCCTGGATCGATTTCTGGGGCTATGACGTCAACCATGACTGGCCTTGGTGGAGAAAACAGATGCCGTATTTCCTAGGACATCTGTGATTGATCCGAGTCTAGTCTCAAAAGGAGATTCAGATGCCGATTTCTATTTAAGCTTACGTTTGACTCCCTGCAGTGGAGAACGATTTAGATAGCATGCTAAGTTGGTCAAAAATTGGACTTTTGGCAAAAAAGCGACGCTAAAGATCAATAAACAGGCCGAAAACAGCTTATAAAAGCATGAACCTGCATAAAAATCGCGCCCTCGGTAAGAAATCGTTACCTAAAGTTAAAATATTGACCACAAATGATTTTGAAAAAAGAGAGGCTGTCTCATTCTCTCTATGACTTAGGAGTTTAAGACAGCCTCTTTTGTATGTTTAGATTAGCTTGTGAAACGACTCGTTTCTAAATTATCCTTAATTTGACGTAATCTTCTTACGATAGATGAGCAACAGGGCTCCCGCCGCCAAGAGCGGCAAAGCAATCCACAGAGCGGTTCCAAGGCTTTCCCCCGTCGCAGGTAGTCGAGGAGCAGGCTTGGCCGTTTGCTCAGCGTCCGCTGCCGGCTTGGCCTCTTCGTCAACCTTTGGCGGGTCTTTGGGTGTTTCGTCAACCTTTGGTGGCTCTTGGGGTGCTTCGTCAACCTTTGGCGGGTCTTTGGGCGTTTCGTCGACCTTTGGTGGCTCTTGGGGCGTTTCGTCAACCTTTGGTGGGTCTTTGGGCGTTTCGTCGACCTTTGGTGGCTCTTGGGGTGTTTCGTCGACCTTCGGAGGATCCTTGGGCGTTTCTGAGGACTGCTCAGCCCTCTTTTCTGTGATTACAAGGTTGCCGGTGGCAATACCGGTTTTCGAGACGATTTTCACCACATGAGTTCCTGGATCCAAAGTTTTAACGTATTCAGGTCCAAGGGTAACAGTCGTAGAGTTGGTGTCACCACTTTTTGTGAAACTGTATGGCCCCGGATAGACTTCTTCCTCATTAAGCAGAACATATAAAAAATCTTCAATGTCCGCTGCGGAGGTAAAGCTCGCAGACTCATACGATCCGTCTACTATTGGCTGAGGCTCTTCAGTCATTTTGATTTCGGCATCTGAAAGCGGAGGAAAATAACGCTCGAAGGCTCTGCCTGGATCTCCATAGGTTATTCTAAATACTTCTGGAGGAGGGTCTGTTATCTCCCAGCCGTTTATTGTGGCCTTGATAGGCCATCCAAACTTGTATCCTGGCTCAGTGAAAATATTTACTGCAAAATAGTAGTCCGTTCCTTCTTCAAAAAACTCATCCGATGTCAGAGCACGGTGGTACTTTCCATCTTTTTTCGTATACCAATACGATATATCAATACTCACTCCGTCCGGTTCATTGCTATATGCTGAAATACCTGATGTGATCGGCGATTTGCCAACCTGAGGTGGAATGACCCCGACAATGTGCACTGTGTTGATTTCCTTTGTCGGATCTTCTGTTGCAGGAAGTGGAGGGAATTTCAGCCTGACCCTCCAGGCATTTTCTCCTTCTACTTTTTCAATCTCCGTTGCCGGCTTACCGGTGACGGATACTTTGAATCCGTCAGCGAAGGCATAGCCTGACTCAGGACTAATAACCAGATCAATCATATACTCTTTTCCTACCTGAAAAGAATCAGTGTCAGGATCCATCACCGCAGGGGTTGAGTCTAAATCCTTCCACCATTTTGAATCATAGAAAAAAATGTATACGCCCGGTGTGGCTGTACTTATATATTCAAAGGATGGGCTTCTGTTTTTATCAGGCGGTGTTACCCCATAAATATCCACTTTCTTGATTATCTTTACTTGCTCTCCCTCTTTCGGAAGCGGAGCAAATTTCAAGCGGACGATTCTGAAATCTTTTTCTCCTTCTACTGCAAAAACTGTTGCATCCCTGCCGTTCACTAAAGCTGAGATTGATTCTGAAAAGTCGTAGCCGGGCGATTTAAATATTTTAATCTCAATCCAATACTCTTTTCCCGCCTCAAAAACATCAGTTGCCGGATCCATCTCTTTTTTTGTCGATGGATCAATTATTTCCAACCAAGTTATTTCGCTAGTTTGAATTTTTATTCCTTCGGATTTTGTCTTAATGTTCTCATCAATGACTGGCAGCTTACCTGCCACAGGTGGCGTCACGCCTTTGATATCTACACTGAAAATATTTTCTATGTATATTGTTTCAGCCATGACAGGCACAGGCTGGTAAAACTGTACGACAAGCGACACCAACAGTACGAATACAATGTATATGACTGCTCTTTGATTTTTTCTCTTCATTTTTCAGATCTCCTTCTATTTGGCTTGGCGCCGGTTCTCCACAGGAAGAACCGTTAGGGGTCGCGCCTAAGTCAACCCCGAGTGACATAAAAAATCTGCGCGACCGGGAGTCTCGCAGATTTTGCTATGCTGTTTAGTTCAGTTTTAGAGTTTCTTCCAGGCTCTGAAAATGGACAGAACTGTCCTGTCTGCTTATCTGTTAACGGATTNTAAGCCGCCCGTTTCATCCAAATCAGGGCCTTTCTTACTAGGTACAGCACTTAAGTGTCAACTCGTTAAAATCAATATATCGTATAGACAAGATCTATGTCCAGAGATGTTTGTAAAATTTCAATGACCTCGGTTTTTAAGCGGTTTTTATTATTTAAAACTTGATAGCTTTCATATTTATCAGAACTATTGTTGGGCAAACTCCTTTTACGATGGTCGTCTGCTAGGATGCGATATATTTTCTCTGAATCACTCTCGACAATCGTTGCGGCCGTCGCAGATTCATTACTTCTGACCGGTCTGATTTTGTCGGTCGGTTTGGTATTTAAGCAGCAATGGGCTTTTTCAGGCGGACTGCTGCTTGTGTATACGTTCTGGCTGGATTGCGATCAAGGCGGTTCGGGAATATGTATCTCGTTCAAGAGGTATGTGAGGTCTTGCCGAACGGCAAGTCAAAACAAATTTAAGTTGCGTCAATCAACTCTTTGTTTCCGACAATAGCTTTTGCCATTTTCGCTGTCGGTGAGAATAAAACGCCTTTGCCCAAAGGGCGACTAACGGCGTTTTCCATCCCGCGCTGATTTCCACCTCGTCCGTATATCGTGTTGTTTCCTGATCGATCGATTCAAGATAAATTCGATGATTCCAGATAGGGACGTGTTTATTGTGTTCCTCGGTACCGATGCCGGTTTCTTCACCGGAATAAAGGACATGGATTGTGTGGACGCCGAAAGGAATGATGCCAAACAGATAAAAATGGAAATGAAAGGTTGAGCCTTCTTTCCATTCTATATCTTGGTTGCTGTCAAGAGAGATAAATTTTGCATATGGAGCCGCTACGTGTTGCAGTGTTTCCAGTTTTTGTAATCTGCGAAACACCTTACTCTTCTCGGCTGGAAGAAGCGTCGTTACGGCGATCGTTTTCGTTTTCATGAAATGATCTTATTTGATGCCTCGTGACAAAAAAGAAGAATTGTGCAATGTATTTGTTAAGAATTGGTAAAAAGAAGCAACTTATTCCGGATTCGTTAAGTTAAATTAAACGAAACTTTTACTTGATTTGGCTTGATAATTTCGTATAATGCCGACTATTTCTGATATGATAGTGTCATTGAATCTATTAGTTTTCTGATATTAAGGAGGACAACATATGAAGAGATTTCAGAAATTGACGATTACGGTCGTTATTGTTGCTCTGCTGGTCATGATGTTCCCCACGGCGTTCGCGTTTGCCAACCCTGAATCCGAAGCGGAAGTGGCCGTGGCGAGCTCTGAAGGAGAAGTGGCCGAAGCGAGCTCTGAAGGAGAAGTGGCCGAAGCAAGCTCTGAAGGAGAAGTGGTGGCCGAAGCAAGCTCCGAAGGAGGAGAGGCCGTAGCGACCTCCGAAGGAGGAGAGGCCGAGGCGATCTCCGAAGGAGGAGAGGCCGAGGCGAGCGAAGTGACACAGCAAGTGATCATTTTCCATACGAATGATATCCACGGTCGTGCGGAAGGAACGCCGGCCAAGGGTACGGATAAGGAAGGCAAAGAAATCGAGAACGAGAAGGGCTCGATCGGTTACGCGCGCTACAAGACGATTCTTAACAATGCGAGACAGAATGGTTCCAAAATAGTTCTGGCGCTTGATGCCGGCGATGCGATTCATGGCACGAACTTCGCGACGCTGTCGAACGGCAAGAGTATGATCGAGTTGATGAACATGGTGCGTACAGACGCAATGGCGTGCGGCAACCACGAGTTCAACTACGGAAAGGATCAGCTGAAGGCTCTTGAGGGTGAAGCTAAATTCCCGATCATGGGAGCCAACATCACGGATGGTGACGATTACTTTACCAACGATTACTTCTTCAAGGTTAACAGCAAGATTTTTGATAGGCCCGGCCTTGCTGTCGCTGTTATAGGCTTGACGACTCCCGAGACGAAAGTTAAGGCCGATCCGCGGCATACCGCCGGCCTGTCCTTCGGGGGCGGTCCGACGGAAGGTGACCTTGAAGCGTTTGCTAAGATCGCTCAAGCTGAGATCGATCATGTTAAGGGGAGTGTCAATGCTGTTATCCTGCTGGTGCATCTCGGTGTCGACAAAGAGTCCGCCATCAGGACAGATCTGCTGATTCCCAAGCTGACAGATGTCGATCTCGTGATCGACGGACATAGCCACACGACGCTGCCGGAAGGCACGGTCATTAAAGATAAGGATGGTGCAGATGTCCTAGTCGCACAGGCGGGATCGTACTTTGAGAACATCGGCAAAGTGACAATGTTGTTTGCAGAAGACGGCAAGCTGCTGAATAAGAAAGCTGAACTCCTCACATTCAAAGATGTACGCGACGTAGATGAAGATGAGGCCATTAAGGCGAAGATTGATGAGTTCAATAAAGCCAACGATGTGGTGCTCGAGAAAGTCATCGGCAAGACAGCCGTGGATCTCGATGGAGAACGCGCCAACGTCCGGGCAGGCGAGACAAACCTCGGTAACCTCATTGCCGACTCACTACTCAAAGCGTCGAAAGCTGACGTCGTATTGACAAATGGCGGCGGCATTCGTGCCAGCATTCCAGCCGGAGACATTACGATGGGTGACGCGATGACAGTCTTACCTTTCGGTAACCTCGTGACAGTCATCAAAGTATCGGGGCAGGATATCATCGACGCACTGGCATTCGGTGCCAAGAGCTATCCTGAGCTTGCCGGCGGATTCCCGCACGTCGCAGGCATGACATACACGATTCTCACCGACGCCGAAGGCAAATTCTCAAAGATCGGAGAGGTCAAGGTTGGCGGTGAGCCGATCGATCCCGCGAAGACGTACACGTTGGCGACGAACGACTTCCTCGCCAGCGGCGGAGACGGGTATGATATGTTCGGCGGCAAGGAGCAGGTAACCTTGCTCGGATTGATGCTCGACATCTTCGTCGATGAGATTAAGGCTCTTAGCAAAGAAGGTGCCTTTACAGTTGAAAAAGACGGTCGTCTCATCGTTAAACCGGCACCCGAATTTGCGCCTGTCGCGCCTACCTTAGATGTGCCGAAAGAGCAGAACAAGGACAATAAGATCGTCGCAGACAAAGATGTAGTCTGGTATTACATCGGTAAATCTGTAGGAATTACTTGTGTGGTGTCAGATGCGGAACTCGAGGATCTCGTTCGTGTGACGCTGGGTGATAAGGAATTAAAAGAAGGCGAAGACTATACTGCTGAAAAGGGCAGTATTATCATAAAGCTGACGAAGAAGTTCCTGAGCACGTTGGCCAAGGGTGAATATTTGCTAAGTATAGAAACAACGAAAGGCACCGTTACCAAGACGATTAAAGTTGTCGAGAGCGGAGATAAAGAAGTTCCCGCACTGCCCGCTACGGGTGAGTCGACGAGCTGGATCGTCTTTGCCGGTGGAGTTCTCATCGCGTTAGGTGCCGCGATGGTCGTCCAGAAGAAGAAAATCGGAGAAGACCACAGCAGCTAAGTGAGAATAGAGAATAGACGAATGAATTCGTTTATAAGGGGGTGATCGCAAGATCACCCCCTTTTTACGATGTCCATGGCCTGATAAGCATCGAGGATTAACAAGCATGTAGAATAAATCCATTTTGCTGAATATGTGGCGTGTGAAAGAGCCATGATCATGGTATAGTTTGTAAAGGTCAAACGCCGACCTCTTGTAATTTGCATTTGAATCGCGGCGAGAGGGTGTTTCGTAACACCGAGTGTTTGATCATCAATCGGTCGTCGCGGTTGTTTTGTTCGGTGCTTTGGCAATGTGTCTTTCAGGTATGGCGCATGAGAGCTCAAATAAGATGAATTTTAGATGAGAAGGAACGTAAAGATGGCGACAAAGCATATCTTTGTAACAGGCGGTGTTGTATCAGGATTAGGGAAAGGGCTCACGGCGGCGGCACTTGGTCGGCTCCTTATTGCGAGAGGTCTGAACGTCCGTATCCAGAAGTTCGACCCGTATATCAACGTCGATCCGGCACTGATGAATCCTACACAACACGGTGAAATTTTCGTGACGGAAGACGGGGCGGAAACCGATCTCGATATCGGTCACTACGAGCGGTTTACTGACGTGAATTTGACGTGTGAAAGTGATATCACATCGGGGCGTGTTTACCTTAACGTCATCACTCGCGAGCGCTCGGGCGGTTACGAGGGAGGTACGGTACAAGTCGTCCCGCACATCATCAATGAAATCAAAGATCATATCTATTTGGTTTCCGAGGGCGGGGAAGTCGACGTCGTTATCTCCGAGATTGGCGGCACGATCGGTGACATGGAGGGGCAACCCTTCATCGAGGCTATCCGCCAAGTCAGTTACGAGGTCGGGCGAGAGAATTGCCTTTTCATCCATGTCACGCTGTTGCCTTACTTAAACAAACCGGGTGAATTGAAGACGAAACCAACGCAGCACAGCGTACAGAAGTTGCTCTCGTCCGGGGTACAACCCGATATTCTCGTCTGCCGAACGGAGCTTCCGCTCGACCAGAGTATCCGTGAAAAATTGGCGTTATACTGCAATGTCCGTACCGATTCAGTTATTCAAAACATCGACTGCGAATCGATTTATGAACTCCCGCTGATTTTAGAAAAAGAAGGGCTTGCCCGCATCGTCTGTGAGCGCCTTTGTCTCAATTCTCCCGAACCCGATCTTGCGGACTGGGAGCAGCTCGTCGAGAAGACGCGCGCTGAACGTGATGAATTGACTGTTGCGCTCGTGGGAAAATACACGGAGCTTCAGGATGCGTACTACAGTATCATCGAATCGCTCGACCACGCCGGCATTGCCCTCGGCATCATGCCGGAGATTGATTGGATTGCGAGTGAAGAGCTCGAGAATATATCTGATGAGGAAGTCGATCGTCGTTTGGCAAACGTTGATGCGGTGATCGTTCCGAACGGCTTCGGAGCGCGAGGCATGGAGGGCATGATCGCTGCCGCGCGGAGTGCGCGTGAACAGGGGATTCCCTTCTTCGGTGTCGGACTCGGTATGCAGATGGCGATGGTAGACATCGCGCGCAATGTAGCGGGGCTCGCTAAAGCGCATTCGGATGAAGCAGAGCTTGAAGATTGTCAAGATATTTTCTACTACGCCAACTTGACGGCGGAAATGAAGAAGAATCTCGATCAGATACCGATCAGTGAGCGGCCAATGCGCAGAGGAGCGCATCCTATGGTACTTGAGGAGGGTTCGATGCTTCATGCTATTTATGGAGCGGACGAAGTCTCAGAACGTCATCACCATCGCCGCGAGTTCAATCCCGCGTATTCAGAGGCGCTCGCCGCGACAGGATTGCGCTTTTCCGGCATGTCTCCTGATGGCCGATGGGTCTATGCGTTCGAATGGCCGCACCATCCCTTTTTCATCGGCATTATTTCCAACCCTCAGTTCAAATCGCGACCGACGCGTCCGCATCCGTTGTTTCTTGCCTTCGTAGAAAAGGCGATCGAGCGAAAGCGCTCAAAGGAGGTTTGATATGGGCAATATGATTCCCGGCGTTTCCAGAACGTTCAGTGAATTTCTATTGGTACCGAATTTGACGACGCGTGAATGTACTCCCGATCGCGTCAGTCTTAAGACGCCGCTGACGCGTTATCGTCCTGCGGAGGAGGAATGCCCTGTTTTGCTTAATATCCCGCTCGTTTCGGCGATTATGCAGGCCGTTTCCGATGATCGCATGGCGATTGCGCTCGCTCGACAGGGCGGGCTGTCTTTTATCTACGGTTCGCAACCGATCGAAAGACAGTGCGAGATGGTTCGCAAAGTAAAAAAATTCAAGGCCGGCTTTGTCCCGAGCGACAGCAACCTGAAGCCTGATGATAAGTTGGCGGACATCATCCGTCTGAAAGAGCGAACAGGTCACTCGACGGTTCCCATCACTGACGACGGAACTTCGACGGGAAAACTGCTCGGCATTGTTACAAGTCGTGACTATCGCGTATCTCGTGCCGATCCTGAGATGCTTGTGCGTGATTTTATGACGCCGATCGAGGACATCGTGTATGGTCGCGAGGGGATCACGCTCAGCGAGGCAAACGACATTATCTGGGACCATAAACTCAATCAGCTTCCGATCCTCGACGAGGAGGGTCGACTCGTGTCGCTCGTCTTCAGAAAAGATTACGATCAGCACAAAGAGAACCCTTACGAGATGCTCGATAAGCATAAACGCCTGCTTGTCGGCGCCGGCATCAATACGCACGACTATCGCGAGAGAGTTCCCGCGCTCATTGAAGCAGGATGTGACATCCTCTGCGTCGATTCATCCGACGGCTTTTCCGAATGGCAAAAAGACACGATTGATTTTATCCGATCGGAATACGGCGACGATTTGGTGCTGGGTGCCGGAAATGTCGTCGATGAGGAAGGTTTCCGTTACCTCGCGGAAGCCGGTGCGTCTTTTATTAAAGTGGGAATTGGCGGCGGCTCCATCTGCATCACACGAGAGCAGAAGGGCATCGGCCGCGGTCAGGCGTCGGCGGTGATCGCGGTGGCGGAGGCAAGAGATCGCTGGTTTGAAGAGACGGGCGTTTATATCCCCATCTGTTCCGACGGCGGCGTCGTTTACGATTATCACATGGCGTTGGCGCTCGCGATGGGGGCCGATTTTCTCATGCTCGGGCGTTATTTTGCCCGCTTTGATGAGAGTCCGACGCGACGCGTGTTGCTGCAAGGGAGCTACGTCAAAGAATATTGGGGAGAAGGATCGAACAGAGCGCGCAACTGGCAGCGCTATGAGGACGGCGGGACAGGAGGGCGCATGCACTTTGAGGAAGGTGTCGATTCCTACGTACCGTACGCCGGCAAACTTGTGGACAATGTCAACGTGACAATTGCGAAGATTCGGTCAACGATGTGCGCCTGCGGTTCAATCGATCTTAAAGAGTTTCGTGAGAAGTCGCGATTCGTCGTCGTCTCTCCGACGAGTATCGTGGAGGGCGGCGCACACGACGTCATCCGCAAAGAGAGCCAAATGGAAAACTGATTAGATCAGGTTTTTAAATAATTAACATCAAAGGAAGCAGGTATTATGGCAGAAGTAGTCTATGAAATGACATACGGCAAAATTCGCGAGTACCAAGAGGAGCTGGAAGACCGTAAGACACGTGTCGCGGCGCAGATTGCCGAGAGATTGAAGGAGGCGCGTTCACACGGTGATGTGACGGAAAACTCCGAATTCGATGACGCGAAACAAGCTTATGCTGACAACGATCTCCGCATTATGGAGATCGAGCGGATTCTCAAGAATGCGAAAGTGATCGATGAAAAAGACATCAGCCGCACGCGCGTGACGCTCGGTGGCAATGTTCTCTTACGCCATGACAATACGGGCGAAGAAATCGAATACATGATCGTATCGGCAAAAGAGGAAGATATATTCATCGGCAAACTCTCCAGCGAATCGCCTGTCGGGCAGGCGATTCTCGGCAAACGCAAGGGCGATACCGTAGAGGTGACAACGCCTTCCGGCATTTATAGCTATACGATTTTGAGAATATCAAGACCAAAGGGATGAGTTAAATGACAGAGCAGGAACACCCGGTTGAACGAATAGAATCTGTCCCGGAACAGATGGGCTTTCGGATCGAGAAACTGCGTGTATTGAAAGAAAACGGTCAAGACCCTTACCAAATAACGACGGCGCGGCAGACACATCATGCCGCCGATATTGTTGCCGATTTCGAGCGTTTGGAAAACGAGACGGTGTCGGTCGCCGGACGCCTTCTCGCCCGACGCGGCATGGGAAAAGTCTCTTTTGCCGATTTGCTCGACAGATCGGGCACGATCCAGATTTTCAGCAGGCTGAACAATCTCGGCGATGAGTCGTATGCTGCTTGGCAGAACCTCGACATTGGCGATCTTGTCGAAGTGACGGGCGAGGTTTTCCGTACGAAAATGGGGGAAGTATCGATCCGCAACGTGGAGTGGAAACTGCTCGCCAAATCGTTACGCCCACTGCCTGAGAAGTTCCATGGGTTGCGCGATACCGATACACGTTACAGGAAGCGTTATCTCGATTTGATCGTGAATCCCGAAGTTCGCGAGACGTTCATCAAGCGAAGTCGAATCATCAGTTTCATGCGTGAAGAACTCGAGCGCAGGCAGTACCTTGAAGTGGAGACACCTCTTCTCAACACGATTCCCGGAGGCGCGACGGCGCGTCCCTTCGTGACGCACCACAATGCGCTCGATCTCGATTTATACTTGCGCATCGCCCCGGAACTCTTTCTGAAACGCCTCATCGTCGGAGGCTTGGAGCGTGTCTATGAGATCGGACGCAACTTCAGAAACGAGGGGATGAGCAACCGCCACAATCCCGAGTTCACAATGCTCGAACTCTACGAGGCGTACGGCGATTACCATTCCATGATGGAGCTGTCGGAAGCGCTTGTTTCCGGTGCCTGTATGGACATTAACGGGACGTATGAGATCGAGTACCAAGGGACGCCGATCTCTTTGGCGCCGCCGTGGCGAAGGATGACGATGGTTGAAGCCGTCCGTGAGTTTGCCGGTATAGATTTCGATTTGATCGCAACAGACGAAGAAGCGCGTGCTGCTGCCCGCGAGCGCGGGCTCAACGATGTCCCCGCAACGATGACGTGGGGCGAGGCGCTGAGTGAATGTTTCGAGGAGTTTGCCGAAGAGCATCTTATCCAACCGACGTTCATTATCGACTATCCGATCGAAGTGTCGCCTTTGGCAAAAATAAAGCAAGGTACGCAAGGCCGCCTGACGGAACGTTTTGAAATCTTTATCTACGGAAGGGAACACGGAAACGCTTATTCCGAGCTGAACGATCCTTTCGACCAGGCGCGACGGTTTGAAGATCAGATGAGAAGGCGCGAAGCGGGCGATGAAGAGGCGAACTTGCCTGATTACGACTTTGTCGAAGCGCTCGAGATCGGGATGCCTCCGACGGGCGGACTCGGTATCGGTATCGACCGCGTCGTCATGCTCCTGACAGATCAGCCGTCGATACGAGACGTTTTGCTCTTCCCGACGATGAAGCCGTTGGGAAGTCAAATTGTCGAAGAACAAGCTTCCGGCGAACAAAGTGCCGAAGCTTACGATCAAATTACGACCGATTTTGAGGAGTTAGACTTTTCCAAGGTAAAAGTTGAACCTCTATTTGAAGATATGGTTGACTTTGAAACATTCTCGAAATCAGATTTTAGGGTAGTAAAAGTCTTGAATTGTGAAGAAGTGCCGAAATCCAAGAAATTATTAAAGTTCACCTTGGATGACGGCTCAGGTCAAGACAGAATCATTTTGTCAGGGATTAAGGAATACTACGACGCGGCAGACCTGATCGGAAAAACTTTAGTTGCGATAACTAACTTGCCGGAGCGAAAGATGATGGGTATCCCGTCACAAGGAATGGTCATTTCGGCAGTATATGAATACGATGGGGAAGAAGGGCTGAATCTTCTCATTCTGGATGACAACATACCTGCCGGTGCAAAACTGTATTGATCCTGAACTCACCGAAACAAAATTACACTGACATAGAGAGGCTGTCTCAAAATCGTTCATTAAAAGCGATGATGAGATAGCCTCCCTTTTCGTCACGCCATTTGCCCGAACGTCCGGCAATCCTGCACACCGGGAATTTTGCAGTTAATATTGAATTTTTGTTTACGCTCGTATCAGTGTGCAGTGCCGGAGGTGATCTTTAACGGTATAATCGCTTCACGTGCATGACTCATGATAAAGGTGGCATAATCTAAATCAGTGGAGAAAACGCACTTTTAGAAGGGTAGGTTCGTTCATGACGATACAAGCGCAATGGGATAAATTTGTCGAAAAATGTCTGTCGTGTCAGGCGTGTGAGCTTGCCGAGTCGCGACGAAATGTGGTCGTGTGGCGAGGAGGCATTAAGGCGCCCTTAATGATTCTCGGTGAGGGGCCGGACGCTGATGAGGATCGCCTAGGGATACCGTTCGTCGGGCGATCAGGAAAACTCCTCGATCTTTTGTTGTCGAGTTTCCGCCTTTCGAAAGACGATTATCATATTTGCAACATTGTCAAATGTCGACCTCCCGGCAATCGCGTTCCGACGAGGGAGGAAGCGGCACAATGTCGTGCGCTTCTGAGCGAACAGCTGAGACTTGTGAGACCGACCGTTTATCTATTAATGGGAGGGACGGCTTATAAGTATTTCACGGGATCCGATGAAGGCATTACGAGAGTTCGCGGTCAGTGGATTGAGACGAATAACTGTTACGTGATGCCGACGTTTCACCCGGCGTATGTGTTGCGCGATCCCAGAAATAAACCTTTGCTCTGGCAAGATTTCGCTGCTGTGCGCAAAAAACTTGAAGAGCTGTCTTTTCTTCCGCCGCTCCGTGCCGATGATGACTGCGGCATTTAAAACTGCGATAGGAAACGGACGAGGATCGCATGACGAAACATCAAAAAAACGAAGTGCTGCCCGGCGCTTTTACCCTGCGCACCGATATGACCCCAAAGGGCGACCAACCGGCGGCGATCGATCGGCTCGTTCGCGGAATCGAACGCGGAGATCGCGGGCAGACGTTGTTGGGCGTGACGGGTTCCGGTAAAACGTTCACGATGGCGAGCGTCATCGAAAGGACGCAACGCCCGGCGCTGATCATCGC
>JGI24708J26588_10002236_pt1 | contig 14747 bp, 15 predicted proteins | sample BioPla1DNA2_FD_26588 | JGI IMG/M metagenome (IMG submission 26588) | reverse complement strand
AACCATTCCAGCGAACCATGAGTGCCGACATGCACTACTGCGTCTGCCTGCCAGATATCGCGCAGCCAGTAGTAATATCCCAGGTAATGATGGGTAGGGGCACAGTCCGGCGAATGGTAGATCTTGTCCGGGTCTTCGCCAAAACCACGCGGCGGCTGTACCGTGATATAAACGTTTCCATTCAGCATGCCGGGAACTAAAATTTTTCCGTCATAGTGGAATACATCGCCAGGCGGGTCGCCCCAGTCGTTAGTTAATTGATTTTGCGTTGCGGCTTCTAAATTGTCAAAAAATATTTGGTACTGAGATGATGTCAATTGTCCGTCCGCTTCCTCAATCTGTTTTTCTGTCAGGTACCGCCGGTCATTAGTCGCATGAGCAATTAATTCGTCCATGAATGACTGGCTGTCTTCAGGTATACTGTCAATCTTATAGCCCAACTCGCGCATTTTAGCCAGCAGAAGGCGAATGCTCTCCGGCGAGTCCATGCCGGCGGCGCTGCCAATATTGGAATTTGTGGGCGGATAGTTGTGAAAGATGATGCCGATCTTCTTTTCCGCATTGGGCTTGTAGCGCAGTTTGGCCCATTTCCCCGCTTTACGTACCATCATATTGATTCGTTCCGTAATGGGAAGATAGACGGCATTGCCGTCAGACTGATATTCCCGCCCAGCTACCGGCACACCGTGCAAGGCACCGTCAAACTCAGGCATCGCAATGCTGACGGCCATTTCCATGGCCGTCATGCCTTCAATGGACTGTTGCCATTCTTCCCGCGACCGGTACAACGTATAGGCCTGCAGAATCGGTACACCTAACTGATTCAGTGATTGCTGATCAATGGCTTTCATGGAGGTCATGGAAAACTTAATGGTATTTAACAACACATCAATGCCCGCTTTTCCCTCATGGTAGAAAAAGGCGTCCATCGTTTCCCGTAGCCCCGGCGCATTCAGTTCCGGGTTCCCCATATACTGACAGAAAACCGCCAGTGCATTCATGCCTTGCCGCTCAATTTCTTCCACCAGTGCCGCCTGATAGGCCAGATCACCCCAGACCCACTCATCACGATAGAACAACAGACCAATTGTCGGCCGATCAGACCGGCAAAAGGCCGCCCGGTATTCTGTCAAGCCGGTAAAGGGACGTTCTGCCCGTGGATGATAAATTCCATGCCACGGTAACGGTTCCGGTTCTTGCACTGAAATGACTTCCCGGCAATAGACCTGCGCCAGCCAGCGCCAGAACTGGCGGAAATTTTCCATTCCGCCATAGGACAGATACTTTTCAAGCTGCTCTCTGTTTGCCGGTACAACGCCGTAGGACAGATCGCCTGCGCCCGGGTCGGAAATCAGCATGACATGCTTGATCTTCTGTTTACGCAAAAACTCTGCCGACTTTCGCAAAAAGGCAGTATCCAACCCGCTGCCCATCCAGGTGAAGATGACAATATCGCTGGCAGTGAAGGTTTTCTGCCATTCCGCCCCCCAGGGCACCGCATCGTTCAGCAGCACCAAGCGTCCTTCCGACCGCATCCCTTCCTGAGCAACACTTTCCCGGGCTTTTTCCAGCATCAGATACTGGCGTTCCATATTGGTTAAAAAAATCATCCGGCCCATATCATACCCTCACTTTCTCCTTACTCTCTCATGCCAAGAAAATACTTGCCTCTAAAACACGCCGTTCGTTTCGGTCCCTTTTTGTCCGGCCGGTTGTTCATCCGGTCCTGTCTTTGTTAATCTTTCCTTCAGACAGGTAAGCATTAATTCACTCCACGCCTTGAGGCAAACCGGAATATCCGGCCGTTCCACACGCGGGACAGCTACGCCGAATTTCGCGGCAGTAACGGCCAATACGTCATGAGCGGCTGCCAGCATTTCGCCCGGGGCTAACAATCCCCACAGAGACTGGTCAAGCAGATGGATATACAGCGATGCGTAGGTTAACGCCTGCGAATCCTTTTCCAACTGGTACAAGGAGTTCAAAAACTGCTGTTTTTCTACCGGCTCCGTGGTTGCGGCAAGGTATCCCTGCCACAGGGTTTCTTCCGTAAGGCCGAAGCGTTTAAAGCGGCGCAGCACACTGTGCTGCTTCTCAGGCGACAGCCCGTTTTGTTTCAACAAAGCCTCTTTAACCGCTTGCTTCACGGCAAGCCCAATTAACTCGCCCAGTTTGGAATGTTTACCTGCCCCTTCAAAATAGAGCGGTGATTGTGGGTTGGCCAGCACAATACTCTGGTCTGTGCCGGAGCCGGTTGCCAAGCCGGTTGAATAGAGACTGCCTACCATCAATTCCTGCAAAACCGCGGTCTTGGCTTCCGTGCAGGTCACTAAGGCGCGTGCCATCGTGCCCGCCGCCATATCGGCATCCAAAATCAACAGAATGTTTATGGTTCCCGGCTTGTGAGCCGCCGTCTTTTCGACGGGATAATAGTGCTGAGTCGGGTCACCCACACGTCCGCCGTTGCCTTCTACGCCAGCCGTTACAATGGCCGTCACCACCAGTTCTCGATATTCTTTGACGACAATCGCCACATTTTCCATACGCGCCGCCGTCCCCATGCCTGTCGTCCGGTCAGGGTCAAGACCGGCGCCTCTGGCCAGCAGCCGCATATGTTCCTGATACGTGGCCGCCCGCAATGTGCAGTGACTGCCATCATCGGGGCCGCAATTATGGTTGAATACTCCCGTTAGATCTTCCCGATAGCCGCCGTTTAACAAGGATGTGCTCAGCACCTTCCGCGGCTTTTCAAAGAAAACAGAAATACTCTGGTTTGCCGGTTTCCAGACGACCTTATCCCCCATGGATAAAGTGTGCAATACAGTTTCTTCCGCCACAGAATCAGCCTCCATTTCCTATACCAAGCACTTTAAAATCGGAAGACAAAAGTTTTTGACTCTCTGCATCCCAGTCAAACAACAGTACTGCTTGCTGCAACCCGCTGTAAGAAAACATTAGTTTGCCGCTGACGACAACGGCACTCTGGGCCTCACTTAAATCCATGACTTCCTGATTGCCGGTCTGATTGCAAATCCAGACCGGCAGACCGCTTTCCCGGGAACACCGCTCCCAGGCATTTTCAGGCGGGCCGCCGCAGTGTCCGGGCGGCCAGGCCGCCGGCACGATGATGACCTGAGCCTGCTTGGCCTTTAACACCTTAGCATTTTGCTCAAAGTAGGCATCGGCACAAACCAGCACGCCGGCCGTCATCTCCCGGCAGGCGAAAGGCTCCAGCACCGTGCCTTTATCTGCCCAGCCCTCGGCGCCGCTGCCATGGGAGTGCATTTTCCGGTGGCGGCCGATGATTTCCCCCTCGCCGCCAATGACCAGACAGCTGTTATAGCACCGTCCGCTCACTTCATCCTGCTCGGCGCAGCATAGAAATACCGTCAGTCCGTAAGTGGCGGCAAGATCCCGCAGCGGTTTCATTTCCGGCGCGGGCTGCACCGGAATGGAAAACGGGCGGCCCTTCTGGGTAAAAAAGTAGCCCTGCAGCGCCGTCTCCGGGGTAACCACCCACCGGGCCCCCGCTTCGGCAGCCAACGTCGTGGCCTGCTGCAAGAGTGTCAGGTTCCGTTCTTCCGGCCCGCCGCTTAGGTCCAGATGTAACAAGGCAATACGCATGATCATTCTCCTAACAATTAAATCTAAGTTTTTTATGATGTAGAGGCATAGCGTTTTGCGACACTATGCCTCCGCGCAGATAAATTCGCAATTAGAAGTTATACTCTACACCCATCTGGAAATTGCGTCCGGGCGCAGAATACCAATACGTCCCGCTCGGGTTTCCATCCGTGCCTTGTTCAGCATAGAATTTATCAAAAATGTTATTGACTTTGGCATACACTTTGGTGGTGGCTGATGCCTTATAATTTAGGGCTACATCCCAAACCCAGAAGTTCTTATATTCGGATACCACATTTTTGCCATAGCCGCCCTCCCTGTCAACAATACCCCGTCCATTGAGGACTGCATTGAATTTATCCTTATCATAATCAAGGCCAACATTCCAGGTGCCGCGGGGCAGGAAGCCGTTCCGGTTCGGATTTGACGTTGCCGACGTTGGGTCAACATAGATATAGGTATAGCCAACATTGGCCCTCAGATTTTCAGTAAAATCTTTGGTCAGGCGAACACCCCAGCCCCGGGAATCCTCTTTGCCGGTATTGTAATATTGGTACCACGGAGCGCTGGACAGGTAACGATAGCCAATCATGTTTTCGGCATTCTGTTTATAAATATTGAAGCTGCCGACCAATGTATTGTCAAACTTGTGATTGACACCAAATTCAACCGTTTTTCCTTCTTCTGGTTGTAGGTCTTTGCTGCCAATTTTTGAAAAGACTTGATACTGGTTGGGCGCCACAAAAAATTCTTTGTAACTGACATAATAGTTCGTTTTGTCATCCTGCTTGTAACCCAACACAACACTGGGCGTGCTATGGTTTCCGTATTCAGAGTGATGATCAAAACGAATCCCCGAGGTTAAATTCCAATTCTTATCAATCTCCCATTCGTCTTGTATGAATACTGCCTGATTAGAGAGTTCTTTGTCTTTATACGTCTCTGTAGTAAGAGCAGTCTTATCGGCATTATAGTAAGCCGAATAATAATTTTTTACCTTGTCTTTATAATAATCAAAGCCACCGGTCAAAGTATGCTGCTTGCCGGCTTTATATGTAAGCTGATCACTAAAGCCAATCGTTTCTAAATCCATATACCATATCGTCGGATCACTCCATTTATCTTTTAAGACATTCTGGTTTCTGAACAAGGAAAACCGGTTGGTCAATTGCTCTGAGATTTTTCTGTCATAAAGAAGGCTAAATCGATTGTTATCTTTTTTGCCGTAATCCCTGACAGTATCAAATGAACCGCCATCCGGCCGTTGGTAATCCAATTTATAGGTTTGATAGTTTAAAACCAGGCTGGAATTTTCATCAAAATCTTTGCCTATTCTAAAATTTAACGCCTCGGAGTTAATATCATTAATGACAGAGTTGCCCCGTCCGTCTTTAAAATCACCCATCAGCCGCTTTTGGGCATCAATTGTCCAGAAAAAACCATCCTTACTCCCACTATGTGTAAAGTTATACTGTTCTTTACTGTAACTTCCATATTCAATACCCAGCTTATTCTGGGATTCTCCGTCCTTGAGCTTGCGGGTAATGATATTAATAACACCGCCCTGGGCATCAGAGCCATATAAAGTGGAAGCCGAACCTTTCAGCACTTCTATGCGCTCAATCATATTCATATTGACAAACTCGCCCACAGGGGCTTTGCTGTATATACTACCGTTTGTATTGGTTCGCATGCCGTCAACTAAAAAGACCACGTTCGGCGATCCATTGATATACAGCCCGTTTGAGCTGAAGNTTTCTCCGCTTGCACTGTAGTTCATAATTGTGACACCCTGTACATGCCGCAAGGCTTCACTCACATCCGCATAGTGATTTTTTTCAATTTCTTCCCGGGTGATGACGGTAATATTGGCATTGGCCTCAAATTCCTTAACCGGCGTCTTGGTCGCTGTAACTACTATCGGGTCGAAGGAATACTCTTTATGTTCCTCTGCGTAGGCATTCCCCGTCATGCCAAGGAGCAGTGCGCTGCTTACCATTGCGCACAGCATGGCTTTTCTCTTGCTGGTCAGTTTTGTCTGTTTCATTGCTTGTTGCCTCCCCTTAAAATAGATGATAGTATCAATGATTTCTATACGAAACGCCGGCTGATCTTCACCTCCCCCACTGACAGGAGTTCATATACTGATTCCACAGCCGCTCCGTCATATGACAGGAACCAAGAAATCCCATGAACGGCCGGTCGTGAAGAATGATCTCATCATGCACCGGTAGGGAGATATTCTGACAAACTACCTCGGTCACGGCCTGTTGCTGCAACAGGGCTTTTTCCTGACTGCTCGCCAGGAGCAGCCCCGGCGCCAGATTAGCCAACTGGTCTGCTATCGCCTGGCTGTCATTTTGTCCGTCTAATACGCTGTCAATACAGGCCGGCGTCGGATACGCCGCCGCACCGTCATGCAGAACCACGGTAAGCGAGCCGGTGGCTATCCATTCCGAACGCAGCGCCTGCGCCAAAGCGAAGGCCACCGATGACGGCGCAGCCACCAGTGAGCGTTCAAACCAGGGTTCGCCCCACAAGCGCTGCATCTCCCGGGTTGTTGTACGCAGCCGTTGGTGCAGCTTGTCTGCCTCCTGCTGTACAGCCTGTAAGCCATTACTGCCAGGGGGCAGCGCCTGCCCTATTGCGTTCAGCCAGTCTAGCGAGCCTGCCAATCCATAAGGCGGCGGCAGTGACAAATACGGTATACCGTATTGTTGCTGCAAGTCTTGCGCCAGCATAAGTCCCAGTTCGGCATGAATAACCAGGTTTAATTCCGCCTGGGTCATAGCAGCGATTTCTGCTGTGCTGCTGCCTGCGCCCGGGCAAGCCAATACTTTGTACCCGGCCAGCTCCAGCAGGCGTTTTAACTCGCGCAGGTCATTGGCCGCGTTGTAATAGCTGACCGAGCAGCCCAGCAAATTGACGGTACACGGCTGTACGATACTGCGTTTTTCTAGCGGCATGACTGCAAAATAGGCTTTTGCCGCCGCCCGGTACCCTTCCCAGAAGCCGCCGGTCAAACCGCCGCTATCCATACACACCACCGGATATGGCATAGCGGCCTGGGCAGCAATGCCGGCGATATCGTCGCCGATCAGGCTGACTGAACAACTATTTTCAATTAAGAGGACTGACGGCCGGGTGGATTGACGAATCGACACCAATGTCTCCAGCAGGCATTCCTCAGTACCGTACACAACGGCGTTATTATCCGGCTGTGTACCAAAGAAACGCTTGGCAACACCGGCGCAGGATTTTTCCACATACCTGAGTGCGTAAAAATAGCACCAGAGCGGCCCGTTGGCCACGATAGCGGCGTCCGGAATACCGGCAAAGAAAGCCGCTGCCCCGGTCAGGGCACAGGTGTTAACCTGGGTGCAAACATTATCCCACTCTTTTTTACCAGCCATATAGCACCCCACCTTGCCGCCCGGACCGCCTCGCCAGCCGTGACAATTTATTCAGCAATTCGATCATTCCGCCTACGCCTAACGGTGGCAGCACTGGCAGAAAAAATTGCCGTTTGGTCTCATCTTCCAGCTCATGAGTCGTTACCAGAATATCTGCAGCTTCTATTACAGCCACTCCCTCGTCTTCCTCTAGAATAGACACTGCTGTAAGGTTTTTTAATTCTTGCCGCATGGCAGCCTTTTGCTCTAAAGTAAGCCCGTCAAACAGAACAATTCCGTCCAAACTCACTCCCGCCAACTCTAGCAGTTCAATGACCCACTCCGGTTGAAAATGGATGAGAGGACGACCAATGCATATTACCGCCTTTATTGCCTGCATGTTGGCACGGCACTGGGCGACCTGCCGCTGTAACCGCGCATTTTGCTCTATCACGGCCAATTCTGCCTCCCGTTCCTTGCCTAACTGTTCACCTAATTTTCTGATCCAGCTTGTAATGCCCTGCCAGCCGACAGGATACTTATGATTGAGAAAAGGAATTCCAAACCTAACATGAATATCAGTAGCAAGCTGCTGCATCGAGAAAGAAGATTGCGATCTCCCCCCTCCCAGCGGAATACAAAGCGCCGAAGCTGGAACCCGACGAATCTCTTCCAGCGAAGCATATCCCGGGAAATGGCAGTGCACCCGAAGACCAAAAAAAGCAAGTAGTTGCTGAATCTCCTGAGCATCAGCGCCATGCGGACCGCCTCGATCCCCCAGCAGTGTAACCGTATTCGCAAGAGTCGGTTGCTGGTCCATCAATCTGTCTGTTAGCATTTTTGCAGCATGATAAAAACCAGCATAGTACTCTCCATCCAAAAAACCGCTACAAGGCACCGTCATCACCGGTCTGTCCCAATTGCGCTCAGCATCACAGGCAATTGCCTGCGTATCGTCGCCGATAACACCTGCCACGCACGAGTTGGCAATCATGATATAGTTGGGGTTGTACCGTTCCACCACATAATCAATGCAGTGACGCAATTGATCCGTACCACCGAAGATAGAATGCTCTTCTTGTAAATTGCTGGTGATTAATGGTGCCGTATATTGTTTGGGGATAAACCGCTGACGGGACACCGAATAGTAATGACTCCCTAATTCCATAACGCGAGTCACGTGACCACAAGCTTTCGGGCTGTGAAATATAACCACCGCGCCTTCGTTATGAGCTACCGCACACCAAACACCAGGCATACTGCAACTGCAGCTTCGCTTCATTGTCACCATATACCGTTTAGTCATTGCCATACTTTAGCACCAACTCCTCCAATGTCTCGAAACTAATCGGCGTCGGCACAGTCAGAGCGCAATTATCCATAATCAATCCCGCTAAATCCCGATACACACTGGCTTGCTCAGACTGTGACGCCCACTCAATCACAGTTTTGCGGTGTATTTCTGCCTGATGTACCGTCCGGTCACGAGGAATAAATGCAACCAGGCGGGTATTTAGCCTTGCAGCAAACTCTTGCAGCAGCTCCCGTTCCTTGGCGATATTGCGGCTATTACCAATAATCCCTCCCAGTCGGACCCGCCCTCGCCCGGCAAACTTCGCAACCCCCTTGGCAATGTTGTTGGCCGCATACAGCGACATCAGCTCGCCGGAAGAAACAATATAGATATCGGTTGCATAGCCTTCCCTGATGGGTACGGCGAAACCGCCGCAGACCACGTCACCCAGCACGTCATACAAGACAACCTGCTCATCCGTAATGGCCTGTAGTGCTTTTAGTTTCTCTAAAGCGACAATGATCCCGCGCCCCGCACACCCCACCCCTGGTTCTGGGCCACCGGCTTCCACGCATTTCACTCCGGCAAAGCCGGTATGTACGATTTGTTCTGTGCTTACCTCATCGCCGTGCTTTCTGACCATATCCAGTACCGTCTGTGTACATGTCCTGCCAAGTAGCAGCCGCGTGGAATCATTTTTCGGATCACAGCCAATCTGACAAACCGAGTACCCTTTTTGCGCTAACGCGGCCGATACATTGGCCGCTGTCGTCGATTTTCCAATACCACCCTTACCGTAAAATGCAATTTTTTTCATAACCTTCAACCCTTCATTAACGTCACTCAAACAATTCCTATCAGCCAGCAAATTCCTAATAAAATACAAAAATCTCCTGACAATTCGCCAGGAGATTTCAAAATGATTCGATGTTTACCAAAACATCTTCCTATTATGTAAATCCCCTTCCCATCGCTCGCAGGTCAAACGGTGATTGATAGATAGGCAGTTCTCCTGGCTCTAGATCATCGCTCGTCCAAACCTTCCCAAGACTTCTCGTCTCAGTGGCATATCTTGGATTCGCTCCCTATTACAGTGGCGGGACCGCGCCGGCGTTTCACCGGTCTTCCCTATTAAGCCCTTTCGGGCACCTGTCTTGCTATATATCTTTAGCGTTTTACTCCAAAACAACGACAACGACAATACTATTTTTACTTACTCAATGACCGGAATAGGAGGTCTTTCTTTACTCCGTTCATTGTACTTATGCTCTAATGCATCTTTTACATGCTGTACGTAGATATTTTGAATTGCCTCATTTTCACCTAAACCGTGCAAATAAGCATCTACTTTGAAACCAGCTTTGAGCAGCCGAGTTTTTGCCGAATCCTCTTCATCACCTGACATATCATTGTTAGCATGGTCACCAGCTACTAGCATCAACGGCATTAGGGTAACCTTTTTAATTTTATTTTCCTTTAACTTATCAATAACACTTTCTAAATTAGGATATCCTTCCCCATCCACGGTGAAGACAAATACATTTTTCAGTTTAGCGTCTTGCATTCTCATTTGCAGTGCCGCATAAGCAGCATTCGCAGGATGATTGCCGCCATGCCCCATAAATACTACAGCTTGACTCTGCTCCAGTTTGGGCAGTTGAGTTTGCAGTGCTTTTATCGCTATTAAATAATCATCCGGTCTTTCTTCTTGACCAGAAAAATCAATTATAGGACGTCCTATAGAAATCTTGTTGAATGCTTTACTTTTTGCATATTGGTCTACTACCCGGCTAACTTTGTCAAATTCATCACCAGGCACCATATGCAGAGGCTGAACAATGACCTCGCTATAACCTTCCGCCTTAAGTTTTTCTAAAGCCTGTTTCTCAGTATCTACTTTAATACCATCCCTGTCAGCTAGTCTTTTAATAATAATTCGGGAGGTAAACGCCTGACGAACCTCATAGTCTGGAAAAGCGGCTTGAATTTTGCTTTCCACGGCGTCAATGGTCAGTTTTCGAGTATCTGCATAGGTAGTACCAAAGCTAACAACTAAAATAGCCTTTTTTTTCTGTTTGATTCGGTGCAGCAGAAGCCTGCGACGGCATCAGGCTTACACAGCCGAATACAGCAAGCATACAAAAAATAGTAATAAGTGAATCGATTTTTTTCATAAGTCGAACAACTCCTTCGGTTTGAGTAAAATAACATTCACTAATCGCTTTGTCTCTGTGAACATTTCTGACACAATCTCACTTCTAACATCGTATAAGCATCAGCCTCCTTAATTTGAAGTCATTATTTATACATAGCACAACTGAAAAAGGTAAGGCTCAGAAAGACCCGCGCCAACGGCGCACTATTCGAAGGGAGCGTCTAAGAAAAATGGTTAAAACAATAAAACTCCTGGCCGTTTAATAGTCAGGAGTGATAACCAGTAAGCTAATAAAAAACTCCTGGCGATTAACCAGGAGCAAATTAAACTAGGTACACTTAAAAGTGCCTACTGTAATCCCCTCCCCATACCTCGTGGGTAACAAACGGTGATTGTTAGATAGGCAGTTCTCCTGACTCCGGATCGTCGCTTGCTTAAACCTTCCCGGGACTATCCGTCCCAGTGGCATATCTTAAGCTTGCTCCCCGTTACAGTGGCGGGACCGCGCCGGCTTTAAACCGGTCTTCCCTATTAAGCCCATTAGGGCACCTACCTCAACAGTATGAAATTGTAACTTTTCTACACCAACTCTGACAGTTCCAACACCCCTCATAGCCAACGATTATTTATGACCATGATGCGTTGTTTTCTGTTCCCCGTGAGCCGGCTGCCTATGATGGCCATGACGCATCTCCATTGCTTTCAGAGCATCCTTTACATGCTGAACATAAATGGCTTGTACCGCAGGATTTTCTCCTAAACCGCTTCGATGCACATCCACTTTATAGCCTTCCGCCTCTAGTCTTGATTTAGGCGACTCAAGATTGTCACCAGCAATATAGTTAATCACATGTTCACTGGCTACAAATATAAACGGCACCAACACAACTTCTTTTACATTGTTTTCTTTCAGCTGTCTCATGACGCCTGAAAAAGTCGGATATCCTTCGGCAGTATACACAAAAGCATTCTTGATACCAGCATCAGCTAATTTCAACTGCAAAACGGCGTATTCCATTTGGTTACTGCCATTGCACATAAACAGTACAGCCTTTTCACTGCCTAATTCCGGTATTTGTGTTTTTACAGCTTCTATCGCAATAATATAATCATCGGGATGATCCTTTAGCCCCAGAGAATGTAGCAACGGACGTCCTATCGTTATTTTTTTGAATTCTTTTTCTTTCTTATGAGCAAGCTCAATAACATACTCTTTGATGTGTTGATAGGTTTTATCCGCAACTAAATATAGCGGTTGAATATATACTTCTTCAAAACATTCTGCGACCAACTTTTTCAAAGCTGTCCCTACGCTGTCTACTTGAACATCAGATTGTTCCGCTAATTTTTCAATGATAGCTGTTGATGTAAAAGCACGCCGCACCTCATATTCCGGAAAAGCGGCTTTAAAACTGATTTCCGTACTTTCAATTGTTTTTTTTAAGGCATCAACATAAACCGTACCAAAACTTACCACTAAAATAGCCTTTTTACTCATAAAACACCTCTCCTCTAAATTAAAAATTGGGCATAGGCAACTTGGCTCATACAAACAAAGCTTATTTTTTGCCTAACTTAGAAAGTATTCGTAAATACTTTCTCTACAAAATGAATAAACCTAGCCTAATATAAAGCTAGGGAGGAGAGTTTATTGCAACCATAAACATAACCACATCCCCTTCCCATCACCCGTGGGCATAATAGGCGATTGATAGTTGTATATTTCATGTTGATAATACCACCTATTGTCACGAATTGTCAATTACTTATTTACTCTGTACAAAAAATTATTCTACAAATAATTCCACATCAATGACAGTATTTCTATCTGTTTCCTATAGCTGTAGCAACCGACAAACAGTTGAAAACCTGCGATTTTTATTAAATGAACAACACTTAACATGGTAAAGCAAAGAATCTTTTATTGCATGTAGATGAAAATTCAGATAATGCTACAGACAATATAATATGTTTGAAATAGGTGCCCTTTGGGCTTAATAGGGAAGATTGGTGCAAAGCCAACACGGTCCCGCCGCTGTAATGGAGAGCAAACTTGCACAATGCCACTGGATATACTGGGAAGGCGCAGGTAAGCAATGACCCTTAGTCAGAAGAACTGCCTATTTAAAAGTCACCGTTTGACCCACGAGCGATGGGGAGGCGATTATGAGAGTAATCATTCTTCCCGGTTATTTATTTATGCCGGGATTTTTATTTGGACTGAGTCCTCTTATAGAGTAACCCTCCCTTGCAATTCAGGGAGGGTTTTGTCGTGTCAGGTAGTTGCGTTATTATTGTTGCCGATTAAACCTGCAGAAGCACCACTTGGGCGTGCTTCCCTTCGCTTATCCGATATGCAGTTTGCAAACGGTAATCACCAGCCCGAGAAGATCACGGACCAGTTCCAGTCGCTCCTGGTGCTCCTTGTCCGTATCCTCCGGCAAGAGCCGCCAGCACCGCTTCCAACGTAGTCAGCAGGGTATCCAGCGTCATGCGCACACGCCTCTTTGCCCAGGTTTACAGCTTACTTTCTTACCTTGCGGGCTAGGAACTGCAGCCGGTTCTGCCGTATCCTCGCGCACCAGCGCGCACTCGCCTATTTCTTCTGCCGCCTCAATCCGATCGGCATCAGCCGGCGGCGGTCCATACACGGTTTTCAGCATCATTTCTTTGTGACCTCCATCCTTTCGACGCAATAACACATCTGATTAATTGCGTTGGTCAGTTCGGTCAGGCGCTTTTCCAGTCTGACCAAAAGGTAGAAGGCCACTACCATGGGAAAACCGTAGGTCGCCGTCAGGCGGGCCAACTCTTCCATTTGCAGGGCCTCCTTTCATGCATTAGGCTAACTCAGTAATCGCCAATTGACGGATTTGCGCTTCCTTGGCGGTCACCAGATCACCACTGGTACTCGAAAACACATTTTTTGCAATAATAGTTGCCATTACCGTCTGTACTGCAGCCAGCGTCAAACCATCTTTCGGGTCCCTCACTGCCACCGTCACCTCTTTACCACCTGAGGTGGTAAAGATCATTTCCAGCGTCTTTGTATTGGTATCAGCCATCACTCTGTCCTCCTTTCTTCACGGCTAAACGCCTTTATTCTTACTGATTGATCAGGCTGGCATTGTCCACGCGGCTAATCTCTGCCAGAGGGTACGATTGCAGCCCCACCAATGCTTGAGCCACGTCAAACAAATCCTGATCCGTCGCTGTCGACTTGGCAGTATAGTTTCGAGTGACATAGGCCGGACCGCCGCTTGTGGTCACGCCCTTTTGCAGCTTAACAGCAATCGTGCTGCTTTGTGGTAGTTTTACTACAGCCATTGAATTTCGCCTCCTTTCTGTTCGGTGTGCTCCCACGCAAAAGGCACACCCCGGGAGGTGTGCCTCTTGGCGCCTGGAACGGATTATGACAAGCGCGGCCATAAGCCACGCGGGTCATCAACGATTGCCCGTTCCAGGAGCAATATTTCATTTTGTATTTATTATAATTCGAATTTGAAATGTTGTAAAGTATTTTCTTTAGCGCACCCGGACGCCCGGCAGCCAACAAAACAGGCCAATAGTCCACCCCGTAGCAGCAGGGGCGGTGCAGTCCCAAGCTGGCGAACGTTAGCCGGCAAAATAGTCTGCCAGCCCGCTGGCAACAGCCACCGCTACCGCCAGCTGACCGACATAACCATTCAACAGACGCCGGTCCACTTCATTCGAGATAAAGGCTACCTCTACCAATGCGGCCGGGCAAACAGTTTCCCTGAGCACCTGGAAATCGGCCTCCTTTACGCCCCGGTCGGCGGTATTCAGTTCAGCCACCAGCTGAGCCTGGAGGCACATCGCCAGCCTCCTGCCCCGTTCACTGCCCGGATAATGATAGACTTCTGTGCCATGGGCGGCCGGGTTCGCAGCACCGTTGGCATGAAGGCTGACAAATACGTCCGCCTCATTGGCATTAGCCAGCTCCGCCCGGAACGCCAGGCCGTCATGATCAATATCCCCTGTCCGGGTCAGCAGCACCTCATGTCCGTTTTCCGTCAAGCGTTCGTTCAACAACGTGGCAATCGACAAAACTACATCACACTCCCTTACACCAACAGCACAGGCACCTGGTTCAACTGGGCCAGAATGGCCGGGGTCTATCACAATTTTCATTTCCCTTCCCCTCCTTGTTATCGCATCGTCTTATCAAAATCCACCTATTCTAAGTAGGATAAACAACTCTAAAGCCCGCTCCGCAGCCCTGCGGGCGGCGCTGCAGCCGCTGCCGCGTCTTCCGCCTGCC
>JGI24708J26588_10002233_pt1 | contig 14755 bp, 12 predicted proteins | sample BioPla1DNA2_FD_26588 | JGI IMG/M metagenome (IMG submission 26588) | reverse complement strand
AGGAAGGGTAATCGCACCAGTATTAGCACCCGCTGGCCTTGGTATGTGGCAGGTTGTGGTAGCTCTAATTTCTGGTATCGCAGCGAAAGAAGTTGTTGTTTCTAGTTTTAGCGTATTGTTTCATATCAATAATATTAATACAACTGCGGGGATGGCAAGTCTTATGGAAATTCTGTCTGGGGCAGGATTTGGTGCACTCAATGCCTATTCCCTAATGGTATTTTGCTTGTTATACATTCCTTGCGCCGCAACCATCGGTGTAATTCAAAGGGAAATGAGGTCAGCAAAATGGACCGTACTTACGATATTATTCCAGCTGGCAGTGGCATGGCTGGTTTCCACATTAGTTTTTCAGATTGGTAGCTTATTTTAATTTATATTTGGAATTTGTACGGTTATTGTGTTTCCTAATAATTTAATGTTTCTAATTTAATAAGGAGGGTTTCGTATGGCAGAATTGGTTATTGGTGGTCTGATATTAGGGTATACCGGTTTCGTCATCTACCGTAAGTCTAAAGATATAAAGGAAGGCAAATCCTGCTGTAGTGAATGCTCTTCTTGTATATCTAAGAGTAAATGTAAATAAGATGTTATAATTATATTATAAATATTTAATAACTTTTTTAAGAAATAAAAAAGGAAATGGGTAGTCTTTGTAGAATATTAGTAGTATAAGTACATTTTATCTCAATGGCATGTTATTATAATAGTATACCGTAATGGAGATTGGAGATACTTCTTTGGTGAATACTTAGTCAACTGTATATTGTCAGCTTCAGATTCCGTTATTGCCAGTAAGGGGGATTTGGTTATGGAACAGAGTTTGAGTTTAAGACAAAAGATGGAGATTAGGGAGCATGAGATATTAAGCCCTTATGCTGCTTTTTCTGACAGTTCAAAAGGCAGAGATTATGATGAAAAACCCTGCGATATTCGAACNATGTATCAAAGGGATCGGGATCGGATTCTGCACTCGAAGTCATTTAGAAGGCTAAAGCATAAGACACAGGTATTCTTAGCGCCGGAAGGAGATCATTATCGTACTAGATTAACCCATACTCTGGAGGTTGCTCAGATTGCTAGAACCATAGCAAAGGCTCTCCGTTTGAATGAAGATTTGACGGAAGCGATTGCTTTAGGACATGATTTGGGACATACGCCCTTTGGGCATGCCGGTGAACGAGCTTTAAATCGTATATGTCCAGGAGGCTTTAAGCATCATCTGCAGAGTATCCGTGTAGTAGAATATTTTGAAAACCGCGGAAAAGGACTAAATCTTACCAAGGAGGTTCGGGATGGGATTCTAAATCATCAAACCGAAGGAAATCCATCTACTTTAGAAGGCAAGATTGTAAGATTGTGTGATAAAATTGCATACATTAATCACGATATCGATGATGCGATACGGGGTAAGATAATTAAAGAAGACGATATACCAAGGGAATTTACGGATATACTTGGACATAGTCTTGGCAAAAGATTAGATACCCTAGTACATGATATAGTAACCAATAGTGAAGGTCAAAATGACATTACCATGTCGCCTAATATTAGAACTGCAATGCAGAATTTGCGTGAGTTTATGTTTACTAGCGTATACCTCAATAAGAGGGCAAAAGGACAGGAAGAGCAGGCGGAACGGTTATTGGAGGAATTATTTAAATATTATGATAAAAACTTAGAGCAACTACCTGAAGAGTATCTAATCCGGATGGATCAGACAGGAGAACCAGCCTATAAGGCGATTGTTGATTATATTGCAGGCATGACTGATCGGTTTGCTGTTGCCAAATTTAAGGAACTTATGATCCCGACCGCTTGGGATGTGTATTAGTAAAGTCCAACTATAACATTATTATATAATAGAGCAAATGATATTTTAANAAATAGAAAATTAAGTCTACATATATTTGAATAAGATTTCACTAATTTTCAAACCTATATTTATTAATTTATATGGTTGTAACATGTTGGGTTGATCGTTTTTAGATGTGGAGGTATGTACATTGTATTATCCGGAGGAGTTAGTTGAAGAAATAAGAAATAGAAATGACATCATCAGTGTAATTGGCTCCTACACAAAATTACAGAAAAAAGGAAGTAACCACATGGGGTTATGTCCATTCCATAATGAAAAAACTCCTTCCTTTTCGGTAAGCCCCTCGAAGCAAATGTATCACTGCTTTGGTTGCGGAGTTGGGGGCAATGTATTTACCTTTATTATGGAATATGAAAATTATAGTTTTGTTGAAGCTTTGAAATACCTTGCTGAGAGAGCGGGGATCGCTCTGCCAGAACAGGAGTATTCTGCAGAAGCTAAGAGACAAGCTGATCTACGGACTAGGCTTTTTGAGGTGAATAAGCTGGCAGCAAAGTATTTCTATTATCAACTAAAATCAGATCGTGGACAAGCTGCATATCGGTATTTAACTGGTCGTGGATTGGCAGAAGAAACGATTAAACAGTTTGGGCTGGGATTTTCCAATAAATTTAGTGATGATTTATACCAATATCTAAAAAAATCAAACTATGAGGATGAATTCTTGAAGCAATCTGGATTAGTGACGATTGATGAAAAACGAGGTGCTTCTGATAAGTTTTGGAATAGAGTAATGTTTCCTATCATGGATGTTAATCAACGGGTCATTGGTTTTGGAGGGAGAGTAATGGGCGATGGTATGCCTAAGTATCTCAATTCTCCAGAAACCCTTATATTCGATAAGAGTAGAATCCTATATGGACTAAATATTGCAAAAACTAGCCGAGAATCTAATTTGTTACTTTGTGAAGGGTATATGGACGTTATAGCATTGCATAGTGCAGGATTTACCAATGCTGTTGCTGCTTTGGGAACGGCATTTACTGGATATCATGCGAAGCTTATGAAACGATATACCAATGAAGTGATTCTTACATTTGACAATGATAATGCCGGAACGCAGGCAACACTTCGTGCAATACCAATCCTAAAGGATGCCGGACTTTCAGTGAAAGTGGTAAATATGGAGCCATACAAGGATCCGGATGATTTTATCAAAGCACTGGGAGCAGATGAATATAGAAAGAGAATTGAAGAAGCAAAGAATAGTTTCTTCTTTGAAATTGATGTTCTACAGAAACAATATGATATGCAAGATCCAGAGCAAAAGACAAGGTTCTTTAGAGAAATAGCGAAGAAACTCTTAAGCTTTCGAGAGGAACTGGAGCGCAATTTTTATATTGATGCTGTTGCCAAGAATTATCTTATTGATGTAGAACAGTTGCGCAGATTAGTAAATCGGTTAGGTTCTCAGATGATTGGCGGTATTAGTCAAACGAAAAAGTACCGGCAAGAAAAGCGCAATGCGAAAAGGAAACAAGAAGATGGAATTACGAAATCACAGAAGTTAATGTTAACTTGGTTGGTAGAGGATAACACCCTATTTGATAAGATAAAGGGCATCTTAGATCCGGAGGATTTCACGGAAGGTATCTGCAATAAGGTAGCTACTCTGGTTTTTGACCAATATGAGAAGGAGCACACAGTGATACCGGCAAAGATTATTAATCGATTTGAAAGTAAGGAAGAACAATCCGAAGTGGCTGCACTATTTTCTGCAGGAATTAAGGGTGATATGAACAAAGTGGATTGGCAAAAGGCGCTATCAGATACAGTTCAACGCTTAAAAGAGCATAGTTTGGATAAGCAAAGTGAAAAGGCAATTGCAGTAAATGATACTGCTTTATTGCAGAAAATTATTATGAAGAAAGCAGAACTTAAGAAACATAGCATTACTTTTGATTGGTAATTGTGGCTTAAAGAGCCCTGGATTTACAGAAATTGCATATTTAATCAAATGGTGGTTAAAATATAAAAGAAGTTTAAGAAGGAAGGATTATCAATGGGCGAGAATATTGCGAAATTTACGGAAAAGCTGAAGGAATTGCTGGAATATGCAAAGAAAAAGAAAAATGTCCTAGAATATCAGGAAGTGAATGATTTTTTTGCAGAAATGGAGCTTGATCCGCAGCGCATTGAAAAAATATACGAGTATCTAGAAAAGCATAATGTCGATGTTTTGCGTTTCACTGGTGATGAAGAAGAAGAAGATATCATCCTAGAAAAACTGGAAGAAGAGGAAGAAACCGAAACTATTGATTTAAGCGTTCCCGAGGGTATCAATATCGAAGATCCCGTCCGTATGTATCTAAAAGAAATTGGAAAAGTGGACTTGCTTACGGCAGAGGAAGAAGTAGAGCTGGCAAAAAGAATGGAGGAAGGCGATGAATTTGCTAAGAAGCGTCTGGCAGAGGCAAACCTTCGTCTGGTAGTCAGCATTGCCAAACGCTACGTGGGGCGTGGAATGCTATTCCTAGATTTGATTCAGGAAGGAAATCTTGGATTGATTAAGGCAGTGGAGAAGTTTGATTTCCGTAAAGGCTTCAAATTTAGTACTTATGCAACATGGTGGATTCGCCAAGCGATTACTAGAGCAATTGCTGATCAGGCTAGAACGATCAGAATCCCTGTGCATATGGTTGAAACAATCAATAAACTTACTAGGATTCAAAGACAGTTATTACAGGAACTTGGGAGAGAACCAACCCCTGAGGAAATCTCTGAAGTAATGGGTGTTCCAGTTGAGAGAGTAAGAGAGATTCAGAAGATTTCGCAGGAACCGGTATCCTTGGAAACACCAATTGGTGAAGAGGAGGATAGCCATCTGGGAGACTTCATTCAGGATGACAATGTTCCGGTACCGGCTGAGGAAGCGGCATTTACATTGCTTAAAGAACAGCTTGTGGAGGTTCTTGGAACACTTACAGAGAGGGAGCAAAGAGTATTAAGGCTACGCTTCGGACTCGATGATGGACGAGCTCGCACACTCGAGGAGGTTGGTAAAGAATTTAATGTAACTAGGGAACGTATTCGTCAGATTGAGGCTAAGGCATTGCGTAAACTAAGACACCCAAGCAGAAGCCGCAAACTTAAGGATTATTTGGATTAGAATTCAAACTTCCAGTCAAAAACAGCATATATTAAATTAGTGGTATGAATTATGTCTAAAGTTATTGATTAATAGAAAAAGTTAAGATATCCTCAGAGTGCTGATATTGTAAGGGTGTGATTTTGTTGATTTCTGTAAAAGAGCAAAAAGAAGCATTGATCAAATTGGCAGTTGATATGATAAATAAATATATTCCTCACTATGATGAAATGGGATTGTTCGGCAGTGTGGCAAGGGGAACATATTCTGCCAGTAGCGATGTTGATTTGTATCTAGTAACTGATGATCCGATTGACAAATATGTAAAAGCAGAACTATCATCGGATCTGGATGAAATTGGAGTAGATATTGTATTTCTTAAAAAAGATGATTTTATAATAAATATAGATCATCTTTTAGTAAAGAATGTTATGAGGGACCGTAGAATTATCTCGAAGAGGGGGGATACCGGTGACATTAGGAGAAAAATATTATAATATAGCAATGGATGATTTGCTATATCTTGAAGCTTCAAATGTTGAAGGCTATTACAATCAACCTACAAATCTCTGTCAGCAAGTGGCTGAGAAACTAATGAAAAGTGTAGTTGCAGACTATTACACGGAGGATGATTTAGAGAATATATTAAGATCTCATTCTTTAAAGAGACTTGCGAATGCAATTAATTTAATTATTCCATCGTCTAATTTTGATAAGAAGGCACTTGCGTATCTATCTGATTTTTATTATGAAACAAGATATCCGGGACCCGATTATGTAAAGATAGATAAGGAAACATACGAAGAGTGTAAACAAATCATGTATACATGTAAAGATGAGATTGATAGAATTTTACTGAAACTCCAAGAGAATTCTGATGATAAATAATCAAATAAAAACAGGGCTGTTGAAGAGCGAACTTAGCTATTCAAAAGCCCTATTTTAATATATTTGAATATGATATTTATTAATTTATATTCGTCATTGGCTATCGTATCAAATCATGATACAATAGTAGAAATATGGATATTATAACACTACAGTAGAATAACGGAGAGATATGAATGCAATTATCAGATAGATTACAAGCAGTAGTAGACTTGGTAACCCCGGGAAATAGGGTAGCAGATGTTGGTTGTGACCACGCGTATACATCAATATATCTTGTTGAGAATAAGATTTCGCCTAATGTTATAGCCATGGATATCAACCAAGGTCCTATTGATAGAGCGAAAGAAAATATTAGAAAATATGGTTATGAAGACAAAATTACAACTCGTAAATCAGATGGGTTGGAAAAACTAAGGTCTGGGGAAGTGGACACGGTACTAATTGCTGGTATGGGTGGTGGACTAACGGTTCAAATATTAACTAGACATAGAGATCGAATGGTGGGTTTAAAGGAGCTTGTTCTTTCACCACAATCAGAGATTCATCTTGTTCGAGAATTATTGGAGCGTATTGGATTTATTATTACCAAGGAGAATATGATAAAAGAAGAAGGCAAATATTATGTTATGATGAAGGCAGAAGCTAATAAATCTGTTATGGATAAAGAGGCTTATAAGCTTCTTTGTAAAGAGCATGTATACTTTGGAAGGCTTCTACTAGAAAGCAAACATCCTATTTTAAGGGAATATCTATTAAAAGAAGAAAAACGTTGTATTAATATTCTGGAGACATTACAAAGAGAAGCTAGTGAGAGTACACAAGCAAGAAAGCAAGAGATGGAAAAAATCTTGGAACTTATTGATGCCGCATTAGGGTATTATAATGGGTAGAATTTTGAAAGTAAGGAGGAAGAAGTCTATGTCCACAAGTGTTGTGAATGATAAAGTAAAGGTAACAATTAATAATACTGTTTATGAATATCCTGTAAATACGACTTTGTTGGAGATAAGCAAGGATTTTCAGAAGGATTATGATCATGATATTATTTTAGCGTTTGTAAATAATAAATTGCGGGAACTATTTAAGACTGTGAAAAAAGATTGCACTATTCGTTTTGTTACAGTCACTGAGGATGCCGGGCATAAAACTTATGTTCGTGGAATGATTCTTGTGATGTTGAAGGCCTTTTACTCAGAATTTGGGGCAGAGAACGTAGAAAAAGTATCCGTGGAGTATTCGATTAGCAATGGTCTTTACTGTGATTATAGTGGTTCCGTTCCTTTAACTGAGCAACGAATACAGGCAGTTAAGAATCGGATGATTGATCTGGTTAAAAAGGATATACCATTTATAAAACGAAGCATAGGTACAGATGATGCAATCGAACTTTTTCATCATTACCGAATGTATGATAAAGAACGATTATTTAGATATCGCCGTGTATCTAAGGCAAATATTTATAATTTGGATGGCTTTGAAGATTATTACTATGGCTATATGCCTCCCAGTACCGGTATGCTACAATATTTTGATTTAAATGTTTATGACGAAGGATTTTTATTACTCTTACCGGGAAGAAAGAAGCCGACCGAAGTACAAGCCTTTCAACCGCAACCAAAACTTTTTCATACATTAAAAGAATCAAACAGCTGGGCGAAGATGATGGAACTACCCAATGTTGGTACATTAAATGATGCCATTTCTCAGGGGAAGCTGAATGAATTAATCCTTGTACAGGAGGCACTTCAAGAAAAGAAAATTAGTGATATTGCGCAGGATATTGCCAAGATTAAGGATAAGAAGTTCATCATGATTGCAGGTCCATCCTCCTCTGGAAAGACGACGTTTTCCCATAGGTTGTCAATTCAGTTAAAGGCGCATGGATTAAAACCACATCCTATTGCTATTGATAACTATTTTGTAAATCGGGATAAGACACCGAAGGATGAATTTGGCGAGCTTAATTTTGAAAGTTTATATGCAATCGATTTGGAACAATTTAATAGGGATATGACGGATTTGATGGATGGTAAAGAAGTGGAACTACCATACTATAATTTCGTGTCTGGTAAAAGAGAGTATAAGGGAAATTATCTTAAATTAGGACCGGAAGATATTCTCGTAATTGAGGGAATTCATGGATTAAATGATAAACTATCCTATTCCTTGCCTAGAGAGAGCAAATATAAAATATATATCAGTGCACTAACCCAATTGAATATTGATGAGCATAATCGGATACCTACAACAGATGGAAGATTAATTCGAAGAATGGTGAGGGATGCAAGAACAAGGGACACTACCGCTCAGAAAACAATCGCAATGTGGCCGTCTGTAAGAAGAGGCGAGGAAGAAAATATATTCCCATTTCAAGAAGAAGTGGATGCTATGTTTAATTCGGCCTTAATCTATGAGTTAGCAGTACTAAAACAATATGCAGAACCGATTTTATTTGGAGTCGACAGAGAAAGTAAAGAATATGTAGAAGCAAAAAGATTATTAAAATTCTTAGATTATTTTATAGGGGCACCTAGTGAAGCAGTGCCGTCAAACTCTATTCTAAAAGAATTTGTCGGCGGTAGCTGTTTCAAGGTATGAGTAGCACGATAAGCCGGGTTCTGTCGTGAATGGTCATCTATCTTGACCACATGTTACCATGTGGCTCGAGTATAAACTTACGCCTATACTCTGCGACCAACCCTAAAGCACGGCGGGCAACCGTATCGCTTTATGTTCGGTCTTACTTCGGGTGGGGTTTACATCTGCCCCTCCTGTTACCAGAAGGGCGGTGGTCTCTTAAACCACCTTTCCATCCTTACCAATACAAGAATTGGCGGTATATTTCTGTTGCACTAGCCTTGGAGTCACCTCCACCGGACGTTATCCGGCACCCTGCCCTGTGAAGCCCGGACTTTCCTCGCTTTTGGCGCGACCATTTATGCTACTCACAGAATGTATTGTAACATGGGCATCTTAAATTGTAAATGAAAATTCATTTCCAATTTTCATTATAAAATCTTGTAAAATATTATCACTAATAGATATTATCAAACTTCTATCTTTATGGACACCAATTAGCTTTTATTTCGTCAAATTTACTGGAAAAGAATATTAAAATTCTAATAATAATTTAATGATAATATCCGATAGATATGATAAGATAATTAAAAACTACCTATATATAAGGAAAAAGGGGTGATGGGATATGGAACAGGAAAATATATTAGTTGTGGATGATGACAAAGACATTGCTGATCTGGTTGAAATTCATTTGGTTAGTGAAGGTTACAGTGTTCGGAAGGCTAATTGTGCCAGTGAAGGGCTTAGGATACTTGAGACTGAAGATGTCAAATTAGCTATTCTAGACATCATGATGCCAGGTATGGATGGATTAACCATGTGCGAGAAAATAAGAGAGAACAGTACGATACCTATTATCATGTTGAGTGCTAAGTCAACAGATTTGGATAAAATAATTGGTCTTGGAACTGGAGCTGATGATTACGTTATAAAGCCATTTAATCCATTGGAACTGACAGCTAGAGTGAAATCTCAATTGCGGAGATATACTCAATTCAACCCCAGTTCCCATGATGAAAGTAAAGGCAAGGAAGTTGTCTTAAAACATCTTACGATTAATAAGGATAATCACAAGGTAATAGCCTATGGAAAGGAAGTCAAGCTTACACCGACGGAATTTGATATCCTATATTTACTTGCCAGTAATGTTGGTAGAGTATTCTCTACCGATGAAATATTCGAACGAGTATGGAATGAGAAGATGTTTGAAGCCAACAATACAGTAATGGTACATATCAGGCGCATTCGTGAAAAAATTGAAATGGATTCCCGAAATTCACAAATTATCAAAACCGTCTGGGGAGTTGGGTATAAAATTGAACAATAATATATTTAAGAGTTTTCGTTTTGAAATCGTCTTATATAGTTTACTAAGCCTTATATATACACTATTATCGATTGGTATTATTTATGTTGGTAGCTATCTAATCTTATACAAAAAAGTTCATTCCTTATCTGAGGCGTCTTCGGTAATTATATTCGTACTAACTGTAGTAATCGCTTTAATTCTGTTTATCACATATTTTTTACTTCTTACCAGGAAATTTGTTACCTATATTAATATGATTGGTGAAGGAATCAATCAAATATCTGTAGGTAACTTTAGTAACCGTATTATTATTAAGAATAAAGATGAATTTGCACTGATTGCAGAGAAACTAAATGATATGGCCGATAATATTAAAAATATTATGGAAAATGAACGTAGAAGTGAGTATGCAAAAAATGAATTGATAACTAGTGTCGCTCATGATCTTCGCACACCGCTTACTTCTATAATAGGCTACCTTGATCTAGTATCATCAAAAGAGCTTTCATCAGAAACACAAAAAGAGTATATCGAAATTGCTTATAATAAATCATTGCGATTGGAAAATCTGATTGAAGATTTATTTACCTATACTAAATTCAACTTTGGTGAAGTTAAGGCAATCTTTGCCGAAGTGGATATGGTAAAGTTAATTAATCAACTTTTAGACGAATTCTATCCAAGTTTTGCTGAATATAATCTGGAATATTCCTTTACCATGAACGAGAGTGCAGCAGTGATTATAGCAGATGGGGATTTACTTGCAAGAGCATTTGCTAATTTAATTAGTAATGCAATTAAATACGGTAAGTCAGGAAAAAATATTCTGATAGACTTGGATAAAAGCCAGGATGGTGTAACTATATCAATTACAAATTTTGGTAAGCCTATTCCAGAGAAAGATTTGGAGAAAATATTTCAACGTTTCTTCCGCGTAGAATCCTCTAGATCGAGTGAAACAGGAGGTAGCGGTTTAGGACTTGCGATTGCCCATACCATTATTCAAATGCATGGAGGAACCATTCACGCAAGAAGCGATTCCTGTAGTACAGTATTTGTCGTTTCCTTGGCAAATGAACCTACCAATATAGAAGAGCTGGAAACGCTACTTGATAAAACAAAATGAGCCATCGGTAATCTCATTAGCAGGCAATGCATTCCAGTTATACTGGTGCCTGCAAGATATCCAATGGCTACAATTTGTAAATTATGAAAACGGAAGAAGAAAAATATAATCATATTATAACATACTATTTGAATTTCGTAAGTCTTTTTTGTGATTTAAAAGATAATTAATATTTATATAAAGATATTAAAGGCTTATTCATTATGTTGTAAGAAAACTTATAGTGTTTCGGCATATGCAAGTAATTTTTTTGAAATACGTACCTTTTGAAAAGTTGCAGCATAGCTAATCTCATCTATTCCTTCTATATAATTCTGTAAAAATTCTTTTTTCAATCCCTTGTTTTTTAAAAGTAGAACAGCTTTATTGTAGGCAATTGCTGCTTCAATCTCTGTCTCATAACGTCCAATAATATAATTACCGTTGATATGAATCTTAGCAAGATACTCAGGCTTCCCTTTGCGATAAGTTCGAGTTACCCCATGATAACGATTTATTATCTCAATATTATCATAGGTAAAATCTCTATTGTCTCCATTGATAAATCGGTAATCGCGACCGGCAACCGCATAGCTCTTGATCCCATAACGGGATAGGATATTAACCTGCATTCCATATTCGGATACAAATAGATGGCCTCCCCGCTTTACGATCTTATGTCTTGAATAATAGAACAAATCATCATTGTCAAACTTTAAACAGTAATCTTGATCTAAATAATAGAGAAAATATTTCTTTTTTAAGTAAATGGGAGTTTTAAAATAAATTCCATTGTCTCTAAAGTTATTTAAAACAACCCATTTATCAAATCGAATTAAACAAGGATTGGGGTAATTATCTATATCCCATTTAGTTGAATCTCTAAGAACTTCTCCAGCAAGTAGGTATGTCTGATGAGCATCCCGTTCTGTCGTATAACTTCCCAAACTTATATGCTTTCCTCGATAGGTTATTGATGAACGATAATATTTTGTTCCATCCTTTTTAATGGCTAAATAAACCCCAGACAACATAAGAATCACCTCATGATTCACTATAGCAAAGGCACTATAAAAATGCAATTGAACTCATAGCTCAATAGAGGAAGAATTGAGCTTGGGAAATATCGTAATCGAATGTAAGAAAATGCAAAATTATTAATAAAATATTAAATCCCATTGTTGTAGAACAATCAAAATACACATAAAAAAGCTTACTAAAGCTGTAGAATATGTATAAATAATATAAAAATGACCAAAATGATTAATAAGTTGTTAAATTTTTGTTAAAAAATACTTGTGAAAATAAACATAAAAAGAGTGATTTGGGGTACAAGTCATTGTTATAATTTACCACTGTTGGAAAGAATAGTAAGAAATNCATCAGTGTTAATAACGAAATTCAGCCTTTCTTATTGACATAAAAAAAGTGGATGTCTATAATTCACATAGCGTTACCATCNCTTCCATTATATGGGGGCGAAATTTAAATTTTTATTTCTAAGAAAAGAGGAAAATATTATGTCTAAGATAAATACGTTTCTTCAAAGGAGAAAGATGCATGAAAACCGCCATGGCTTTATTATGGTGGTAATAGCATACGCTTTATCTATTATGATGTTGTTTTTTGGTTCTGATGTTTTTTATAATATCAAGACAACAGCAGCAGGGGTAAAGAATGAAACTGATGAAGCAACGGAAGAAAGTAATATGCAAGGAGAAATAAGTGATGAACTTACCAAACTTCGAGCAGAGAAACTGCAAGCAAAGTATGGTTATACACAAATTCAAAACTCCTTGGATGATACCGTATGGTTATTAGGGCGTTCTATGAATGCCAAGGAGTATGATGTACTACTTGAACAATTGGAAGAGGTGCATCAAACTACAGTAAGAGAGCTCGAAGAACGAGTTGAGAAAGAAGAAGCAGATATGGCATTCGCAGCGGGTGCCTCTATAGATACTGCCAAGAAAACTTCCGATAACACTGCAGAAGAGGCAACTATTAAAAGTCTTTCTATTAAAGCAGAAGCTGTTAATGAAGTTAAAGTAGATTCAAGCAGCAAAGAAGATACTGATGCGAAATCCGATTCGCCTAATAAAGAAGAGAGTAAGGAAGAAGACAGCAGTCAATATGTATATGAAGCAACGGCTGAAGAAGTAGATATGCTGGAACGAATTGTTCAGGCGGAAGCGGGCAGTGAAGATATGAAAGGTAGGATCTTAGTTGCTAATGTCGTACTGAATCGTGTTGCAGACGATGATTTCCCGGATACAATCGAAGAGGTTATCTTCCAAAACTCAGATGGTGAATATCAATTCTCACCAGTATCCGATAAGCGATTCTGGTCTGTTAAGGTCACAAAGAAGACCAAGGAGGCAGTGCAGAGAGCATTGCAGGGTGAAGATGTCTCTGAAGGTGCCCTTTACTTTATGGCTAGAAAAAGAGCAAGGACAAGCAGTGCAAAGTGGTTTGATAATAATTTAAAACGATTATTTAAGCATGGCGGTCATGAATTTTTTAAATAAAATAAATAAATACCTCATATTGTATCCGAAGAATAAGCGTGTTATAATACATGAAACTTGCAGCACAGGAAAAGACAGGTAGTATTGTCTGAAGCATGTAACATGGTAACGTTTAATTGCTTAAATGTGTGTTGTTTGCAGGGGAAAAAATAGAAAAGAGGAACGATCAGTTATGAACCTAATGTATAAGAGTACACGAAACTCCGATAACATGGTTACTGCCTCCCAAGCTATTTTACAAGGCTTATCTTCGGATGGAGGTTTATTTGTACCAGAAACAATACCGGTATTATCCAAAACAATGGATGAGCTATCCCAGATGGACTATAGGGAACTGGCTTATGAAGTTATGAAACTATATTTCACTGATTTTACGGAGGAAGAACTAAAGGACTGTATCAACCAAGCTTATGATAGCAAATTTGATACCCCTGAGATCGCTCCGATCAAAGAAGTTGGTGAAACTTACTATCTTGAGCTATACCATGGTGCTACCATTGCATTTAAAGATATGGCTCTTTCCATATTGCCACACCTTCTAACAAAGGCTGCTAAGAAAAATAACGTTACAGATGAAATAGTTATATTAACTGCGACATCTGGGGACACGGGTAAGGCAGCGTTAGCAGGTTTTGCTGATGTAGAGGGAACGAAAATTATTGTGTTCTATCCAAAAGATGGCGTAAGTCCTGTGCAGAAGAAGCAAATGGTAACGCAGAAAGGGAAAAACACATCGGTTATTGGCATTCTTGGAAACTTCGATGATGCCCAAACGGGTGTCAAAACGATCTTCAATAATAAAGAACTGGCAGAGCGTATGGAGAAGGCTGGTTATCGTTTTTCTTCAGCCAATTCAATTAATATAGGAAGACTAATTCCACAAATCGTTTATTATGTCTACTCCTATGCAACTTTATATAGGAAGAAACAGGTCAAAAAGGGTGAGCAAATCAATTTTGTTGTACCCACTGGTAACTTTGGTAATATCCTTGCAGCATACTACGCAAAACATATGGGTGTACCCATTCATAAGTTAATCTGTGCTTCGAATGAAAATAAGGTACTCTATGATTTCTTCCAAACTGGGTGCTACGATAGAAAGCGTGAATTTATATTAACCTCGTCCCCTTCCATGGATATCCTTGTTTCCAGTAACTTGGAACGTTTGATTTACCAAATTGCTGATTGTGATTCAAATATAACCAAACAATTAATGGAAGCTTTGACCTTGCAGGGAGTCTATGAAATAAATGAATCTATGAGAAATAACTTGAAGGATTTTATAGGGGGATGGGCTACCGCAGAAGAAACAGCGGAAGCAATCCGAGAAATATATCAAAATCACGGATATGTTATTGATACCCATACAGCGGTT
>JGI24708J26588_10002232_pt1 | contig 14758 bp, 10 predicted proteins | sample BioPla1DNA2_FD_26588 | JGI IMG/M metagenome (IMG submission 26588) | reverse complement strand
TTTAGCAGGATATCTAGAGTTCAGACTTACAGGATTTTCATGCTGTAATACATTATTGAAATTAGGATTTATAGCTTTAGTAAAAATATTATTGATTTGAAATTTTTTATAATTAAATGCAGTTTTTGCATACATCATTGGTGCAGAAAAATCAGATAATATCAGAGAACGATAGCCATCGCCAATAAAAAGTTTATCATAGCCTAAACTAATATCCAAAAACTTACAAGCTTTAACAGCAATATTTCCATAAGCAGCACCAAAATCAAATTCGCCTGAACGAGAAAGAGGTTTTATCCTTCCATATCCGGGAATAACTCCAAATTCATCGAAATATTTTTTAATATTTTCAGGAAAAATAGCTTGAGATTCTGTGAAACAAGAATTAAAATAAATTTTTGAATCTAACTTTCCACTAAGCATAACACCACGAGTATTGTGATAGCCTCGCGTATTGTTTTGGTAATTAAGTCTAAAGTCTAGTAGGGGATTTAAAATTACAATAAATTTATCGTCTTGTTTCACAAAAAGATTTTCGTCAAAAATTTTTCTTAAAAACCAATTTTTATATTTGCTTGTAGTTTGTGTAAAAATTAAACTGTCAACAGTTTTGTTTTCTATTCCAGTAAATGGTTTTTGTAAAGTAAAATTATTTTCGGAATAAATTAAGTTTGGATTTATGTTTTGTTGATGCTCGGTTAAAGGATAATTCTGTGCCAAAGAGCAAAAACTGAAAAAAAATAGAAATATGAAAACAAATATATTTTTCATTTTATAAAGGCACAAATTTTTATTCTTTGTCTAATTTATCAATCACCGAATTTATTTTTGTCTTTATTCTGCCATTAGGCTTGTTGGTTTGAATATCAAAATTTACAGAGCAGTAAACTCTATCCGAAATTGGTTCTAAAATTTTGTATGATTTATTTAAAATCTCTAATGCTTGTTCAAAATTTTCGGTTTCAACAACAGTAGTCATTGCAGTAAGTTTGTACTCAAATCCTGAGTTTGAAACCATTTTTACAACTTTTGCTACATATTCGCTAACACTAGTTCCTTTATCAGTTGGAAATATTGCAAAACTCATTAAAACCGACATAATCTATTGATTTACAGCACTTATAACTTCTCTTACAATAACTCTTTCAATAGATTTGCTGAGTTCTACATAAGCTTTAGTATCAGCAGCATTATGGTCGGCAGCAGAATATTCCGAAGAACTAGATTTTCTATAAACAACATTACCTCTGTCGTCAGAAATATCAATGGTATAATTTATTACTACTTGTGCTTCGCCATAATTATAACCATTTTTTGTAGTGTTACTAGTAATTGTCATATTAAAATCACTTTTTAAGTTAGGATTCACAACAAACTCGCTACTTAATAGCCCTTCAAAAGTTGATTTTAATTTATTTTCCTTGCGTAATTGTCCAAAAGATTTTTCTTCGGACTGAATATTTAGAACAGGCTTTTCTACATTTACTCTTATTTGTTTTTCGCTTGAAGGAAGACTTTTAATTAAATTTTTAATTACCGGATCTTTTGATACTCTCGAAAGTCCAACCATATCAAGATTTATCGACAAAGTTTCAATTTTTGGACTAGATTTAATTTTATCAATAGCAATAAATACTTTACCGTCAGTGCTTGAAACTTCTGAATTACGCAATAATCCTGCACCAGAAAATCTAATTTTTACAGGTATTCCAGATATAGGATTATTATTTTTATCTGTAACTAAAAAACTAAAAACATCGGGATCTACTTTAATGCCTTTTTTAACACTTATGTCATTATTTTTAAAGACTATATTAATGTCGTTAACAAAATCAGCTAAAGCAGAAAAAATAGTATTTCCTAAATCTTTTTCTTCTCCATATATTTCTGTAATAGTACTTTCACCAAGATAAGGTTTTAAACTAGCAAGTGCTTCGGCATAAAATTGAAAAGCATTGTATTGAAGTTGACGACCCATAAGTTCTGTAGCTTGATAGTATTTATTTTTAGCATCTTCAATACTTTGTATTTTTTTCTCTTCTCTAATTTTAGCGTAATGAGATTTTGACAAACGATAATAAGCCCAATAAAAATTCTCATCTTCCCAAGTTTCAACAAGCTCATAACCTTCTAATTGGTGGCTAGTTGAAGCTGTTATTTCTTTAGAATAGTTTTCTCCAATATGATATTTAGTTTCAATAACAGATAATACTGATGAACTTTCAATATTTGTTGAGATATTAGAAGCTAAGTCGCCTAGAGCTTGTTGTTGTGCATTAGCCATATAATCAGCGGGAGTAAAACCTTTTTTTGGAGAAGAACTTACACCTATATAATATGAAGGATGCTGAGGTTTGACTTTTACCCATTCAGGAGTGGGGGTCTTTTGAAATTTTTGCTTTTTTAATGTTTGACACGAAACACTAAGCGTAAATACCATCAATAATACTATAGTTTGTAATAATTTCATTTCAATAAATTTATTTTTCATTAATAGCATTTAATTATTATTAACATATCTAAGAACTGCATTGGTAACAGCAGCTGCACATTCATCAAGTGCTTCATTTGATAAAGTATTATAATCTTTAATTTGTGTTCTTGCTTTTAAAAGATCTTGCAATGCACTAACTTCTCTTGAACTATCTTTTATAATATCTTCGGAATTTGTTGAAGTTCTACTCTTCCAATAACCTGGAACTAAATTTTTAGAATCTCCATCATATTTAGCATAATGAACATTATCAGAAGCTGTGCTGGATTTAGTAGAACTAGTATGTATAACACTTGTTTTTCCATCAATTAATCTGAAATTTATGTTCATATCAACAGAGCGTGACATAGCATATTCCTTATAAANAACTTTACTATATTCAGTTTTAGTTTCATAAGTATCAGTTTCTTTATTCAAAACTTTTATAGTTTTCTTTAAATAACCTCTTTTTTCTTCTTCTTTATTTTGTCCTCTGTTATAAACAAATTTTGGAATTTCAACATAAAGTCTAGCATCTGGATATTTTATTGCCGAGCTAGTTTTTGTATCAACTAATTTTATAAATGGATTGTTTGCAGCCTGTATTCTATTAATTATTTTGCTTTCTAATTGAGCATCAATTCCCGAAGTGCCAGATTGATTTTTTATTTTTTCAATGGCTATAGTGATTGTGCCTTTTGTTAAACATTCTGATTTTAAATCATAAGAACTTTTATAAGAACCAGCATTATTTATTATTTCATCAAAAATATAATAAGCCTTTCTATATTGGTTAGCCTCCATAAGACGTAAACCTTCTCGATATTTAGGCTCGTTAACTGCAACAATTAATTTATCCTTAGAGTCTTTATAATTAGCTTGTAACTTTTGTATTTCTTTAAAAATAGTTTCCGCTTCAGAAAAACGTTCATCGCTAAGCAGTTTTGAACCTTCATAATACCTGTCTTCTAAATATGTGTCTTTAACTTCTTGGTAATATTCATCATAAAATGAAGGAAAATTTAATGAAACCCCAACTGCATTTAATTTTTCATAATATGCTTTTGCATCTTGATAAAAATACACAGCCTCTTTATTTTTACTATCATTATAGGCTTGATTAAATTCCGATAGTTTTTTACTTAAAGTCATTTGACCACAACGTTTAAGCCCTGCTAAAGCTTCAACATTTGTACGTTTTGCTTGAACAGCATAATAAAACATATCTGCCGCATCAGCATATTGACCTAAAGCTTCCATTTTTAAAGCTTTTTTTGTGTAAATTTTCGTTTGACAACCCGTGTTAACCAATATGAGGCTGAGGAAAATTAGACTAATACTAATAATTTTTTTCATGAGATGTTAAATAAAATTTTGTTCAAATATAATACTATTTTAATAAATGTTTTTCAATGTTTAGATTTTTTTTGTCATTGTCAAAATCATAGTCAATGTTTATATCATCGCTTGCTTTGAATATTTTTATGAAATTTACAATATAGTTTTTAAAATGTGGCTTATAGCTAATGCCTTTGGTTACTATAATTTCAATATTTCCACTTTTATAATTTACGACTCTAAATTGTGAGTTCTTTTCAAAATGTAAATTCCCTAGCACAAAGTTTTCTGGATTTTTTAAATTCAAATTTATTATACCATTTTTACTAGAAATATTTTCAATTTCTTTTAAACTATTAAATAACTGAGGTGCAAGGGCTTTAAAATCATGATTCATAGACAAAGCAGCAGCTAAAATTTCAATTCCTGTAACAGAAATATCTCCATTTTGTAAAATTTTTAAAAAAGCAAGTAAAGGAGCAGTATTTTTATTATAATTTTGAGAAAGCAAATCATTTGTAAAATCTCTTAAATTTGTAGCAAATTCAAATGAACTTGGATTATTATAAAGTTCAGAATCTTTAAGTCCAGGACTTGGCATATCAAATTTTACAAATAATGTTATATTATCTGGATTGCTAAGGTCAATAGCCTTTTGATTTTCAAAACTTTCAGCACTTATACTTTCAGTTTTTATGAAGTTTCCTTTTTTATCCATATTCACTGCAAAAAACATATTTGNAGTTTCTACTTCGTTTACTATTCCGCTAGCTCTAAGCCATTGCAAATTATGATCATGGTCGTAACATGCCATAAATAATTCTTTATTATATGTTGCTTCAAGTTTTTGGTCGCCTGCTTTTATGTTTTTACTGAAGTAACCAGAAATATAAACTCCATATTTAGAATGTGCAATACCAATAGGCATAAGCAATCCATCACCAGAAATTGTTTCTAAAAAAAGTATATTTCCTTTGTTATCAAGCTTAGCAAAAAATAATTTTTCTTCGTCTCCAATTATTTTTGGTTTTAATCCTGCAAAATTTGTCGATGAATCAACTAAACCAGTAACATACCAAGTGTTATCATCAATTTTTATAATGTCGTTTTCATAATTTGTGCGTATATAACCATTTTGTGCTAGCTGTTGCCAAATTATATTTCTCTCCGAATTAGCTACTTGTGAGTTTTTTAATCTTAATATTGTAACTTCAGATTTTAAATAATTAGGCATGCAAGCACCTATAGGAGCATTAATATAGGTAGGGTCGCAAACTACAAATCTTTCATTATCAAGAAGATAGTACACTCCGTTAACAGTTTCTGTAAATCTAACAGCTGTAGCCATATGTCCTGGGTAATTTAATCCAGCCACAGGTAAACGTAAATATTCGTTTACTAAATAAGCATAAAAAACAGATCTGTCTTCGCAATCGCAGTATTTATAATGAAAAATTTCTTCAGGAAAAAAGAACTTTTCATAGCCAAATTGTTCTTGGTCGGTTTGATAATCAAAGGCAGTTTGAACAAAATTTAAAAGAAAATTAGCAGCTTCTGTTTCAGTCATTTCTGCAATAGCTGGCTCTATATTTTGGTCTAATGATTCTTTTACAAAACTTGATACGCCAGCGTTAAAAAATATTTGAATTTCGCCTTGTGGATAATCATCATAAAACTCAATTAGATTTTTACTGTAAGCAATATCAAATTTGTACGACTTGTTTTCATAGGTAAAGTCTAATTCTCTAATATATTTTTCAGGACCTAACAAAGGAGCTTTGTATATATTGAAATTCATAATTTTGTTTGCTTCTGGATAGTCTTGACGATAAGTGTAAATTGATTTTACTTGAGTTTCTTCTTCAAAAATATAATATTTTAAATTCTCAAGCACAAAATATGAGTAAGAATAAATTACATTAACACAAGGAACTAAAATATATACGGAATTACCACTATAGCCAACTTTTAGTTTGTATCCCGATTTTGCCAATAAAAACCAAGTTAGTAGTTTTGAGTTGTTTTTATTGTTACTGTGAATTTTTTCAGAAATTTTTTCAGCCAATTTCATATAGGCAAAATCGTTTAAATTATTTAAGTTTTTGTATTCAAGCATTTGTTCTATAGTGTTGTAATAGTCTGATTTACAAGCATCTGCCCAAAAGTTCGCAATTTGCGATTCTGATACTGCGTTTATTGTTGCTTCTTTTAATTTTTTGTGATAAATAAAATCTATGTTATTACCGTAGTAGTCCAAATTTACCATATCATAATTTTTCTTAGTATCTGAAGTAATTATTGCAGGAATTGGTTTTAATTGATAAGAACTTTCATCAACAATAGTGGGTTTTACTTCATTTATAGCTTTTGGCTTTAATCTTTTTGAAGAAGAAGCATTCAAAGCTGCATTATAATTTGGAATTTTATCAGGACCAGGAATTACAATAGGTTTATTTTCAATAAAAAGTTGATAATTTTCCCAATCAGCCTTTAAAAAATCAGCAAATTCTTTATCGCGTTCTTCTTTATATCGCTGAAAAGCCTCTTTTTCTTGTCGAATAAAATTATGATATTCTTTCTTAAATTTGTCAAAATCAATACTATCATTTTGAGAAAAGCCTGTTAGAGCAACAAAAACAATGATGAGTGATAAAAATATTCTATACATAATTTTGAGTTTTATTTATTAATAAGTACATTTTTTGTGCCACAAAGTAAAATTAATAATGATATTTTATAATTTTTTAAAATTAAGAAAAGTTTTTAAATTTTAAAAGACAAGTTTAAAATAATTGTTAGCCTAGAAAAAAGCTTTTTGTTAATCAAATTTTACTTAAACAAAATTNTTAAGTGGAAAAACTGTTGTTTTTTGATGTGCGAAAATCAAATAACTAGTGCAGATTTGTCTAAAATGCTTGAAAAATATTCAAAGTCTTAAAATAAGTTCCTGAATATCAGTTAGATATGTTTGTGTNTAAAAATTTATATTTTTTTTTCAATTATTTTTGAAGNATTAAAAAATTTATCACATTTACACAAAATTAATATTGATAATTATAGTTATAAAAAAATTAAGATATGAATACCAATAAACCGAAAGTAATACAAGATTTTGAAAAGTTGAGTAAGGAAATTCAAGAGCAAATAAAATTAACTTATCCAAATGGATTTAGTCAACATTTAATTCAATTTACAAATAAAGAAGGTAGATTTGTAAGTGCTTTGCCTTTCGAAACAGACGATAAGTATTATCTAGTAAGAATGACATTGGACGAAGCGAGAGAAATTATTTATTCAGACGACGATTATGATGATGACGGAATTTTAAAAAATGATGTTAAGGAAGAATTTGTTGACAAATATGCTGAACTAGATTATATGAGCGATGTCATAGGAGTTGATGATGATGACGACTTTGAAGAAAAATATGATGAGCCTTACGAAGACGAAGATGATGATGACGAGGACTAATTAATTGATAATTGAAGAATTGATAATTAAGAATTAAATCCGAAATCTAAAATCAAAAATCGTAAATCNAAAATCNNAAATCNAAAATCCAAAATTCTTAATTCTAAATTAATTTATAAAATGATGAAATTTATACTTCTCTTAATCGGAACTGTGTTTGTATTTACTTCTTTTGCAAACGATTATAAAAAATATTTAATACCAGAACCCAAAAAAATAACAGATAATTTTCAAACTTCAGAGACTTCTGCTGTTAATATTATTAGGTTGTCAACACTTTTTGAAGCTTATAAGGATAAAGATTTTGTTGGCGAATTACCACTTGTAAAATATTATCATGGTATATCTGAAATAAAATTTGAAATTGATGAAAACTTGAAGAATAATCAAGAGTATAAAATAGAAATTAGCGAAACTTCAATAAATTTATCAGGAGCAGATATGGCTTCTTTGTTTTATGCAAAACAAACTTTTTTACAACTTTTAGAGTATTGCAAATATGAAAATAAAGCACTTCCTTGCATTGTAATTTCAGACTATCCCGATTTTGAACGAAGAGGTTTTATGCTTGATGTTAGTCGAAATAAAGTGCCAACAATGGAAAGCTTATATTATATAATTGATTTGCTAGCATCTTGGAAAATTAACGAATTGCAACTTTATACAGAACATACTTTTGCATACAAAAATCATAAAAAAGTTTGGGAAAAATATAGCCCCTTAACAGCAGAAGAAATTCAAGAACTTGATAAATATTGCCAGCAAAGATATATTGACCTTGTTCCAAATCAAAATTCTTTTGGACATTTAGAATATTGGCTAAAATATGATGAATATGTTGATTTAGCAGATTGTCCAGAGCCTTGTCAAACAATTTGGGGACCAAGTCAAAAAACAAGTCTTGACCCAACTAATCCAAAGTCTTTTAAGCTAATTTCGGAATTATATAATGAGCTTTTACCAAATTTTTCAAGCAAATATTTTAATATAGGTTGCGACGAAACTATGGAATTAGGTTTGGGAAGGTCTAAAACAGTTTGCGACAAAGAAGGCAAAGGAAAAGTATATTTGGATTATTTGAAAAAACTTAATGCTGAAGTAAATAAACTTGGAAAAACTACTCAATTTTGGGGAGATATTATTATTAATCATTCAGAGTTAATTCCAAAACTGCCAAAAAACATGATAGCTTTAGTCTGGGGTTACGAAGACAGCTATTCATCAGGAAATCATTTGCCAAAATTTGTTAATGCTGGCATAGATTTTTATGTTTGTCCAGGAACATCGTGCTGGAATTCATTAATAGGTAGAAATAAAAATGGTTTCGAAAATTTAAAAAATGCAGCTTTAAAAGGAAAAGCACATAATGCAAAAGGTTATTTAATTACAAATTGGGGCGACTATGGGCATTGGCAACCTTTGTCAATTTCTATGCCAGCAATTATGTTGGGTTCTGCTTATGCTTGGAATTATTCCAAAAAATCTTTAGAAAATTTGGAATTTCTTTTAAATCATTATGTTTTTGAAGACTCTACTCAAAATACTGCTAAAGCAATTTTAAAATTAGGATATGTTGACCAAAAAACAACAGTTCCTAATGGAAATGCAAATATTTTTCATTTAATGTATTATCTGTACAAACGAAATATAGATAAGCACTACCAAGCTAAATATATGAAAGCAAACGAACTTATTGTTTGCGAAAAAGAAATTCTTGATGCCTTAGAAATTTTAAAACTTGCTAAACCTAGCACAAAAGATTCTACAATTATTATTCAAGAAATTGAATTAGCAGCAAAATTGGCTATTCATGCTACTCATCTTGGAGTTGCTAGGTTAGAGGCTGATGAGAAAAAAATCGAAAATATTCCTGCTGTAAAAAGAAAAGAGCTATACGATGAATTAAAATCGCTTATAGAAACTCATAAAAAACTTTGGATAGTANGAAATAGAGAAGGTGGCTTGCATGACTCTGCAGGAAAAATGGAAAATTTATTAAATGCTTATAAATAAAAGTTAGAAAAATATTTTTTAATCTTTTATTAATAATATGGTATTCGTTTTTTTTATACCTTAGCAAAATATTTCTTAGCTAATGAAAAAATATGTTTTGCTTTTAATCTTAGTGCTTTTTTCTGCGAGTATATTTTCTCAGGAAAAATGGACTTTACAAAAGTGTATTCAACATGCTTTAGATAATAATATTCAAATTAAATCTCAAGAATATAATTCCAAAATACACGACATAAATTTACAAAAAGCAAAATATGGAATTTTACCTGGATTAAATGTTGGAGCTAGTGAAAATTTAACTTTTGGACGTAATGTTGATCCATATTCCTATCAATTTTCAACAGATAATTTTCATTCTGCAAATTTTCAAATATCTTCTTCTGTAACTCTTTTCAGTGGTTTGCAGCAATATAATTCAATTAAAAAAGCAGAAATTGATTTAGAAGCAGGAAATGCAAGTTTAGAGCAAACAAAAAACAATGTGATGTTGGCAGTTGCTTCGGCTTATTTGAATGTATTGTATGCTCTTGATTTAGTTGAGATTGCAGAACAGCAAAAAGAAATTACAGAATTACAATTAGAACGTACCGAAAAACTTGTGGCTTCTGGAAGTTTGCCAATACAATCAAAATATGATGTCGAGGCTCAGTTAGCAAACGAAGAATTGAATTTGGTAAATTACAGAAATCAATATGATTTTGCTGTGCTTAATTTGGCTCAGTTGATAGAATATGAAGATTTTTCAAATATGGAAATTCAAAAACCAGATGTTGATAAATTGATAGGAGAGTCTGTTTTGCTTAGTCCAGAACAAATTTTTGATGAAGCTGTAAATAATTTGCCACAAGTTAAATATGCAGAACTAAATTATTTAAGTTCTCAAAAAGCTTTACAAATTTCAAAAGGAGCTTTTTATCCTCGTTTAACAATGAGTGCTACTTATGGTTCAGGATATTCTAGCTTGACAAAATTTGTTGAAGGAATAAAACTTGGAAATCCAATGCTCTCGGGTTTTGCAACAGATAATCTTGGCAATTTATTAGATGTTTATCAATATACTTTTGATTATTCTTATGTAAATAAACCTTTTTTCGACCAAATTAAAGATAATGCTTCAACTTCTGTAGGTTTTTATTTGAATATTCCAATTTTTAACGGTTTNCAAACGAGGTCTGGAGTAAATTCTTCAAAACTTTATTTAGAACAAGCAAAACTACAAGTTGACCAAGCAAAAAAAGATTTATTTAAAGAAATTCAACAAGCTTGGTCTGATGCTGTTTCGGCAATGAAAAAATTTGATGCTAGCGAAAAAGCTTTCGAAGCAAGTAATTTGAGCTTTGAATATACTCAAAAGAAGTATGAGCAAGGATTAGTAAATATTACAGACTATAATATTGCTAAAAACAATGTTAGTCGCACACAGATAGAAATGTTAAAATCAAAATATGATTTTATTTTTAAACAAAAAATATTAGATTTTTATAGAGGACTAAGTTTTAATTTTTAAAAATCGAAAATGAGAAAGAACAAATCAAAATCAAAGAAAAAAAGGACAAGAATTATAATTTTCGGAATTATAGGACTAATAATTGTTCTGATAATTGCAAAAAAAGCAGGTCTTTTTGGTTCATCTGACATATATGAGGTAAGTACAGAAATTGTTGAAAAACGTACAATCACAGAAATTGTAAATGCTAGCGGAAAAATACAGCCAGCAATGGAAATAAAATTAAGCCCTGACGTTTCGGGAGAAATTGTTGAACTTGCTGTTAGAGAAGGCTGTGAAGTTAAAAAAGGAGATTTTATTCTAAAAATAAAACCCGACCTATACGAATCTGTACTTGAAAGAACTATTGCTGCAGGTAATTCAGCAAATGCAAATTTAGAAAATTCAAAAGCAAGATTAGAACAAGTAAAAGCTCAATTTATACAAACAAAATTATCACATCAACGCAACGAAACTTTGTATGAACAAGGAGTAATTTCACAATCAGAGTTTGAAAATTCTTTGGCAGCTTATCAAATGGGATTAGCAGATGTAAGTGCAGCTGAAGCTAGCGTAAATGCAGCAAAGTATTCAATAATGAGTTCAAATGCATCAATTAAAGAAGCAACAGAAAATTTAAGAAAAACTTCAGTATTTGCACCAATGGACGGCACAGTTTCTTTGCTAAATGTTGAAGTAGGCGAGAGGGTTGTTGGTACAGAAATGATGGCAGGAACAGAAATGATGAGAATTGCCAAACTTGAAGATATGGAAGTTATTGTTGATGTAAATGAAAATGATATTGTAAAAATTAAACTTAACGACTCAGCAGATATAGAAGTTGACGCATATCTTAAAAGAAAATTTGCAGGGGTAGTTACAGAAATTGCAAACTCGGCAAGTTCTTCAGGNGTGTCAATTAATCAAGTTACAAACTTTAAAGTAAAAGTAAAAATTTTAAACGAATCTTACGCAGATTTAGTTACTGAAAATAATAAATATCCATTTAGACCAGGAATGTCGGCTAGCGTTAATATTCATACAAATACCGTGAACGATGTGATTTCACTACCATTAGCAGCAGTTACAACAAGGGTAGATTCTGTAAATATGAAAACTCCTACCAATGTAGAAGGAAACAAAGACAATCAAGAAAATAAAACTATAGATAAATCTGAGTTGCAAGAAGTGGTTTTTGTGTATAAAGACGGAAAAGTAGAACAAAGAAATGTGAAAACAGGAATTCAAGATTCATATTATATCCAGATTATTGAAGGAGTTGAGTTAAAAGAAGAAGTTGTTGTTGCTCCTTATAATCTTATATCTAAAATCTTGAAAAATGGAACTTCGGTAAAGAAACTTAGTAAAGAAGAACTTTACAAACCAAAGAAATAATATATTTGAAAACAGATATTTTTATATATTTTTGTAAAAAATATTAAAATGAAACTTCATACTTCTGAATTAGTAAAGCAATATGGAAAACGCACTGTTGTAAAAGGTGTGAGTGTAGAAGTAAAACAAGGCGAAATAGTTGGATTGTTAGGACCTAACGGAGCCGGAAAAACAACTACTTTCTATATGATTGTAGGATTGATAAAACCTAAATCAGGAAAAATTTTTCTTAACGATATAGAAATTACTAATGAACCAATTTACAAGCGAGCTAGACTAGGTATAGGTTATCTTGCACAAGAAGAATCTGTTTTCCAAAAGCTAAGCGTTCAGGATAATATAAGAGCAATTCTTGAAATGACAAAATTGTCGCGTAAAGAACAGCAATACAAAACCAATCAACTGCTTGAGGAATTTGGTCTTACACATATAAAGAAAAGTAAAGGATTTCAACTTTCGGGNGGCGAACGCCGAAGAACAGAAATTGCAAGAGCTTTAGCTATAGACCCAAAATTCCTTTTACTTGATGAACCCTTTGCTGGAGTTGACCCAATTGCAGTAGAAGATATTCAAACCATTGTGAGACACTTGAAAGATAGAAATATAGGTGTTCTAATTACCGACCATAATGTACACGAAACTTTAAGTATTACAGATAGAGCTTATTTACTTTTCGAGGGAGATATTTTAAAAAGTGGAACTGCACAAGAGTTGGCAGACGATGAACAAGTAAGAAGACTTTATTTGGGACAAAACTTTGAATTACGCCAGTAATTATGATTATGAAACATGTTAAATAATTAGTTTCTGACACTTTTTATGACTAATTTTGCACACTAAAAAATTAAAATCTTAGAATTACTTAGAATATGAAAAATAATATTTTCCGTCCTAAATTTTTCTCGATATTAAAACAAGGATACGATAAAAAGCAATTATCAAAAGATGTATTTGCAGGAATTATTGTTGGTGTAGTGGCTTTGCCTTTGGCAATTGCTTTTGCTGTGGCTTCGGGTGTGTCGCCCGAAAAAGGAATTGTTACTGCTATTATTGCAGGGTTTATAATTTCTTTCTTAGGTGGTTCTAGAGTGCAAATTGGCGGTCCTACAGGTGCTTTCATCGTTATAGTATTTGGAATTGTTACACAATATGGAATAGATGGATTGCTGATTTCAACAATATTAGCTGGGATTATGCTTGTCATTTTTGGAGTGCTGAGGTTAGGAGCATTACTAAAATATATTCCACATCCATTGATTGTGGGATTTACTTCCGGAATTGCACTTATAATTTTTTCCACCCAAATGAAAGACGCTTTTGGACTTGAAATAGCAAATGTGCCAGCAGATTTTTTAGGAAAATGGGAAGCATATTTTACAAATTATAGTACAGTGAATTTTGTAGCACTTGCAATTACTGTAGCAACTATCTTGATTAGTACATTGTTCCGTAGAATTACTAATAAAATACCAGGCTCTTTTGTTGCAATAATACTAATGACTTTAGTTGTATATTTCTTTGAATTGCCTGTAACTACAATTGAAACATTGTTTGGCGATATTAAAGGCTCTTTTGCAATTGANATACCGGATATTAATTGGGGAAATATTAGTTATTATTTTGCACCAGCATTTACCATTGCCTTACTTGGAGCTATAGAAACTTTGTTGACGGCAGTAGTGGCAGATGGTATGATAGGCTCTAATCATAGAAGTAACACAGAACTTATTGCTCAAGGAATTGCAAATATTGTAACTCCAATTTTTGGAGGAATACCAGCAACAGGAGCTATTGCAAGAACAGCAACAAATGTTAAAAATGGTGGAAGAACTCCTGTAGCAGGAATGGTTCATGCTGTTGTTTTATTGCTTATTTTATTATTTTTCGGTAAATATGCTAAACTGATACCAATGTCCTGTCTTGCGGGGATATTGATTGTAGTAGCTTATAATATGAGTGAATGGAGATCTTTCGTTTCTATACTTAGAGGTTCAGCTTTTGATATAATTATTCTATTAACAACATTTNCTTTAACAGTTTTAGTGGATTTAACAGTAGCTATTCAAATTGGTGTTGTACTTTCAGCATTCTTATTTATGAAACGTATGACTGACACTGGACAAGCAGCAATATTGAAAGAAAACGAAAGCGANATGATTGAAAACTACGGACATGTTCCAAAAGGAATTGAAATCTATGAAATTAGTGGACCTTTCTTTTTTGGAGCAGCAAAACATTATGGCGAAGTTTTAAAAGGACATGCATCTTCAACAAAGGTTTTGATTATTCGAATGCGACATGTGCCATTTATTGACGCTACAGGAGTGCATAATTTTAGAGAAGCAATAAAAGTTTTACATAGTAAAAATAAGAGAATTATATTATCTGGTGTGCAACCAAATGTTCGTAAAGAATTAGAAAAATCAGAAATAGCCCAAAGAATAGGGGAAGAAAATATTTTTGATAACTTCGATGCTGCACTAGCTAAAGCAACAGAAGTAGTTGCAGAAAAACAAGAAGCCGTGACAAAATAAATCAGTTAAAAGTTTATAAAGTTTGTAAAGTTCATAAAGTTCATAAAG
>JGI24708J26588_10002225_pt1 | contig 14797 bp, 12 predicted proteins | sample BioPla1DNA2_FD_26588 | JGI IMG/M metagenome (IMG submission 26588) | reverse complement strand
AGGAATCCATAAAAACGGATTCCCCATTCATCTCCATGAAAAACAAAAATAAGCCAAAAATGCTACCACGCAAATAGCGGGTATTTTTTCATCATGTCGTTNACTTTTTTGCGCACGTGAGCAATGGTCTTCTCGTTGTCCACATCGGACAATACCGCATCGATCATTTCAACGATCTCNACCATAAGCGACTCGTCCAACCCACGAGTGGTAATTGCCGGCGTGCCGAAACGCAATCCCGAAGTCTGAAAAGGACTACGGTCGTCATACGGCACCATATTCTTATTGGCCGTGATGTCGGCCCCTACCAGCGCATCTTCCGCAACTCTTCCGGTGAGATCGGGAAACTTCGTACGCAAATCGATCAGCAAAGAATGATTATCCGTCCCTCCGGAAACCACTTTATATCCTTTATCCATAAAAGCCTGCGCCATAGCTNCCGCATTTTTTTTCACTTGCAACTGGTAATCCTTAAAAGAATCGTCCAACGCTTCGCCAAAGGCCACGGCCTTAGCGGCAATTACGTGCTCCAAAGGACCGCCCTGCGTACCGGGAAAAACGGCAGAATCAAGAAGTGCGGACATCATTTTCACTTCGCCTTTGGGTGTGGTAATTCCCCAGGGGTTTTCAAAATCTTTTCCCATTAAAATTACACCTCCACGAGGACCGCGAAGCGTTTTATGTGTAGTGGAAGTCACGATGTGGGCATACTTAAGCGGATTTTCNAGNAATCCGGCAGCAATAAGTCCGGCAGGATGAGCCATGTCTACCATAAAAATAGCCCCGATTTCGTCGGCAACCTTTCTGATACGGGCATAGTCCCACTCACGCGAGTAAGCCGACGCTCCACCGATAATCAATTTGGGACGTTCTTTGCGGGCAACGGCTTCAAGTTCGTCGTAATCAATCAGCTGATCCTCACGACGCACCGTATACTCCAACGGCTGAAACAGAATACCGGAAAAATTTACAGGCGAACCGTGTGAGAGGTGCCCGCCATGCGACAAGCTCAATCCGAGAAATTTATCGCCCGGATTCAGGCACGCCAAAAATACGGCCATATTGGCTTGCGCACCCGAATGTGGCTGCACGTTTACCCATTCGGCATCGAATAATTTTTTCAATCGGTCAATGGCAAGCTGCTCCGTCATATCCACAAACTCGCAACCGCCGTAATATCTTTTGCCGGGATAACCTTCGGCATATTTATTGGTCATCACCGATCCCATCGCTTCCATCACCTGGTCGCTAACAAAATTTTCAGAGGCGATCAGCTCAATACCTCTCAACTGACGCTGNTTTTCTTTTTCGATAATCTCGAAAACCAACGAATCTCTCTTCATCTTGTATATTTATGTTTTATGAAATGCAAAAATACGGAAGTTTGTCGAGAAATAGGACGAATTTAGATTTTTTGCACATCCTATTTCGTGTTCTCGGCATCATCTCTTTTTTTCAACAGATCGGGACGCAACCGCTTGGTACGTTCCACGGCCTGTTCCATGCGCCATTCGGCAATTTTTCGTTCATGGCCCGAAAGAAGTATGTCGGGCACTTCCCATCCTTTGTATTTTGCCGGACGGGTATAGACGGGCGGAGCAAGAAGATGATCCTGAAACGAATCGGACAAGGCCGATTGTTCGTCGCCAAGCACACCCGGTATGACCCTTACCACGGCATCGGCAATCATGGCCGCCGCCAATTCGCCACCGGTGAGCACAAAATCTCCGATGGATATTTCACGTGTGATCAAATGCTCACGCACTCGATAATCGACACCCTTGTAATGACCGCAAAGGATAATGATGTTCTGCATCAACGACAATTCGTTGGCCATCTGCTGCGTAAACGGCTCACCATCGGGAGAGGTGTAAATTACTTCATCGTAATGCCGCTGCGATTTCAGGTGCGAAATTGCTCGGTCAATCGGCTCGATTTGCAAAACCATCCCGGGTTCGCCACCAAAGGGATAATCGTCTACACGACGATGTTTATCGGTAGAATAGTCGCGCAAATTGTGTACGACGATTTCAACCAACCCTTTATCCTGAGCTCGTTTCAAGATGGAACAATGTAATGCTCCATCGATAATTTCGGGCAAAACCGTAATGATGTCTATTCGCATGTCATCATGCCTTTTGGGTTATTTCCCTCCAAAAATACGCATTTTTGTCGTAATTTTCTGCAAGAAAAAGTGCAGGCATCAATTCCCGCTTTCACTTGTGCTTGTACTGCCGGTTGTTCCGGGAAGGGAACCGCTTTCGCCGGCTTTTACATCATCGTTGCTAATGGTTCGTTGTACTTTCTTGATGGAGGTTTTCAAATCGCCGAAACGATACGTCACGCTCAAACGAAGAGAGCGCATGGGTTGCATAAACGTACTTTCCTGCATAAAACCTTNCCCTTTGGTTNTTGAGCTAAATTCGACAAACTCGGTAAAAGGATTGGTTGCAGAAAGGTTGANGTCGAGTTTTTTGTTGAGNAAACTCTTCATTACATTAAACGAGTAAAAATAAAATGCCGACTGGGTGGTTTGCAACTGCACGCGACCCGAAAAAATGCCGGCATTGGCTCCCACACGAAAATCTTGCGGAAAAGTCAGCATCAATCCGCCAAATCCCTGACCGGAAAAACCATGGTTTTTTAATTGATTGCCATTGTTGCTCCGAATATCGGTATAATTGACATTGGCATTGGTATACAAACGGATTTTCTGTGACGGAGTCCAACTGCCATATAGGTTCAAGCCGATATGTTGATTCTTCCCTATATTGTCATACGTATTATGGGTAACCCCCTCTTCTATGAAACTATAAGACGCAATGGCATTTTTAGTGAAAGAATAGTTGAGCGATGCATTCAGGTTTACCTTTTGAGAGAATGAGCCGAAATTGATATTGAAACTATGGCTCTGTTCCGCATCCAGTTTGGGATTTCCGTAACTGATATTTGTCGGGTTAAGATCGTTGACAAAGGGATTGAGATACCAGATACCCGGACGCGAGATGCGCATGTTATATCCTACCCTGAGGGTTTGGGTCATCCCGAGCCGATAAGAAAAGGTGAACGACGGCACCAAATCGAAAAAGTGGGTTTGGATGGTAGTATCGTTTGCACTCATGAAATGAATATTCTGATCGGTATATTCTCCACGCAAACCTGCCTTTACACCGATTTTCCCGGTTTTAAAGCTATAACCGGCATATCCCGAAGCGATATTCTGATCATGGTCGAGATCGTTTTTTTGAGACAAATCCACTTTCCATGTATTGTCCTCTACATCGAAATAGGTATTGTCGCCCCAACTCGAATTTTGTCTGAAAATATATTTCAACCCTGCCTCAATGTTATGTTTATCCGTAAGAGGATTCACATAGTCGATTTGTCCGGTATGTTCTTTTCCTTCGGCATCGTTTATACCCTTTCGACGATAGCCATCAGGATAAAAATAATTTCCGGTCACATCCGTAAAACGATTTTCATATTCACCATCACTCGGGTTTTGTTGAAAACGATACGAAAGCGTCAGCATCTTCCCTTCTTTTCGAAATTATGCTGATAATCGGCCGATAATTCGGTGCCTCCATATTCCTGTGTAAAAAATGAATGAGCAAGATAACTGTAATTCCGAGCTCCTTTTGACTGTGCATCCTGCAAACCCGTGGAAGAGAAATCTCCCCCAAAATGCGATACCGACAAATTGAACAAATTCAACGTATCGGGCTCATAACTCAATGCGCCGCTGAAAAACAAGCCACCGCCATCGCCTTCATTGATACCGTCCTGCGTGAGCATATTTTCCGCACCCGGTATAAAATCTTCCCGCATGTAGGACGATTCCGTTTCCGGACTGTCGTGATGGTAATAACTGACATTGCCGGTGAATCCGAATTTCCCGTACTTCAATGCCAGATAAGTGTTTCCTCCATATCCGCCATAGGTGTCGCCATTGGCTCCCACCGANCCGGAGTAACCGTCGTCTACTCGCTTGTCGGTGATGATATTGATGATGCCGCCTACTCCCTCGGCATCGTATTTTGCACCCGGATCGGTAATCACTTCGATGTCTTTGATGCTGTTCGCAGGCATGCTCTTGAGTACCTGCGAAGGATTGTTCGTAATCATGTTCGACGGTTTGCCGTTAAGATAAATCTTAAAATTGGACGATCCTTTCAACTGAATGTTNTCTTCGGCGTCAACNGTCACCATCGGCACTTTACGCAACAAGTCGAGCACATTGGATGTGGATGCTTCGGGATCATCTTTGGCGTTATAGGTGAGTTTGTCGATCTCGACCTTCACTAACGGACGTTGGGCAACAATACTAACCTCATCGAGTTGCGTAGAGCTTTCCGAAAGAACGATCTTGCCTAAATCCGTTTGCGCACGAGTGAAAACCTCCACTTTTCTCTTCAACGGATTCATGCCCACAAATTGAAAAGTAAACACGTATTTTCCGGGAGGAAGAGAAACCGAAAAATTCCCCTTTTCGTCGGCTGCCAATTTTTTGATGGCTTTATCGGCATCTCCTTCCTTTGCCACAGATATGGTAGCATAAGGAAGCGGGTCGTCTTCATCGGGACCGGCCAATTGTCCTTTCACCGTAAATTGTTCTTTTGCCGCACCCGACGAAGACACCGAGGTTTGGGCAAACATCGTAATTACTGTAAAACAACACAACAACAAGGAAAGTAATCGTTTCATGAAAGTAAGGATTAGTGGATTTTTTTTTGTTAAAAACATCGGCAAAAGTAGTCAAAATTACAGAGCCGATACTACCCAAACCGATTGAAATTGAAGCTTATTACAAAATATTAGTATTGAAATTGCCGTTTTGATGATTTTTCACATGGAATGACGGATTAGGAAACAGAAAGCAGAATTCGGTTTTCGTTGTCGCTGCGTAAATTGAAAATTATCATGTAATTTTGTGTTTTGAATAACCACCAAAAACGTAAATCATGACAAAAAATAGTTCGGTTGTGCTCATCGCTATTCTTCTTATGATGGCGGGATGCAACCAAAAACAATCGCATTTTATTTCGGACCCCGACTATCGGCAAAGGGTCGAAAAAGACCTCTCCGTGAAAATGGAAGTCATCGGCAACGCCGGTATTTTCCCCGATTTCTCCGATAAAAAGTATTCGCTTCGCGAACGTGAAGCATTGAAATTTTTCTATGCTTACATGCCTTTGAGCGATATTGCCGACTATTCTCCGGAATTTTATCTGGATAATATTCGCCAATCGTTCACCGCGCAGGAAGAAATGCCTTGGGGAAAAGACATTCCCGAAGAGGTGTTTCGTCATTTTGTGTTGCCCATCCGGGTGAACAACGAGAATTTGGACTCGTCGCGTATGGTCTTTTACAGGGAATTGAAAGAACGGGTTCGCAATCTTTCCATGTATGACGCCATTCTCGAAGTAAACCATTGGTGTCACGAAAAAGTAACTTATCGGCCTACCGATGCCCGTACAAGTTCGCCTCTGGCAACGGTGCGCACGGCGTATGGCCGTTGCGGCGAGGAATCTACGTTTACTGTGGCTGCACTCCGCGCTGTGGGAATTCCTGCCCGACAGGTTTACACTCCCCGATGGGCGCATACCGACAACAATCATGCTTGGGTGGAAGCGTGGGCCGACGGAAAATGGTATTACCTGGGAGCATGCGAACCCGCACCCGTTCTCGATATGGGATGGTTTGACGCACCGGTGAAACGTGCCCTTCTTTTGCATACCAACGTATTCGGACGATATACAGGTCCGGAAGACATTATGCAACAAACCCACGCTTTCGCCGAAATAAACGTAACTTCAAACTATGTGGATACAGCCAAAACCACTATCCGGGTGGTGGATTCTGCAAAAACACCGGTTGCCGACGCACACGTGGAATTCGGTATTTACAACTATGCCGAATTTTATCCCGTCCTCTCCACGCAAACCGATGAAAATGGCGAAGCTTCCATTTCCACCGGCTTGGGCGATTTCTCGGTTTGGGCATCGAAAGACGGAAAAATGGCATTGGAAATCGTATCGGCAGGAAAACGACACCTTTATGAAATTGCTTTGCAATTCAAAGAAGGGGACGAATTTGTACAAGAGTTCGATATTGTTCCTCCTCCGGAGATAAAATCGGAAAACAANGTTTCGCAAGAAGCAATTGACGCCAACAACAAGCGACTGGCTAGCGAAGACTCCATCCGCAATGCTTATGTAGCCACCTTTATTTCGCATGACGATGCCATAGCTTTTGCCAAACAAATCGATGCCGATACTGCTTTGACAGCAACATTCCTGACAAAAAGCCGCGGCAATTGGCGCGAAATTCAAACCTTCCTGGCCGATGCGTCGAAAAACAACACTGTTGCTACAGCATTGAAACTTCTGGAGGTGATTGCCGAAAAAGATCTTCGCGACACACCCGCTTCGGTACTGAAAGATCACCTCGATAACGTGACCCCCGAAAATTCGGATATCTTTTATCGTTACGTTCTGAATCCGCGTATCGACTACGAATTGATTACCCCCTACCGGGGATGGCTACAACAACATATCCCCGCAGAGATAAAAGAAAAAGCCGCCACAGACCCCGCAGCGTTGGTGGAATGGGTAAACCGGATAAAAACTGCCGACGAGTTCAACCCCCAATACATTCCCATTTCGCCGATAGGGGTCATGAAACTCGGTATGGCCGATTCAAGATCGAAAAATATCTTTTTCGTTGCCGTATGCCGCAGTTTACATATTCCTGCACGACTGGAAGAAATTACCGGAAAACTTCAATATTACCACAATAACCGGTGGCACGACGTGAATTTTGATGCCGGCGAAGCAAAGGCTGCTGCACCAAAAGGTTTCCTAAAATTCAACTATACGCCCACGCAAGCATTGAAAAACCCGTTATACGATACCCATTTCACCATTGCCAACATTACCGGCAACAGTATGCGTCGCCTGAACTTCCGCAACACCGAAGGCGCAGAATCGACTGTCAGCTTGCAAAGCTGTTTCCAACAACCTGTGGAAATTGAGGAGGGTTACTACATGCTTATCACCGGGACACGCATGGCAAGCGGAAAAGTGCTTGCGTGCATTACCACTTTCAATATCGAAGAAGGCAAAACTACTTCCGTGGATTTGATTTTGCGCAAAGACAATCGGGATATTCAGGTTATCGGCGAAATGGATCCCGAAGCTTTGTTCCTGCCGGAAAACAAATCCGATAAACAATCGATTCTTNCCACTACCGGNCGAGGGTATTTCATTGTGGGAATTTTGGGTGCAGGTCAAGAACCTTCCAACCATTTTCTGCGTGACCTGGCACGATTGAAAACCGATTTCGAAAGCTGGAACAGGGGGATTATTCTCTTGTTTCCAAACGAAGACCAATGGAAACGGTTTGATAAAGCCGATTTTCCGGAATTGCCATCAACCCTTACTTTCGGCATCGATGAAGGAGGCAACATTGCCAATCAATTGGTGAAGAACTTGAATTTGGCATCGCCCAACAATCTGCCTATCGTGATTATAGCCGACACATTTGGAAGGGTTGTCTATGCTTCGCAAGGGTATAAAATCGGAATTGGCGACGAACTGATCCAAATTATAAAAAGGTTGTAAAACCATGCTCTCTATTTTTCTAACCATAACGTGTGGCATAGCAATGGGGTATTTTGCACGAAACATTCCCGCTACCCGATACACCGAGAAAATCATCGGAATCCTTATTGCGTTGCTGTTGTTTTCCCTGGGTTTATCCGTTGGAACAAATGAACAGGTGATCGCCAATTTTCGATTGATCGGACGGGATGCTTTTGTAATCGCCGCCGCTGCCACGCTGGGAAGCGTACTCTGTGCAGCTTGGGTATACCGAAAATTCTTTCGGAAAAAAGATAAAAAATCATGAGAGATTCCCTGCTCTATCTGTTTGTCTTTGCTTTGGGCATCGTGCTTGCCCTTGTAGGATGGGTGCCCGAATTGTTCATCCCGAACGATATGGCAAAAGGCATATTGTACCTTCTTTTGTTTTTCGTAGGAATCCAAATCGGGTCGAGCAAGCACCTCTTTTCGGCAGTAAAATCACTTGGTTTCAAAATCGTATTGGTCCCTGTTGCCACAACCATCGGAACATTTGCTGCTGTTGTATCGGCAAGTTTTATTCTACCCCACCGCTCGCTTACCGATTGCCTTTGCGTAGGATCGGGATTTGCATATTATTCGCTGTCGAGCATCCTCATATCGGAATATCGCGGAGCCGAATTGGGAACGGTTGCCCTGCTGGCCAATATCATACGCGAATTCTTCGTGCTCGTGTTTGCCCCGTGGATGGTGAAGTATTTCGGCAAATTGGCACCGATTTGCGCAGGCGGTGCTACCACAATGGATACCACCTTGCCTATCATCTCGAAATATTCGGGAACGGATTATGTAATCGTAGCCCTTTTTCACGGAATGATTATCGATTTTTCCGTTCCCTTGTGGGTGAGCTTTTTCCTCTCGTTGTAAAAATGATCGGCTTTTCAATAAAATCAAAAGTACACGAAAACATTTTGCAGGTTAAAAATGTTTTTCAGTGCAGAATAGAATGGTACTAAAAACATGAAGGTTTTCATCAATGTATTAATCATCTATCTTACTTTAAATATCTATGCTTTTTGGAGAGGATGGAAAACGCTGGCCAACTGCAAAAACTGGCGCACCCTCTTCGTTGCCGTGTTCGGTGTTGAATTTATACTTTATACTGTTGGTTTGATCTTCCGCAACCAACTCCCTTATACTTTTGTGCATTTTACCCGCACAATGGGTGCCACCTGGATACTTTTTCTGTTTTATACTATCCCATTCGTATGGATTTCCGATTTGATTTTTTACATTCGAAAAAAGAAAATCCCTTCTGATCGATATCAACCCGAAAAAGAAAAAAAGTATAAAGCACGCTTCTTTATTTTTATTTTACTGCTGGTATCGGCAATACTTGGATGGGGAAATTACAACTTCAACCATCCGGTAGTGGAAGAAGTAAACATTGCCGTGAACAAAAAGGCAGGTAATATCGATTCGTTGCGCATCGTCATGGTAGGTGATGTTCATCTCGGATATTTGATCGACAAAAAATACGCAAAAAAATATGTCGATCTGATCATGGCTCAACAGCCCGATCTCATTCTTTTCGTGGGCGATATCATCGATGCGGGGATTAATCCTGTTCTTCAACAACACATGGAAGAAGAGTTGCGCCAATTGCATGCGCCATTGGGAGTGTATTCATGCACCGGAAACCATGAATATCGCTACGAAGCAGAAGAAAAAATTGCTTGGCTCAATAATATAGCGGGTATCGCTATGCTGAGAGATTCGGCCGTGCTCATTGACAGCGCATTTTACATCGTCGGAAGGGAAGATTACAAGGCACCTCAACGCAAACCGTTGGAACAGATTCTCCGTGAACAGCGCGTGAACACGGCGTTACCGATAATCGTACTCAAACACAATCCCATCGATTTGAACGAAGAAGTCTGTGCAGGTGTAGATATTGCTTTGTACGGACATACACACCGCGGGCAATCATTCCCCGCCAATCTGATTACCGATCTTATTTTTGAGGTCTCTCATGGATATAAAAAGAAAGGGGATACGCACATATTCGTCACATCGGGACTCGGACTGGCCGGATCGCAACACCGCATCGGCACACAATCCGAAATCGTAGTGTTAAATGTAAAATTCGAATGAAGATATAGGTATAGGTAATGGTAATGGTTCGGATTTAATTCGACAATTCGTGATTTTTCGATAGTATTCATTCGGAGTGAACTCCTTTAGCGATTTACACTGAAAAATGCTATAAATACGGAATTGCTTTTTCCAGATGGATGGCATGCGATCCTTTNAGCANNACATAATGATTCTCGAGCGGATGTTTTTNCAGTTCGGCAATCAATTCTTCTACCGTATTGAACACCGTGTAAGAGGGATCCGATTCGTTAAAAACCTCACCCACCAAATACACTTTGGCAAACGGTTGCTCGGAAATAAATCGCAACAGATCGGCATGTTCTTCTTTGCTGATATTGCCCAATTCCTTCATTTCCCCCACAATTACGGCTTTGGGTAAAGCAGAAGGAATGTTCACAAAAAAATCCAATGCCGCCTTCATGCTGGTAGGATTGGCATTGTAAGCATCGATAATCAGATCGTTTTTTTGTGTCCGTTCGAACTGCGAACGATTGTTTCTGGGAACATACTCTTCGAGTGCTTCGCTAATGTATTGGGCATTGATGCCAAAATATTTACCGATAGCAACTGCCGCAAGTGCATTGTCAAAGTTGAAGGCTCCCACCAATCGCGTTTTTACATGATAGGTATGTTCAAAAAAATTCCAATCGAATTCCAGAAAAGGATTGGAAGAATACAGTTTCCCCGAAGCAAAAAATTCGGGATTGTTCCTTCCATAAAGTATGCGATCCATTCCTTCGGACATTTCGCACAATACCTCGTCATCGCTGTTTACAAACACTTTACCTCCCCGCTCACGGATAAAATCATAGAGTTCGCCCTTAGCCTTCTTGATGTTTTCAAATGAGCCGAATCCCTCGATATGGGCTTTCCCGATGTTCGTGATCAACCCAAAATTGGGTTCGGCAATATGGCACAGCTGCTTTACCTCGCCGGGATGATTCGCCCCCATTTCCACAACGCCTATTTCGTGGTTTTCGTTCATGGAAAGCAAAGTCAACGGAACACCGATATGATTATTGAAATTGCCTTGTGTATAAGCCACGTTAAACTCCTTGGAAAGAATTGCCGCAACCAGCTCTTTGGTGGTTGTCTTGCCGTTGGTTCCGGTGATAGCGATGATGGGAATTTTTAGTTTTCGACGGTGATGATTAGCCAGTTTCTGCAGCGTCTCCAACACATCGTCCACCACAATTACCCGTTCATTGTTCGGGTCNCCTTCCCATTCGTCCACAACGGCATAAGCACAACCTGCCTCAAGCGCCTCTCCGGCAAACCGGTTCCCATTGAAATTCTCTCCTTTCAATGCAAAAAAGATGGAATCCTTCGGGCAATTGCGCGAATCGGTGGTTACAACGGGATATTCATTATATATGTCGTAAAGCTCCGATATTTCCATAGCAATATTTTCTCTAAAAACTTACAGCCCTATTTTTTTCGCAATGGATGCAGGCAATGCATTTTTATTTACCACAATATTGGTAGTTTTATACCGAACAAAGGATTCGGACGCATACCATATTCCATTGTAAGGACCGGTAATGCCCCACGAATTTTTCACCTTATAATATTTGTTGCCGTTTTGATCGTGGGCTATGCCGTAAATCTGCATCCCATGATCATCGGTAGTTTGAAAATTGTCGAATGCCTGCTGGCGCATCTCCTGCGTGATTGTTTTTTCCTTAAGAATTTCTTTCCCGATTTTTTCTCTCACGACATTGTTTTTTTCACGAGGAGAAAGATCGAGCCACTTTGCCTGATCGCTTCCTGCATTTTCGGGGGCATTCTCATCGGGAACAATAGCAATACCTAAACGGGAAAATCCGTTCACTGACATCGGAAGCCCAAGCTACCGTATATCCGTTCATAATGGCATGATCGATCACCACAATCATTTCATCCAACGGTAAATTGTAAGAATTGGCCCAACGCCAATTATCGGGAACCTCAATCGGGAACTTGGAATAAAAAGGATGATGGGTAAAAGAAGTGAGCGAGACATAATCGTCACTCTTTAACCCCAGTGATGCGGTAAAACTTTGCGGTGTATATTGTTTGCCTTCGTAAATAAAGGTCTGAGGAACCTCTCCAAGATAAGCATCCAATATTCCTTTGAATCCGTTAAACCATGCCACAGTCAAGGTGTTGTTCCCAACAAGACTATTCATGTATCCCTTCAATACTTTATCCATTTCTCCATGATCGTGCGAATCGGTGCCATAGTTAAGGCCTTTGTAAATCGAATCCGGGAGAATCCCATAATCGTCGATGGTTTCAACCACATCGGCAAAGGATCCGCCGGGGCTAAAGTTCAGATTCCCGTGCAAACGGGCATATTTGACGGCTTTGTCTTCATAATTTTTGCGAACGATGTACATTTCCGATAGGTCATACTCCCCTTTATTCATTCTCAAAAGTTCAGATTCAAGCAATCCCACACCCGAAAAACTCCAACATGTGCCTGTGTTGAACTGATTTTTAATCGATGTGATGGGATTTTCTTTTATCGTGGTAAATGTGTAAGCGGTAGCTGTTTCTTGTGCGCTCGCCAATAATGTCAGCATCAAGGCTGCAAACAACGAAATTATTCTATTCATTTCTATCGAATTAATGTATTATTTGGTTTCTTTCTTGCAATAGACAAACACAAAGTTAACTTAAAATAGGAGAATACGGCATTTTTTCCTACAATTAATCCGTGAAAAAATGAAAAAATAATTTATCTTTACGTTAGAAAAACAACAACCCTTTTTATCGGAGCAAATAGAATGGCAAAACAAAAGTTTTATGTAGTTTGGCAGGGCAGAAAGCCGGGTATCTATACCTCGTGGAAAGAATGTGAAGCACAAGTATCGGGATTTGAAAATGCCCAATATAAAGCTTTCGATTCGATGGTCGAAGCCGAAAAGGCATTTTCTGAAAATCCATGGAAATACTTTAATATCAAAAAGAAAGAACACAAACAAACATCCTTTTCTTCTAACCGGATTATGAAAGAAAGCGTAGCGGTGGATGCAGCCTGCAGCGGGAATCCCGGAAAAATGGAATATCGTGGAGTTTACGTTGCGACAGGAGAAGAGATTTTTCATTTCGGCCCTCTTGAAGGAGGTACGAACAATATCGGAGAATTTTTGGGAATTGTGCATGCACTGGCTTTACTGAAACAACAAAACAGTCCAATTCCTGTTTACTCCGACAGCAATAATGCGATAAAATGGGTAAAAAACAAGAAGTGCAATACAAAACTAAAGCCGACAAACGAAAACAAATACCTGTTTGAAGTTATTTCACGAGCAGAGAAATGGCTTGCCGAAAACGACTATTCCAATCCGGTCATAAAATGGGAAACCGATAAATGGGGTGAGATTCCGGCCGATTTCGGAAGAAAGTAGAATTTACTACTCCTCTTCTTCGTCGGGGTAATATGGTTTTGGAGGGGGCAAAGTAGGAAATACACGATGCACGTTTTTAGCAATTTCATCGGCAAAAGCTTCCAATCTCATATTCAACGTATAAGCTGCCTGTCGATAAATATCGCGAATATCCACATCGTCTTCATCTGTTTCGCAAAACAACGAATTTATGGGAATAAGCGGCAATGAGTCCACGTTGATTTTTTCTCCGACAGAGAAAAGAAAACCTTCGCGTATAAGGCGTTTTGCAAGTTCGGGTTTCCCCCTGAAGCCATGAATTATCCATGACTGGGAAGGATTTGTTTCACGACGAATTTTTATCAATTCTTCCCATGCTTTGACGCAATGAATGATCAACGGTTTTTTGAGGATTTCCGACAGTTCGATGTGTTTTTTAAAGACAGGTATTTGTACATCAAAAGAAGGGCCTTTCAGTTTATCGAGCCCTGTTTCGCCAATGGCTACAATTCGTGAATCGGAAGCTATCTCGATAAGATATTTCATCTGATTTTCACTATCTTCGGAATACCAAGGATGTATTCCGCACGAAAAGGCATGGCGGTGGTAGGTTTCTTTCGCTACTTCAAATTCTAATGGATAAACATCGAGGATACACGAGTGATAGGGGTCGTCGTTATCCTCTAAAAATACCTGATGGGTGTGTATGTCGTATAATTCCATAGTTAAAGTTCTTACGCTTCCGGTCTGTCTTTTTGACTTTTGGGGTAGGCTCCGGTACAGGATCGTAACCCGAACCACCCCACGGGTTGCAGCTCAAAATACGTTTTGCAGCTAGATAAGAACCCTTGAAAGGTCCGTGCTTTTTTAATGCTTCAATCGTGTACTGAGAACAGGTGGGTGTGTAACGACAACTGGGGGGAGTAAGCGGTGAAATGGCATACCGATAAAGATAAACCGGTATCAATAAAATCTGCACCAAGATGTTTTTTATCCGTTTCAACATTTTTCTCTCTCCTTCAATTGTCTTTCAATTTCTTTCAATGCCTTACGTACACTTTTCTCTATCGTTTCGTAATCCGACATTTCATTTTTCAGATAAACAAATGCAATCGCCAGTGTTTGATTTTCTTTTAAAAAACTTCTGTCTAAAGTATATTTATTTAATCGGTATGCTTCACGTATCAATCGTTTTATTCGGTTTCGATCTACTGCTGATTTTAATTTTTTTTTAGGCACACTCACGAAAATCGATACCTGCGATGGCGTTACTCCCTCTTGTTCTACAAAAACCACCCGCAAAGGATATGAAACAAAGGATTGGCCGTGAGAAAAAAGATATTCAATCTGTTTAACGTTCCTTATTCTTTCCTCTTTTTTCAAAGTAAAACGCCGTTCTTTGTTCATCAGCAATAAATAACGTACCTACGAAAGCAATTATCGCAACAAAGATAATGGTTTTTGTAATTTATCGATATGCTTCCGATACAATAATTATTATGGAATAATTTTTTCTACCGGAGCAACGCCTTTTCTATAGCTCTCTCATTCCTTTTTCTGTGCATGCTTTTTCTGATTTTCTTTTAGAAAAAGCTCTAATGCGGCTGCCATAGAAGGCACACCGGGAAGAGGTGCTTCGCAGTCGAGTCTTAATCCGGCCTCTCTCACAGCTTTTGCTGTAGTATTGCC
>JGI24708J26588_10002224_pt1 | contig 14805 bp, 17 predicted proteins | sample BioPla1DNA2_FD_26588 | JGI IMG/M metagenome (IMG submission 26588) | reverse complement strand
TCCGGGCTTTTTTCTTCGGATAAGAAATTAAAACAACCTCGATTTGTCTACATGGAAGACGCAACATTGAAGAAAAGCGAAGTGTCTCGTTTATGGTTAGTTGACAAACGGATTGCCGCTCACTACAATGAGGGTAAAATCAATCGGCGAGGGACGGGCATGAAAGCAAAAATTTTGACTGCCTTAAAAAAGGCAAAAGATCAATATGTATCCGGCGAAGAATTAAGCAAGACTCTGCAGGTGAGCCGTACAGCCGTCTGGAAAGCTGTGAACACACTGCGTCGACAAGGATATGAAATAGAATCATCACCACGGTTAGGGTATCGCCTGCATGAGGTCGCTGACGTGCTTACACCTTTGGAAATAAGTGACGGTTTAAACACGAAGAAATTGGGTAAGCAAATTCACTACTTTGAAGAGGTGGATTCAACAAACCGGGTTGCACAGGAACTGGCTGCTGAAGGTGCCCGGGAAGGAACGATTGTTCTTGCCCTGCAGCAAACACAGGGGAAAGGGCGCCTTGGTAAAGCCTGGAGCTCGCCGCCCGGTGGGGTTTGGTTGTCTTTAATTTTGCGGCCCCAGCTTGTGCCCATGCAGGTGCCGCTCATAACTTTGCTTGCCGCCGTGGCTGCCGTAGAAGCAACTATTGATATTAGTGGTCTGCTACCGCAAATAAAATGGCCCAATGATTTGTTAGTGGGGGAGAAAAAACTGGCTGGTATTTTAACGGAAGTTGCGGCAGAAGCAGATGGTATCCGGCATGCTGTGGTAGGTATCGGTATCAACATTAATGTTTCGCCTAAGACATTGCCGCCGGAATTACAACAAGCGGCAACATCTTTGTGGGCGGAGACAGGGCAGGCTATTAACCGCTCCGTTTGGGTACGCACTTTCCTGGAAAAGTTTGAAAGCTATTATTTGGAAGCAAGTAAACATGGTTTCGCAAAAATACTGCAATCCTGGCGACAGTATGCACATACCTTGGGTAAAGAAGTAACTGTCCACTACGCCGGGAAAACCATAAGCGGCCGTGCTCTGGATATAGATGATCACGGTGCGTTGCTGGTGGAATCAGAAGGCGGCATTATGCGTTGTTTGGCCGGTGAGGTTACTTTAAATAAACAATAAAAGAAAAGATGAGGGCGAGAGCATGCTTTTAGCCATAGATGTGGGTAATACAAATATTGTCCTTGGTGTTTATGAAAAAAATAAACTGGTTATTTCTTGGCGTGTTTCCACTAACCGTCTCCAAACCGGTGATGAGTATGGTGTGATTTTAAAAAACCTGTTTAAGCAGGCACAAATGGATACCGCTGACCTGGAGGGCATTATTATCTCCTCCGTAGTGCCGCCTTTAATGTATGCTTTAGAAGAAATGGCGCAGCGTTATTTTCATTTGAAACCGCTTGTTATTGGTCCCGGAATTAAAACCGGTTTAAATCTCGCTGTAGATAATCCAAAAGAAGTGGGTGCAGACCGTATAGCCAATGCTGTTGCCGGCTACGAGCTCTATGGCGGACCGTTAATTATTGTGGACTTCGGTACGGCAACTACCTTTGATGCCATCTCAGAACGAGGAGATTATTTAGGCGGTGCCATTGCACCGGGGATCAATATTTCCACGGAAGCACTTTTTGAAAGGGCGGCAAAATTGCCACGGGTTGAATTGGCCAGGCCGAAAAAAGTAATTGGGAAGGATACAATTACCAGTATGCAAGCCGGAATTATCTATGGTTTTGCCGGCCAGGTAGACGGAATAGTGAAGCGGATGCTTGGTGAATTCAAGGAGCAACCTAAAGTTGTGGCCACGGGTGGATTGGCCTCTTTAATTGCTGGGGAAACAGAAACAATCTCTTTAGTTAACCCGCGCTTAACCCTGGAAGGGTTACGATTGATTTATGAAAAAAATAAGAAGTAAAAATTACCATGGAAGAGAAAGGATATTGCCTCCGTTTGTAGAATAACTAGTCAAGTAGGCTAGGGAGGGATGTTAATGCCCTATAAAATTTGCACATACTGTGGTAAAACATCATATTCAGCAGCAGATTCGCCCAGTATTAAATGGCTCTGCCCATATTGCAATAAAGATATTTCACATGTCAAAGGAATAATCGCTTTGCCCAAAGATACAGGGGATCAGAATAGCAGCAAAGAAGAATAAAGCCCAAAAGGGCTCTTTTTTTTTGTTTGAAAGAAATAAGCCGCGGAATTTCCGCGGCTTTACAAGCTTTTAGTCAGGCACTTCGCTGGCCGGAATTTGTCTTAATTGAGTGGGGTCAGTTACATCTTTATGTATAAACAAACCGCACCAGCATTGTTTCATATAGTCAAAATGTTTACGATGAAACGGGATACAAGGGCAGCAGTTTTGCATATCTTTTTCCCTGTCGCCGGTGATTGCCTGGCAGGGGCAGAAAGGACTGCCATGTTTGCGCTCAATGAGAACTTCCTGCTCTAAAAGGAAATCAACCATTTCTTCATCGGGGTTAAACTTATAGCCCAAAGCATCAACTACCTTGGCAAAACGCCGGCGAAAAATTGCTTTACGTTTGCTGGTATCCATAAAACTAAACTCCTAGTAACTGCTGCAGCCTTTCTTCATGAAAGCCCACCACATATTTGTCACCCAGGGTAACAACCGGGAATTGGGCTCCTCCGGTTAAATCCTGTACTTTTTGAATTAATTCTTTGCGTTCTTCATCGTCTGCCAGATCCACGTCCACATAATCATAGTCTATCTGTTTGTCTGCCAACCAACGTTTTGTGCGCTGACAATGGAAACAGGTGCTCAAAGCATACAAGAAAGGTTTCATTTTTAAATCCCTCCCAAATTAACAAAGATTTGTCCCGCTTCAATTCTGACGGGATAAGTGGGGATGGTAATTTCCGGGGCCGTGACAAATTCACCTGTGCGGATATCAAATATCCAGTCGTGACAGGGGCAGGTTAATTCGTAGTCCTGCAGCTTTCCCCTGTGTAGCAGGCAGCCTAAATGCGGGCAGTCATTTAGCAGGGCAAAATATTGCTCATTTACCTGGGCTATGAGGATATTTTGTCCGTTAAGCTTAACATTGACCATAGTACCCGGTTTTAGGTCTGCCGTTTTCAGAGCTTGTACCCAACTGCTCATTATGCCCTCCTTCGTCTACAATCTCTAAAAATATGCACTAAATTTGCTTTATTATACCACAATCAAGCTCTTTTGGATTAATATCACATTACATTCATAAGTTTGCCGGAAGGCAAAAGATAAAAAGCATATAATGATCGATATAATTTACCTGCAAAAATAAAAAATTAAACCCGGCCGACAAAGGGCCGGGTTCAATTAACTAAAAGTACGTTCGAGATGGTCTGCTGCCGGTGGCTTGGTACAGAGGCTGACAATAATGTATACAAGGGCGGAAACGGGCAGTGCGTAAAACAGCGGATCCACGTGGGTCCAGGGAAACGGCAGCAGTGCCGGTTTACCGAAGAGAGCCATACTGATGCCAAAAGGCTCTGATTCGGCCACATGTAAGAAAACAAAACCAAGAATACTGACAATAAAGCCGACAATAATGCTGGCNAGGGCACCGCTTTTTGTTCCCCGGCGCCAGTACAAGCCACCGATGAGAGCAGGCATAAAGCCGGCGGCACAGATGCCAAACCAAAAGGCGGTGGCGCGGGCAATAATGCTGTCGGGTAAAATATAAGCTAAAATTACCGCCAGAATAACACCCACGATTACACCGATACGTGTGGGCAGTGAGGAATGTCCGTTATTATCCTGACGATATCCCATAGTTTCCAGCACATCGCGCCCAAAAGCAGTACCTTGGACATGAATCAGCGAACTTAAAGTGGAGATGGCTGCTGAAAGCAACGTCAGCGTAAATAAATATAAAAACCAATCGGGCATAAATGAAGTTATAAAGGCCGGAATAATAAGGTCCACATTCCCCTGAGCCACGTCTGCGGCAATCATGCCATAATTTTCATGAAAATAGACATTACTGAGGGGGCCTACCATGTAAGCTGTGCCCACCATACAGAAAATGAAAATACTGCCGATGAGAACAGCCCGGTATAAGCCACGATTGTCACTGACTGTCATGAAACGCATTGCCAGCTGGGGTTGGGCTAAAACACCGACACCTACTCCCATGATGATGGTGCTGACAACAGTCCACCAGATGGGAGAGCCTAGAGCCGGCATGGCCGTCCAGCCCTGGTGACCCATGGCAGCCAGATTATCCGGTACTAAATTTTTTAGTGCCGTTAAAGCCTGATGTCCGGGAACAATTCCGCCTACCACCCGGTATGTACCAATGAGGAGGGCGATCATACCAATCATCATAATAGCGGCACACAGAGCATCGGTGTACATTACGGCTTTAAGACCGCCGGTTAAAACATACAAACCGACAATCACCGCTAAAACCAAAAGCGCCACATTATAATCCAGGGTAAAAGCTTCTTCCAGAAAACGGGCACCGCCGATCAAAATAATGCTGGTATATGCCGGCATTAAGGCAAAAATAGCCAAGCCGGAAAAGACTGTAATGGCTTTAGAATTATAGCGTGCTCCTAAAAGTGAAGGGAATGTGCTTACATTTAGTTGTGTTGACATGCGGCGAATTCTTGTACCTAAATAGGCAAAAGCAATCCAAACGCCTAAAACAATATTAAGAAATGCCAGCCATAATAAGCTAAACCCGTACATGGCGGCGACTCCGCCAAAACCGACTATGGCGGAGGTACTGATAAAAGTTGCGCCGTAAGAAAGTGACATCACCCAAGGGTTCATGTTGCGGCCGGCCACCAGGTAATCATCGGCGGAAACTGTCTGCCTATAACCAACATATGATAAAAGTGTCAGGACGCCGAAGTACAAGAGAGAAATAACCGCAAGGACTGCCAGATTCAAGAGTGCTCCTCCTCCTTACGGTTCCAGTTCACGATGCCAAAGACTACCGCAAAAACCATGGAAGCAACAGTCAGAATCCATGCCAGTCCGCATGTTAGATCCTGCATGCCAAGCATAAAAAAACCTCCTTTTTTTTGCGCACGGGCATACAAGGAGGCTGTTTGCGCTATCCCTGCTATGCTACCGTACTACCTTTTTTCTTTATTAATACCTACTGTGCTACATGCCCATTGTAACACCTCATGTACATTGCGTCAATTGCTTTTGAGCTTGAATCCGGGTAAAGTTAAAACTTTTGGTAAATAGTCGTGATTTTGCGGGTCAGGAGGCTATTGTCATAATGTTTTTCTGCCAGTTGCCGGCTAAATTGCTGCAGATCCTGAAGATAAAGCCGGTTTTGTATGATCTCTGCCAGATCGTAAAAAATATTTCTGTAGCAGGGGGTGTTGCCGGACAAACCGCTTAAGTCAATTTCTCTTTGCCGGGCGGCTTTTTCCGGGGTAAGCAGGCCTTGGTAGGTTTTCCCCAGGATAACGGCTGCATTGCCGCACGCCAATCCTTCGATGATGGCACGGCCGGTACCCACCACAATATGTGTTTTGGCAAGTAAATCTGCCGTTTCAGTAATCCAACCCAAATAATGGGCCGTTTTGCTATTAGGTTTTTTATTGGCTGCTACATAAAATTCTATTCCTTCCAGCAGGTCCACGGCTTTACAAAAATGGTTATAACCTTTTAGTTTGGCAGAATCGATACGGCTGACTAAAGCAATCTTTATGGGTTCCTCTTTTTGTCCCGGCTGAAATTCCTCTAAATCAACACCATTGGGAATAATATAGAGCTTGGGTGCAAATTCTCTAAATTCTTGAGCCACCCGCCAGGAGATACAGATAATTGCCGCCGCCGCTTCCAGATAGACTTTATTCTCGGCACTATTGATGCCTAAGCCGTGGCAGGTAAGAATTAAAGGAATATCGTAATATTGAGCGAGTTCTAAAGCTAAAGAATATGTTAAAGATGAGTGGGCATGAATAAGATCCGGACGCCAGTTCTGCAGGGCTTTACAAGCAGCCTGAAAATCATTAGGTTTGACCAACATGACCCCTAAAGCATCTATAGTTGGTTTATAAAGCTGTAAGGACCGGTAAGTAGGATAACCGTCCATAATTAAGCGTGAATCTAAACCATGTTTTTGCTGCTGGCGTACCAGCGCAAAAACATGTGTTGTTTGCCCGGAATAAGAAAAACGGTTCAAATGCAGGACATTCATGCTTTCACCTCTTTTTGTACCAGTGTATGAAAAATGCCGGGAAGTAGTGCTATGACAAAAGAAAACAGAAAGAAGAGGTACGCCCTCTTCATAGTCTTTTCAGTAATTCTGTTGGTTGTTACCGTCGCAGCAAAATCTTTATTTATCTGCAGAGGTGATTCTTTGGAACATACTGCTGAAAGTTTGCCACATGTTTTTTTTTGCCGCCACTTCTGTCTGAAGTTCTTTGATTTGGCGAAGATAGCTTTTTTCCCGCTTTAAAGCTGAAGCAAGTTCATTTTTTACCTGCACATATTGTTCTTCCCATTTTTGATTGTTAAGCTTGGCCGTTTCTAAATTTTGCTTTGCTAGCCGGAATTGTTCCTGATAGTCCTGACATTTGGCTTCCAAAATTTTGTTTTTTGACTGCAGTTCCCGCACCTTCGCATTTACATCGGACATTTTTTCATTGAGAAGAATAGTTTGCCTTTTTACGTTTTCCTGGGAGAGCTCAAGCATTTGCCTTAATTGTGCCAGAGATGCTTCCCTTTTGCTTAATTCATATTCCAGGCGTTTTTTCTCACTCATCAGGCGGCGGGCATGTAAAAGGAGCGGATTTTCCTCTTCTTCAGTGGGTGTGTTTAAGATTGAGCGTTCTTCTTTGGCCAAACGCGTAATGTTTGCCAAAAGCGTTATGTCCGGTTCTATAGTGAGTAAAGACAAATTATTTGCTGTAGGAAAATCTGTACGGATCAGGATTTGTTTTTCGTCAAAAAACGCTTGTTTAATTTCAGAGAGTTTGTCAGTATTGTAATGATGAATAAAATTGGAATCGTCTAAAAGCCAGATTTGTGGGTGAGGATAATGATCTGTAAATGCCAGACAGTGTGGCCGGTAGGACAGGGACAGAAAAGCGGGGCGTTGCCAGCCACCTGTGGGCCAACCCCCGGCAAGGCGCAGGCGATAGTGAAGTTTTTCTTCCTCTACCCAAGCAATATGAATATTTTGCACAGAATCAAGTAAAAAGGCGGGGAGGGCTTTTTGCGGCAGGTCTTCTGCTAACTGTAAAGGTTTACTGAAATGATGCCTGTCTGCCGTTACATACCAGAGGGAATGTTCAGCCAAATCATATAATAGCAGGTGAGCATAGCCGATTTGGTCGATAGCCAAACCTACAGGAGCCGGCTTTACACCTATTTTTAGCTCAGTAACTTCCCATTTTTGTGAGGAATGTAAAACGGCTAATGTAATTTTATTTTTATCCTGTGCACAATAATAGCCGGTACCGGAGGGGCCAAAGGCTAAAGCGTAATAAGCAGGCGCCTTCGTAGAAATAAAAGGCAGTATCCGCATATCTCCGTTTTCCAGCAAACAATAAGTCAGGTGGTTTTTTCTGTCAGTTGCCAACAAATGGATGGTGTTTTGCTTGTCTTTGGCTGCACAAAAGCCTGTACAGTCAGCCATGATTAGAGTTTTATCCGCTGAATTACTCGTCTCTATAGTTAAATTTTCAGCTTCTAAATTGAAAAGAATAACTTGTTCCGCTGATAAAAAAGCGTAAGGGAGTTTAAAGATAAAATTCATTATGGGAACCTCCTTTCTATAATTGATATATATCCGCTGCCGCGCGTTAACATGACAGGAAAAAAGTTTCTGCATTTACTGCACACTCTCTACACAGTAAGCATATATTAGCATAGAACTCGGTAAGGGGCGGATTGCTTCTTCCTTACATATCAGACAGAAAGGAGGTTATATTGAAGGCATGAAAAAATTCCCTGACGATAAAAAGTATCAAGCTCTCACCGTAAAGGACCATATTGCAGATGTACCTCTTGGCCCGTGCGATCCAATTTACGGCTGTTCGCCCCCTACTGAAGTTGTTTGCGTGCTTGTCGATAAAGTCTATGATGAGTGCAAAAATGTACAGGTGGATGAAGTTCGTTTTTATTATGAGGCTGCTCCCGATAACCCTGTAGTTGATGTGATTTGCTATAAGGTGGAGATTTGCGAGGGACCTGAGTGTGACATTATTGCTCCCGGACGGGTTCGTGTCACCGTAACTTACCAAGTGAAGATAAAATTAATACTGGAGGATGGTTCTACAGAAAAATTAACAGAAGAAAACACCGTGGTGAAAACTTTCAATATGCCACGTGCCGGAGAAGCCGGACTATATCTGTCCTGTGATATTCCCTTCCTTGAGTGTCTGCAAGCTTTTGTGGAAGAAGAGGAATTGGAATATGATGAATTACGTACCAGCATCGTTGCCTGCATCGGCAGGTATACTTTGCTAAAATTACTGGCCAGAGTACAATTGGCGATTCCCGCTTATGGCTTTTGCCCCGAGCCCCCCGATTGCGATGAAGTTCTAAGTGAGTGCCCCGATTTTAATCCGGAATGGCCACCTTATCCTCCACAAACAAGATGAAGACGCCGGTTTACTTCACCGGCGTTTTTTATGTGCAAGTGGCGCAAGCGTGAAATCACTCTTTGTAATAGTAGGAACAGCAGGGGAATGATTTGCACTGTCGAACGTAAAATATATATAATAAGTTTATTAAGGCAATTATTATAGTAAGGAAAACTTAAACAAGCTTGTGAAAACAGCTTTTTACAAGGAGTGAATATTTGTGAGGATCGGCATGTTTGCTGACAGTTATAAGCCGTATACCAGCGGTGTAGTTCGCTCAATAGAAACTACAAGAGCTGAATTGACCGCATTGGGCTATGAAGTGTTTATCTTTGCGCCCAATTACCCCAATTGCGAGGAGGAACCCGGTGTTTTTCGCTTTGCTTCCGTCCCTACACCCACTTATCCCGATTTTGCCATAGCCTTGCCATTTTCCCTGAAAATAAATAATATTGTTAAACGTTTGCGGCTTGATGTTATTCATGTGCATTCGCCTTTTACTATGGGGCATTTAGGTTCCCGTTGTGCCCAGAGATTTGAGATACCTTTAGTTTTTACTTATCATACCATGTATGATCAATATGTACATTATCTGCCTTTTGCGCAGGGGTTATCCAAAAAGGTTGTTTTAAAACTGTCAGAAAAATTTTGCAACCGCTGCGACCTTGTCATTGCGCCCACTGAAATTGTACGCAGTATTATTTCTCCCAATATAAAAACGGAAGTTGTGGCGATTCCAACCGGGATTGATACAAGGGAATTCACTGCTGTCAACCGGAATTGGCTACGAGAGGAGTATAATATTCCCGAAAGCAAAAAAATCTTACTCCATCTTGGCCGCTTAGGCAAAGAAAAAAATGTTGGCTTTTTGTTGGAAGCTTACCAGGAAATTCGCGAAAAAATGCCGGATACTTTCTTTGTCATTGTCGGTGACGGTCCGGAACGGGAATTATTACAGCAGCAAGCCGTGGATTTAGGGTTAGGTGAACACGTTTTATTTACAGGTGCTGTAACCAGAAAGCAAGTGATAGATAGTTATGCCAGTGCCGATCTTTTCATTTTTGCTTCAGTGACGGAAACGCAAGGTTTAGTTTTAGGTGAAGCTAAAGCCGCCGGTCTGCCCTGTGTTGCCGTTAAGGCGTTGGGGGCGTCGGAGATGGTTAATGACGGTGTGGACGGTTTTCTCACAGAATTATCATCTGAAGTCTTTATTTCCCGAGTCCTGCAGTTGTTGCAAAATGATGATCTGCGCCGGGAAATGTCGGCAAGGGCGCTGGAAGAAGCAGACAAGATCTCTTCAATCAATATGGCGAAAAAGCTTCTGGGTGCTTATGAAGGCATTATTGACAAGAAAAAACACCGGGAAGTAATATAAAAAAGCCCGGAGGGCTTTTATGATTCCAGTTTGTCCAGTAAATCTTTAATTTTGGCAGCCGTATGGCCGCTTGTTTCCGCAAACTCAAAGAAAGCTTCCCGTATTTCCTCATTATCAATATTTAAAGCAAACCGCTGGTAATCCCGTACTTGTTCTTGTTCGTTTAACATGGCTCTTTGTAAAAATGCTTTGATTTCCATCTGTTCACCTCCCGTAATATTAATGTTACCAGTCAAAAGTGATTTATGTATGGGCAAAAACTATTTTCTTTCTACCAGCGTGAACGCTTGATTCCGGTTTTTTAAGTAAAGGAGGTGCGTCAATGAAAAAGTTGTATCGTTCACGCAAACAGCAAATGCTGGCTGGCGTTTGTGCCGGTATTGCCAAGTATTTTGATGTTGATGTGACTCTAGTGCGGCTCATTTGGGTTGTGGTGGGCTTAATCGGAGGAAGCGGACTTATCGCTTATATTATCGCCGCCATTATCATTCCTTTGGAGCCGGAAGATGACGTTATTGACGTGACACCGGACAGCGGTCAGGGTGTTAATTCACGTACAATCGGTTTAATAATTGTCGCCATTGGGGTTATACTTTTATTCCGGCAATTTGGTTTTTTAGCTGCACTTAACCGCCACTTAATTCCTATCCTTTTAATTGCACTCGGCCTGTTTTTCATTTTTGGTAACCGGGGAAGGCAAGACTGATGAAGGGGACGCGTATTTTTTTAGGTATTGTTGTAATTTTAATTGGGGTCCTTTGGCTATTGAGTAATTTTAACCTTATTACCGTCTTTACCCTGACCAGGCTGTGGCGTTATTGGCCTCTTTTCTTGATTTTATGGGGGTTATTATTACTGCTGGATAAAAACAGCAGCCACCGCACCGGTTGGTTAGAATTGTTCTTTCTTTTGGGTGCCATTATCTTAGTTATTATAGTAGGAATTGTAGTTATCTTTAGCCCGTGGTTTTCTTATTTTTCTCATGAGGAAAGACATGCGCTAACTTTTAACAATACAATTGATAATATTTATACGGCGGAACGGATGCGGTTGGTATTAAATCTGCATTCCGGAGATTTTCGTCTGCACGCCCATAGCGGCGAGCATTTGGTGAAGATGCAGATCCAGGCACCCAGGGAGCCAAAAATCACGCATAAAGAAAAAAATAATCTGGCTGAAATCACTATAGAGGATCAGCAACAAACGCTGAAGGTCAATAAAAATGTTTCCCGTTGGGATTTTTCGCTGTCGAAAGATCTGCCGGCAGAAATTATTTTGCACACGGGAGCAACTAACGCCAATTTAGATTTAACTGAACTGGAAGTGGAAAAATTAGAGGTGCATACGGGAGCCGGAGACCTGACGGTGAAATTACCGCAAGTAAACAGTGAATTTGAAATCCACTCCGGTGCCGCTAATCTTCTGATTTATATTCCCCATAACGTGGGGGTACGGTTAAAGGCGGACGGGGCCCTTTTAAGTGTGGACGGCAAGAACAGTCGTGTTGTCAGTGTAGGAGATAGAATGTACGAAAGTAGTGAACTGGAGGAAAAAGAGGCAATTATAGATCTATATGTGGCAGCTGCAGCAGGACGCATTAGTTTACGTAGTCTTTAAGCAAAACAAAAAGTTTGCAGCAGCAGATGGAGGAGGTGCGGTATGGGCAAAAAACTGGCTGTAATCGGCGCCGGACCGGGTGGTTTGTTTGCGGCCAAGGAAGCGGCAGCTCTGGGGTTTTCTGTAACAGTTTTTGAAAAAAGAAAAGTCGGGGAGCAAATTTTTTGTGCCGAAGGTTTTGTGGACGTGCTCAAACTTTTACCGCCGCCGGTAACCGGAATGCTTTTTCCCGTCGATGAAGTTCTCATTACGGTTAAAGATCAGTTTACTGTAAATACTTCCCGGCTTAACCTCTGGATGCTCGATCGTCAACTCTGGCAGCAAGGCTTGGCAGAGGAAGCTATTGCCGGCGGTTGTGAAATTATTGAGGAGTATCCCATCACACCGCAGCAGTTGCAAAAAATGCAAGCTGAATTTGACTGGATTATTGATGCCAGCGGCGTTAAAGCGGTTTCCGCCAAGGCATTCCAGTTGCCCGAAATACGCCAGGCTACCACTGCCCAGTACACTTTAGAGGGGGATTTTTCGGCCCTGGCAGGCAAGTTAAAAGTCGTTTTAGATTCACGTTGCAGCGGATATGCCTGGATTTTCCCCAAAAGCAACTCTGTTGCCAATGTTGGCTTAGGCTGGTTTGGCAGTAAACTGAAAGGCCTGCGTATTAAGGAAGAGCTGGATTTATTTTTGCAAAGAGAAAACCTTGCGCATTATAAAATTATAAAACATGCAGGCGGTCCAATTCCCATTGTGTGTAGGGAAGACATAGTTAAAGAAAACGTCTTGCTGATTGGTGATGCGGCCGGCTTTGGTTCACCTTTACATGGTGGGGGTGTGGATACTGCTTGTATCTCAGGCATTTTAGCTGCAAGGGCTGCTGCCGCCGGCGCTCCGGACCGGTATGAAAAAGAAGCACACAGATTAATTATTAAGCGGTTAAAACTTGAGCAAAAGATTCTTGATCTCTGGGAGAAAACCGATTTTGACACCTTGAATCGTTATGCGGCTTCTGCCTTTGTTGAGGACAGCACGCAGTCTTCATGGAAAAAATTTATGGTACCGGAAGCGATAGTGCTGCGCTCTATTTTGGGAGGGCGGCTCCGGGCTGATTGGGAACAAGGCATCATTCTTGATGACCTCCCTTTGATGGCAAGAATGATTTTCAAAGCAGCACTGGCAGGCAAGTGATCCTATGCATATTTATGATTTAAGCCATACCATCGCTACAAATATGCCGGTTTATCCGGGCACACAACCGCCGCAAATAGTTGATGCTTTTACCCATGATCAGGATACTTTTTGGGAAAAGAAATTAACTTTATTTTCTCATACCGGGACCCATGTGGATGCACCCGCCCACATTATTGCCGGCGGGAAAACACTTGATCAGTTTGCTCCGGAAAAGTTTTTTGGTGAGGCGGTAACGATTAAGCTGTGCCACCTGACAGCAAAAAAAATCGAAATTAAAGATCTCAAAGATTTTGCAAAGCAGCTGCAAAAAGCTTCTTTTTGCCTGCTTGCCACCGGTTGGTCACGCTATTGGGGCAGCCTGGAGTACTTCGCCGGTTTCCCGGTGCTTTCCCCGGCTGCGGCAAAGTGGCTGGCCCAGTTTCCTTTAAAAGGCGTAGGTGTAGATACAATTTCCATAGATCCTGTAGATACAGATAATTTTCTTATTCATAAGACTTTTTTGCAAAAGAACATACTGATTATAGAAAACTTAACTAATCTGGAAAGTTTACCACAAAACTGCCTTTTTACATGTTTACCCTTAAAAATCGAAAAAGCCGACGGATCTCCCTTGCGGGCCGCAGGCATTGTTTTATGAATAAAGTGCCTCCTGATGTAGAAAATAAAGATCAGGAGGTGTTTTTATGCATCTGACGCAAAAAGAAAGAATGCTTCTTGAGGACCAGAAAAAACATGAAGAGATGTGTATTGAAAAGTATGGTATGGCTGCCGCGAAAGCAAGTGATCCGGAATTAAAACAATTATTTGCTACATATCAGCAGCAGGAACAACAGCATCTGCAAACAATACAACAAATTTTAAACGGACAAATTCCACAGATGCAGCAAGGCTCCCAGGGAGGACAACAAAATCAACAACAAGCAAGTCAAGGCTTCTCACAAGCTTCGGGGCAGCCTAACCAGCAGGATGCATTTTTATGCCAGGATCTTTTGAGCACGGAAAAATACATTTCCGGTACGTATGATACGGCAGTTTTTGAATTTACCAATCCGCAGATACGGCAAGCACTAAATCATATTCAAAAAGAAGAACAACAGCACGGTGAGGGTATTTTTAATTACATGAACCAACATGGCATGTACCAGCCACAATGACAATAAATAACAAGAAGGAAACAATTGCCACTGAGTTCAATAAGCACCAGATACTAGATAATCACAGCAACAAAAATAAAATTGTCAGGGGCTGCCGGCTATGGGGAAGTCTGCATAATAAAACAGCAAGCCTGAAGTTTGTTTGGACTTGCTGTTTTCCGTTTTTATCCGGCTCATTTATTATTGAGTTTTTATAAACACCATGCGGTAGCGTCCGGCTGTAGGTTAGTTTTATCTAATAATAAATTTAAAAAACCACGGGTAGTTTAAATTTCCCGTGGTTTCTATATTCATTCATGGTCGGAGCGACAGGATTTGAACCTGCGACCTCTTGGTCCCGAACCAAGCGCGCTACCAAACTGCGCTACGCCCCGACGCGAATTCTATTCTAACATAACTTTGGTTAAAGTGCAATACTTGCCGGGCGGTAATTGCAGGAATCTCTTAAGATTTCGCGAATACAAAAACATTGGGAATCTTTTTCTGACCAGGCTAGTTGGAAAGAAGGTGACGCATTGCGGGTCGGAATTCCTAGGACATTGTCGTTTTTTACATTATATCCACTGTTAAAACCATTTTTTGATGGACTTGGCGTAGAAGTAGTCGTATCTCCGGCATCCAATAAAGCTCTTTTAGATGAAGGGGTTAAGGACACTGTTAATGATGCTTGTGTCCCCATTAAACTTTTCCACGGCCACGTGGTGGCACTTAAAGATAAAGTTGATGTTTTATTTATGCCGCGTATTATTTCCCTTGACGGTAAAAATACCTTATGTCCCAAGTTCCTTGGGTTGCCGGATATGGTGAAGTATTCGGTGTCAAATTTGCCGGAAATTATTGAAACACGACTGGATATGAAAAAAGGGAAAATGGAAATTTATCGTTTTTTATATAGGGTTGGAA
>JGI24708J26588_10002223_pt1 | contig 14806 bp, 13 predicted proteins | sample BioPla1DNA2_FD_26588 | JGI IMG/M metagenome (IMG submission 26588) | reverse complement strand
TCGCTTTGCGTATCGCCGGCATCCTCGAGACAATGCTCCCGATCACACTCGTCCTCATAGCCGTCTACCTTGCCGGCGCAAGCCTCATGCTTTTCATCGGACGCGCGAACGCGGCGACCGTGAGCGTTTACCAAGTCGGCTGGCTGATCTTTTTCGCGCTCCTGCTGTTCGGAGGCGTCTTCTATCCGACTTCGCTTTTCCCGGCTTGGCTGCGCACGGGCGCGCAATTCACCCCGATGCACGCACCCATGCATGCCGTTTTCGCGGCCCTAGCGGAAAAAGGGACGATCGCGACCAGCAGTGTACTTCTGTCCTTTTGGCCCGTTCTGCCCGCAGTCGCGCTCGCTTTTATCAGAATTAGACGGAGGCGCTCATGCGGTTGAGATGGCTTTTGACATTGATTCGCCTGAAGCTCGGCATGATGGCGCGCCGCCCTTTCCTGATCGCGTTCTGTCTCATCATGCCCGTACTCATGTCGCTTCTCGCGGGCTCAACCTTAACCCGAAATGACCTCTCGTCGGTGCGCGGGGCATACGTCGATCACGCCAAAAACGAATTTAGCGAGGAACTTGTCGAACTACTCGCGACGAGCGGGCTTCACTGGTCGGAAATAACGGAAGAAGAATCGGAGCGCGCCGTCGCGACGGGCGCCGTGGACGGCGTCGTGCTCATCCCCGCTCACTATGGAGATAAAAATGTGACAGATCAGGACATTGAAGAGCCTGTCGTCGCAACGTATCTCCCGGGGAAAAACGCCATCGCGAGCGACCTCGTCATCGAGAGCTTCCTGATCTCAGCCCTCGCCCTTACGCGCGAAACGATCCTGATCGACGATTTGCTGACGATGGCGGACGGCACCGTCTCCCGCGGCGAGATGGTTGCGCGATTGCATCAAAGTACCGACGAAGCGCGCGCAGCGGGAGCGAGCTTGAAGCTTGACATCCATAATTTGCCGCCCGACCAAAGGGCGCCGATCGTCCATATTCCCGACTTTGCCGTCGAAATACTCTTTTTGTCGATCTTCTCGCTCCTAGGCAGCCTCATGATGGCCGACGCCGCAACACAGCAAAGGCTCCGCTCCATCGACGGAGGTCCATTGCGCGATTACGTCTCATCCCTGATCGCTCTGGCTGTCGCCGGGGTCATTCAGCTATCACTCATGGTGGGGCTCACGAGGCTCATCATCCCGGGCGTCAATCGACCGAACGGCTACTGGCTTGTCATGGCCGTCTTCCTCCTGCTCATGCTTGCCTTCGGACAGCTCGTGTCGCTGATGCCCTCAGAGCAGCGCTTCGTTCCGGCCTCACTCCTCCTCTTCCTCTCCGCCCTAATCGGCGGAACATTCATCAAGCTCCCGTCCGTCGTTATCGAGCGCGTCGGACAGTACACGCCGCACGGATGGGCGTTCGCCCGTTTGAGCGGCATGTCGACGACCTTACCTCTCGCTGCCGTTGCGGGAATCGGATTCGGACTGCTTATCCTCTCTTACATCCTTCAAACTCACTCTCATCGCCTGACAAAATAACAAACAAGATCGCCGGTCGAGACTGTCATCGGTCGTATCATTCCGGGACCGAATCTCTAGCAATCCCGACATGATTCATCGTTTTGTTGCGGAACATCGCTGTCCGGTCGAACCGCTTCTTTTCTTTTCGTCAGATATCGCGTCTTGGGAATGCCGGCGTGGTAAAGTTAGGATGATAGACGATAGCTTGACGATTGGCAGAAACGGCATTTATGTAAGCGACGGATTTACAGAGGTTGACAGCATGACGAAACAGGGGAAATCGATTGAGAAGATAAGAGAACAGCTTGGTCTCATCCACATTTACTGCGGCGACGGCAAAGGCAAGACGACGGCAAGCGCGGGCTTGGCCGTCCGTGCACGCGGGCGCGGCCTCAACGTACTCCTCACGCAGTTTTTGAAAAGCGGAACGTCGGGCGAACTCGAACCACTACGTTCGCTTGGCGTTGAGATTATTTCGGGTTCTTATTCGCAAAAATTCGTCTTCATGATGAACGATGAGGAAAAAGCGGAGACGCGCCGTCGTTGCGAGACGCAGTTTCGTGAGGCGATCGAAAGAAGCCGCGAAGGTATCGACCTTCTCATCCTCGATGAAGTCATGGGCGCCATCGCGACCGGTATGCTCGATGAGCAAGAAGTCATAGACTTCCTACAGACGAAGCCGCCCAACCTAGAGGTCGTTCTTACGGGACGCGACCCGTCACAGGCGCTGATCGATCTTGCCGACTACGTCTCGGAAGTCGTCATGAGAAAACACCCCTACGTGACATCCGGTCTCATCGGACGTGTAGGCATTGAAAGATAATCAGGGAAAAATTGAAACATAGGACGAGGCCGAAAATGCTATATCGGAATCAAATCGAGAGGTAAGCAAGAAAGAACTTAAATACAGGAGAATAACGATATGCGCGCACATCATGACACGATTTTGACCATTGATCTGGGCGGCGAACTCGCCCGCCTGATCGTCCATAAAATCCGCGATTTGAATGTCTACTGTGAGCTTTTGACGCCGCACCGCGTGATGACACGCGAATGCTTAACGGACGAGACGCTTAAGGGTATCGTCGTCACGGGTAGGATTGATTCGTCTGTTTGCGCCGAAACGGCGACTGACTGTACGACACCCGGTCTCTGGGAAAAGATCCTCTTTGCGAATGTGCCCGTGTTCGCCATCGGGACGGCCGCCGTCGAAATGCTGCGGGCGAGTGGCTTTGACGATGAGAACTTGTTCTTTGATGTCGAGCTCGTCGCCATGAAGAAACCGGGCGAAGAGGCTGTCATCCTTGAACCGTTCTCGATCGGCGACCACTTGGAACCGTTTCTCTATGATGTCTGCGGCTGCAAGGGCGACTGGACGGTGGAAGCGTTTATCGAAGAAGCAGTGGCCAATGTCCGCAAACAGGTTGGCGACAAGCACGTCGTCTGCGGACTCTCGGGTGGTGTCGATTCGTCGGTCGTCGCCAAGCTGATCTATGAGGCAATCGGTGACCAGCTGACGTGTATATTTGTCGATCACGGATTTATGCGTAAAGACGAGCCCGAGATGATTCGCGAGATGTTCGCCGACACGTTCAAGATTCGCCTCGTCGCCGTTAATGCATCCGATCGTTTCATTGGACGCGTGGAAGGCGTCCTCGATCCCGAGCAAAAGCGGAAGATCATCGGTGAGGAGTTCATCCGCGTTTTTGAAGAAGAAGCGTCGAAGTTCGGCGGCTCTGCCTATCTCGCTCAGGGCACGATCTATCCCGATGTCATTGAAAGCGGTGGTGGCGGTGAAGTTGTGAAGAGCCACCACAATGTCGGCGGACTCCCTGAGAATATAGATTTCGTCGGGATCGTCGAACCTCTGAACGTACTCTTCAAGGAAGAAGTCCGCGCCGTCGGCCGCGCCCTAGGACTCCCCTCATCGCTTGTCGATCGTCAGCCGTTCCCCGGTCCGGGACTTGCGATCCGTTGCCTTGGAGGCATCACGCGCGAGAAGCTCGAGATTCTGCGCGAAGCCGACGCCATTTTCACCCGTGCGATTGTCGAGCACGGCTTTACTGACCAAGTTTCGCAATACTTCGCTGTCATGACCGGACTCCAATCCGTCGGCGTCGAGGAAGGTATTCGCACCTACGACTACACCATCGCACTACGCGCTGTGAAGACCGACGACTTCATGGTCGCCCGACCGGTCGAATTCCCCTGGTCCTTCCTGCAATACGTCACGAATCGCATTACGTCGGAAGTGCCGCATGTGAGCCGTGTGGTGTATGAGTTGACGGGGAAGCCGCCGGCGACGATAGAGTGGGAGTGAGGATGCGTCATGTTCTTGCTCGACAGTTAATGGTCTTTGAGAATTTAGATAGCACTCGCAAGACAAGAAAGCACGTAGACATGAGAATGAACCAGAGAGAATGAATAGCGTGCACCTTTAGGAAATGAGTATGGAAATAAAGTACCTGCTAAAGTTTACATCAAAACATGAACACGCCAAAGACCTTATAGATGGTAGGCTCTTCATGAATCAAGCAGCTTTTTATCATGACCGAGGAGAAGGACAGGGCGATATCAGAGAAGGTGCTTTCACCCACACATCCATGGCATATTGGGGGTCTTCACGCCCAATTTACTGCATGTATGCTGCATATGAAAACCAACTTGTTGATAACATTGTTGTTGTTCCACATAAATTAGTAACTGATTTTCAAAGTGAATATGTCGTGGTGGTAAATTACGAAGAGTTCATTCAGATGTTAGAGAACAAAGAGTTAAGAACAAAATATGCTTTAACATTTGGAATAGTAAATTATCACAACATGGAAACAGAGGATTCTCATCGAATATTGGAAGGAAAGGTAGAACCATTACTTATCAAACACCCCTTCTATAGATATCAACAGGAATTCAGAATAATTGTTCACGAAAACCTAGAGGATATCACGGAGAAAGGAATTGTTGATGGCATGGAAGTAGATTGTATAGTAGGCCGCAAACCTAAAACTTATTTACTCAAAAGAGATTTAGGAAGAATTGCAAAAATTATTAGGCTCGATGACTGTCATATTATTGGTGAGAAGCTTTTCATTAACCTAAACTCAGAAGAGAAATCAAGTCCGCAGTTAGTTATCAATTGACGACAGTCCTGCTGACAAAATGATGTGGGCAGAAACGTGGTTAAGAGAGAAACGGAGTTATTGGGATGAGAGAAAGCCAAAACATCGAATGGAAAGAGTCCTGGCGCGATGAGTATTTGAAATGGATTTGCGGCTTTGCCAATGCTCAAGGCGGCAAAATATATATTGGGATGCGTGATGATGGCACCGTCATTGGCGTCCAAAACGCTGAGCGTCTACTTAATGATCTTCCAAATAAAATTCAAAACAAGTTAGGCATTGTAGCGGATGTCAATTTGCTCAAAGAGGGCGAACATGAATATATTGAAATCGTCGTAAATCCCTGGTCCTTCCCTGTTAATTATGATGGTGCGTACTATTATCGAAGCGGCAGCACAAAACAGCTATTGCGTGGAAATGCCTTGACTAGTTTTCTAATGGAAAAAACGGGACTAAGGTGGGACGCTGCAACCATTACCAATGTCGGTGTGGAAGATTTAGACAAGGAAAGCTTTGACATCTTCAGACGCGAAGCACTTCGAAGCGGTCGCATGACAAAGGAAGATTTAGATATCTCAAATGCTGAACTTTTAGAGAAGCTCGATTTGACGGTCGATGGCAAACTCAAACGTGCCGCGGCTTTATGTTTTTATCGTCAACCGGAGAAAGTCAGCGCAGGTTGTTACGTGAAGATCGGCAAATTTGAAGGAAGTGAGATTTTATATCAAGACGAAGTGCACGGCTCCCTTTTGATCATGGCCGATCGTGTCATTGACTTGATTTATCTAAAGTATTTGAAAGCCGCGATTACTTATCATAAAGAAACCAGAGTAGAGACCTACCCATTTGCGCGTGAAGCCATAAGAGAGGCAGTTTTCAACGCCTTAATCCATTGTAATTGGGCAGACCATGTTCCTGTGCAAATTCGGATTGAAGACGATGTAATGTATGTGAGCAATTGCAGCATGCTTCCATTTGGCTGGACCGTGGAGACACTGTTAGGCTCACACGCTTCAAAGCCTCATAATCCCGATATTGCTCGTGTGTTTTACAGAGCGGGCTATATCGAAAATTGGGGACGTGGAATTCAGAAAATACGTGATGCATGCAAGGCTCATGGCGCAGAAGAACCAGAATATATCGTCCATGCCGGAGATATTATGGTCAAGTTCAAAGCTCTCCAAAGTGCCATTGTGACAGATTCCAAAGTGCCAAATGTCACAATGGATGTCACAATGGATGTCTCAATAGAAGAAGGAATCTTACATTTGATCAGAGATAATAAAAATATTACAACGACTGAAATGGCTGAGTATTTGGCAGTTACTAGACGAACCATTCAAAGAGTTTTAGATGACCTGAGAGACAAAGGTGTTGTCGAGCGCAAAGGCGGTAGGCGCTATGGATATTGGGAAATAGTTGACTCTGCTGAGTAGACATACCATCCGCTACGCACCGCGTAGCGGATGGACGGGCTCATTACGATCATAAAAGCAGCATCAGCACTGAAGCTACAAAAGAAATGTCAAGTAATGAGTTAACAAAACATGATAGTGCGGAACTTGCCATAGAGTATGAAAGCATTTACCGCGAAGCAAAAGAAATATTGACTACAGCTCGAAATAAAGTTTATCGGGCTGCAAATTTTGCGATGGTGAAGCGTATTGGAATATTGGAAAGGCAATTGTAGAAAAGCAGGGCGGAAAAGAAACAGCCGAATATGACTCTCGGCTTTTTGAAAACTTATCTGAGAAAATGACAAGGGATTTCGGGAAAGGTTTTACCACTACTAACCTCAAATATATGCGCCAGTTTTACTTAACTTTTCCAAATCGTCACACGCTGTGTGACGATTTAAGTTGGTCTCATTATCGGCTTTTAATGCGCGTCGAGGATGAAAAGGCGAGAGCTTATTATTATAGAAGAAACAGTAAAATCTAATTGGAGTGTAAGACAGTTAATAAGGCAGACGGACGGCCGACAGGTGTTTAAAGAAAAGAGATTTAAATTAATGGAGGATTTTTGTGATGGATGAAGTTAATTTTTCACTTACTCAAGCGGACAAAGTGGCTATTGAACGTAAGGATGATGACTATATAAATGCAAAAGGTGCCAAGTTATATGGGAATCAACTCTATTCCCAAGCTGTAGAATACTATCGCTTAGGCGCAGTGATGGGGAACTCAGTCTCTATTTCAAACTTAGGGTATTGTTATTTATATGGACGAGATATTCCTCAAAATACAGCATTAGCGATTGCGTATTTTAAGATTGCATCTGAAGAGGGAAATCCAGATGCAGCCTATAAACTAGGTGATATCTATAGCAGGGATACATGGGGATTGGAGGATAAAGAACTTTCGATCTATTACTATAGTTTAGCAGTGAAATCTATACTTGGGTCTGATTGGCAATTGCGTGATGAGCTTTATTATGCGGATGCATTACAGTATTATCCAAGCTTGTGCTTTGCTTTGGCAAGAGAGCTTGCGAAAGGTGAAGCGTTTATTGCTAACATTCCCCTTTCTTATCAATTTCTATTACATGCAAAAATTGGCTATGAGAAAGAACTAGCACAAGGATTTGAGATGTATCGCCAATCTTATGAGAGTGTGCAGAATTTAATGGTTGACCCACAATATGATGAAGTTAGAGATAAATATGATGAAATATATTTTGGTGATGAGGAAGATGACGAGGAAATAATAGATTTCTAAACATAATGACGAAATACTTGTTATCTATTGTCAATAAGTCGACCCGGAAGCGGGGCTAGAGCGGGCAAAATAATCTAAAAACGAGCCGAAATAAGGCAAACAGAACGGAAATGAACTGTTAAAGAGGCTGAAATATCAACCTTTTTTACCCTTTGAACTTTTACCAATGAAGAGTGGGAATAAGTGCTAAAATGACGAAAACTGCCCAAAAGGAGACCCTATGCCAACAGTCGTCGCCATCGGAGAATTGCTCGTAGACTTCATGATGCAGGCGCTTGATCAAGATAACTATCCGACGATGAAGGCGCATCCGGGTGGTGCGCCTAGCAATTATCTGGCGGCGCTCAGCGCGTATGGAATATCAGCCGGATTGCTCGCAAAGGTCGGAGATGATGCCTTTGGAAGTCGTTTGATCGAAACTTTGCAGCGCGTCGGAGTGGATACGGAAGGCGTGATTGTAGACCCGAACGTATTTACGACGCTTGCATTTGTCACGTTAGATGAAACCGGCAACAGGAGTTTTGATTTTGCGAGAAAACCGGGCGCCGACACCATGCTCACTTGGGAGGAAATTAATGCCTCTTTAACTATTCCGCATCCGGCAGCCTTGTCTCTATGCTGCTTATGGTCTTATTTGTGAAGAGGTAAATGCAGACCGCTATGACGCAGAAGCCGCAGACGATAGACAGCAAACCCATGCCGCGGGTGGCGCCCGTTCCTATGATATCTCCCACGAAGGTATGGGCCAGGGCGCCGTCTTCTCTCAATAGGGGAATAAAAATACCGTCGGAGAGCAGGCCTGCAAAAACCGCACCAACAGGCATCAGCATTTGCGATACGGCTCCGACGAGTGAAAATGTCCTGCCGTGATATTCCGAGGCAATCTTCTTCTGCATGATGGTAAGAGCAGAACCGTTTACATAGGGCAGCGGTAGCATAGCGATGAAAAGACCGCCACCTATGACGTACCAGCTCGGATTGATACCCATGATGATTAATCCCAAGCCTGACAACAGCATAGAAAGAGACATGATGCGTATTTTGTTCCCCTTAGGCGGGAAAACGCTCGCGAGTATTCCGCCTATGAGAAGGCCTATTCCCGCGCCCGAATTGACAAAACCCAGGATTCTCGTATTGCCGTGCTCCATGACCATGGGGTCGATGATGACGTTTATCACAGAGGCAAAGAAGTTGATCAAGGAAGCCGCTACGAGAAAACTGAGAAAACCCGCCTTACTCTTGATATATTGAAACGCCTCGACCGTGTCCTTTAATACGCCCTGCTTCTCTTCTTTTTCTTCTTGTTTAATATTTTGCGGTATTGAGCTTATCAAGATGGTCGCCATCCCTATCATATAGGTCAGAAAGTCAACAACAAATAAGCCGCTTAAGCCTGTGACAGGGTAAAGAAGGCCCGCAGCCGAAGGTATGAGAATGTTCATCACCGCGCCTCGAAGCTGCGAAAGACCGTTTGCCCGCTCCAAATTATCTTTTGGAACGATGAGGGGGATCGTGGCCGCAAAGGCAGGGCTTTGGAAAGTGGCCAGAGCGGAAGAGACAAAGTTTAGAATGTAGACGATCCACAGCTTTAAATTGCCCGTCAAAATTGTAATAATAACCAGTATTTTTATGAGCAAATCCAAGCTGTCCGAAACGATGATGATGTGTTTACGGTTTTTTCGGTCTGCGAGCGAACCCGCCATAGGAGCAAAAATAACAACCGGAAGTGTTGATAAGGCAACAGTCATGGCAAATGAGGTCGTATTGCCCGTGTTCTGCAGTACCCATATGGACAGTCCGAAAGCGGAAATCCCCGAACCCAGTATTGAAAAAAATTGTCCTGCCCATATAAACAGGAATTTCTTCATGCTCTTTGCTTCACTTCTTATCATGTGACGCCTCATTTTTGTATCTGCTTTATTAAAAACGTATTTCAAGGCAGGCGGAAATCCTTAAAAAGTCTATTCCGGCGATTATTATAGATTCTTTCAAGTGGAAGAAATAATCTCAAAACCATACGGATTATTCTGTACAAAACGGAAATGAGTTGTCGATAAACACCCATTGAACACCCCCTTTTATACGCTTTTTACACCGATTGAACAACCAAATAAAAAGAGCGGGAATAAAAACAGAGAAATCGACGCTATCGTTCAATTGGAAGATGGACGATGGGGAGCTTTTGAAATAAAATTAGGAGCAGATGCTGTTGATGACGCTGCAAAGTCTTTAATAAAAATCAGAGATGCGTTAGAAGCAGAAGGTGCAAAACCTCCGGATGTTTTAGCGGTTCTCTGCGGTCTAAGCAATTTTGCTTACAGGAGAGAGGACGGCGTTTATGTTGTGCCAATTACCGCGCTGAAACCATAACGTTGAAGATGCTTGGACTTTTACCTTGACAGTACGGAAAAAAACCTGTCAGCTTTCAATCAACTCAAGACAGTAAATGTAGCGGTGGCATGCATGACAGAAGAGTTTAAGGAAGCAGATTACCGGAAGTTCAATATGTCTCTTGGAGAATTTATGGATAGCATTGAGCTATCGATGTATACCAACTGAAAATGTGAATGGCAAGGCTATTAAGATCGTTACGAGTAATCGTTTTTCTATAACCAAAGTACCTGCTACAAAAGAGGTAGCCTCCTACGACAATTGAATTGAAGTAATCTCGGTACACAATATCGTCTCAAATAACTTTGCTGCCGCAAAAAAACCTTGCTACCGCGTTTGCGACCGTTGCGGCAGTTAACGCGGCAGCAAATTCCAAAACGGAGTTCCTAGAACAATCTTGTCGTTATCCCATTTGAAGATCGTTCAGTGGATCCTAAATTATTTGAAAAGTTCTGAATGTGAGCCTAACCTGTAAAGCATGAGTACAAGTACGTCATTAATATGTTCATAGACCAAAAGCCAGTCAGGCTCTATATGACATTCCCTTGTTCCTTTATAGTCTCACGTCAGAGCATGATCTCTGTACCTTGCTTCAAGGCGCTCTCCTTTTGCTAGTAAATCTATAACGTCGTAGAGTTTGTTCAAGTCTTTGCCTTGCTTTTTCGCAAGTTTAAAATCCTTCTTAAATTGATTGGTGAATTTTACTTCGTACTTCATTCTTCCAGTGCGTTCCTCAAGTCCTCAATACTTGAATAACCCTTGATAGCATCGTCATAGGCAATTCTTCTGCCTTCTTCGATAGCGGCTGCAGTAAGGCTATTGGGAGTATCCAGCTTCAATTCAAAAGGAATGCCATTTTCTCTAATTGTCGTCCTTAAAAACATATTGACAGCCGTCGTCATGTTAAGTCCCAACTCGGAAAAGATTGCTTCCGCTTGCTCCTTAACTTTTTTGTCAATCCTGATATTTAAATTCGTTGTCGCCATAAACTAAACCGCCTTTGTGAACATATTATACACCTTAACTCGTCTGATATCAACACGTTGTCATTACAATAGCTTGGTTTTGCTCTGACTCCGAGGCAACAAATGGATCCGACGATGAATATCGAGCAAATGAAATAGGAATAGAAAACAATTAATTGATTGCATCAACGAAGATTTAGATTTACAGAGTGCGCTCTTAGAGAGAAAACAGAAAATAATCGTGCGAATAAAAATTATAATGCACGATTGGACAGTTTGCCGAACAAAAGCAGAAAAATGACCGAACCAGAATCCGAAATATGACCGAATATAAATCATAAATATCACCGAATAGAAATTGAGAATATGACCGATTTATGATATCCTTCTTTCAGGAGGACAACATGGATCGTGAGAAATATTTACCGAGATTAGTCGATACGCAAGTCGCGAACAAACTGGAAAGCTTTGGGGCTATTTGCATAGAGGGCGCCAAATGGTGCGGGAAGACTTGGACTTCAAGGTACCATTCAAAAAGCGCCATATATCTGGGTGATCCAAGTGGTAATTTTCAAAATAAAGAATTGACAAAACTAGCTCCCAACATAGCTCTGGAGGGAGAAACACCTCGATTAATTGATGAATGGCAAGAAGTGCCTTCAGTTTGGGATACTGTGAGACACGAGGTAGATAAAAGAGGGCAAAAAGGGCAGTTTATTTTGACAGGCTCGTCAACTCCGGCACAAAAAGGAGTATTACATAGTGGTGCCGGCAGAATCGCTACCATTAGAATGAGACCTATGTCATTGTTTGAATCAAAAGATTCTTCGGGACAGGTTTCTTTGCAGTCGCTTTTTGATGGCACATTTGAAGCTAAAGCAACTCCGGACGTTGATTTACAGACACTCATCGAATTAACAATTCGTGGCGGGTGGCCGGGCAGTTTAGGCTTAAATTATGAGCAATATCGGCTGATTCCGAAGGAATATATGAGTTCAATCATCAACCACGATATCTATCGATTGGAAGGAATCAATAGAAACTCAAAGAAAATGCACCTCTTGCTAAGATCGCTTGCAAGAAATGAATCAACAACAGCTTCCATTTCCACCTTGAGAAAAGACATCATAGAATATGAAGATGACGATCTTGACAACGACACCATTTCCACGTACTTAACGATCTTTGAACGGTTGTTTTTAATCGACAATCAGAAAGCATTTTCAACCAATATACGATCATCAACACGTGTTAAGCAGTCTGACAAAAGACATTTTGTCGATCCGTCTTTAGCGATTGCTGTGCTGGGAGCAAGCTACGATGACCTGCTCAATGATTTAAAGACATTCGGTTTTATGTTTGAAGCCCTCTGTGAAAGGGATTTGCGACTATACGCGGAAAGCTTAGGTGGAGAACTATACCATTATCAAGATTATAAAAACAGAGAAATCGATGCCATCGTTCAATTGGAAGATGGACGATGGGGAGCTTTTGAAATAAAATTAGGAGCAAATGCCGTTGATGACGCTGCAAAGTCTTTAATAAAAATCAGAGATACGTTAGAAGCAGAAGGCGCAAAACCTCCGGATGTTTTAGCGGTTCTCTGCGGTCTAAGCAATTTTGCTTACAGGAGAGAAGACGGCGTCTATGTTGTGCCAATCACCGCGCTGAAACCATAAAAGTAAATAAAGGATCCACCGAACAAATTGGCTTTTCGTATTTTGTCAAGCCGTCGCAATCAATATCTTCCATTTTTTTGCGAAGAATCGCAAGGAAAAAAGAAGATAAAAAGATCTCTCAGGATCTTCTGCAAATTCATCACCAAAACGGCAAGATGAATCTGCGTTTTGCTCGTTTCCTGCAGCCTTGTCTTCACCAGTCCCAAGCTGTAGCGATGTTTGCCTTCGCCGAAATTGCCTTCTCTATTGCATTCCATTCACACGATTCTTCCCGTTCTAGGCGTAACTGTTCGTCGTAGACTGTTCTGTCCTTTGGTAGTCGACCGAGAAGTCGACCGTTTAGATGAATACCACGTACCTTGCAATAACGGCGATTGATGTCATAGAAGAAGCTTTTAAGAGGTCGTAAGAGGTCTTAAAACCTCTTAAAACCTCTTAAAACCTACAGCCCCGGAGTCGAACAAGAGCCCACGTCTCGCCCCTGTTTGCAAAGAAACGGAGCCTTGCCGAAAGGTACGAGGGCATATGCTAACGAAAAGCCCAGAGTATGACAGTCAAAGATGGGTGCCGATTACTGGAAATTTAAAAGTTTCCGGAAGACAAAGACCGTAACTTATATGTTACTCATATTATTGAATGAGAATAGAAATATCCATTTATTGCATCAAAAACGAAATAGATTTGCAAAGTGAACATAGGAAGAAAAACTTAAGAAAATCGTGCGTTAATCGCGCGAAAAACAGGACGAGGTTTGCGGAGAGCCTTTATCTAGGGCAAAAAAACAAAAATAATCGTGCGTTAATCGTGCGAAAAAATAGGAATGGATTTTCAAAAAATCTGTTTGTTTTGGAATAATTTCATAGCAACTACTTACCTTGTAATAGTCCAAATCAACACCCTTATGACCAAGTTCAAAGCCCTCCAAAGTGCCATTGTGACAGATTCCAAAGGGTCAAACCGCCATGGTGGCGGCTTGGATGGCGGTTTGAACATCACAAATAATTCGAAGGTGATTGAAACAATCCAACTAGAACTCAAAAAGAATTGTCTGCTGAGATAGATATTCAACATCACGCCCGTATCGTCTTTTGGTAAAATAGTCTCAATTTATAAAATTTAAACAGGGGGAATTCAGATGAAAAAGAACAGACGGGGATATTACGTGTGGATTCCAGGTTTGCTAGTGGCGCTTGTCCATATAATAAAGCTTGTCATTACCCTTTGTGTACTTTGGAAACAAGGAGACTCTGACACTTTACTCTTAAAGTATTTGACGGGGACAGAAGCACAAGTAGATACGGGCATTACCATTATTTCCATTGCAATAGCTGTTTGGATTGGCTTGAACATTTACACGTATATTGAGAAAACAGAGCTAGAAAAACTAAGTCAAAACACCCAGAAAATAAATGAGCGACTGAATTCTCTTGCTACTTCTTTAAAAATGGATTTTTTAGAAAAATTGAATGAATTGAGAAAGCTTAATTTATCAGACGGAACAATTACAATTATGCACGAAATTTTTCTGGCTGAGTTTAATAAAAATAAATACACTTACGAAATAGAAATCTACGATATGTTGCATGTATTGAAAGTATATGATCATGCCTATCGTATGCACCATTATGAGGGAAAAATTAGTGAGAATATAGGAAAAGAATTAAAGAAATCAATTGATAAATTGTCGCAATACAAGCTCGGTGCAGTATATCATTATTTCGTTCATTTTCTATATGCTGAATTATCTTACCTTAATAAAGACTATCATGAGGCGAAAAAACTGTTTGAAGATTCGCAGAAATTATTAGAAGCTTCAGACCCGCAGACGAAAATTGACACAAATAGATTAACCCCGGAGCAGACACAGATAATCATGGGAGCTGCCATTGGATGGACCACATACCGATGTGGATCCAATTACCTTAACGATGCTCTTTCATATTATAAAGCGTTACCAAAAAACGTTGAAAGTCAAGGTGTTGTTTATGACCTTACTTTTCTGTCTCGCTACTACAGAAACCGCGGGGTACTTCTAGAGAATAAAGGTAAAGACAGTTTTGATGATGCTAAGGCCAGCTACAAAGAAGCTCTCTTATATCAGAGCGAACTTCATTTTGACTTAAAGGCGTCTTATTCATATTCCTGGATATTACGGTGCGGCGGAGCCGCCGTTCCGCCGCACGTTGAGCCATCGTTCCGTAAAACGGGCTCCACTGTTCCGTAGTAATAGAGCCACTTAAAGAGGCTTGAATCGATTACCGTACTTTTCCCGCATCGAAGGGAATTCGGGATTTTGACTGAGGTTGATGATGTACGCATTATGTTCCAGTCGGTCATAGATGGCGTCGCTCATTGTTTGCCCCTTCATTTTCATGGCACAGCCCTTGAGGTCGTATTGCGTGCACAGAATGGTCGACGTCCGGTCAGA
>JGI24708J26588_10002220_pt1 | contig 14821 bp, 8 predicted proteins | sample BioPla1DNA2_FD_26588 | JGI IMG/M metagenome (IMG submission 26588) | reverse complement strand
CTTAAAAAAGGAATCATTCCGAGCGGTAATCACTAGTCCTTTGCAAAGAGCAAAGAAAACAGCAGAGATTATTGCAGGACATGTTGGAGTAAATGAAGTGATTATTGAAGAAGGGATCATTGAACGGGATTTTCGTAAGATATCAGGGTTGACACCAAAAGAGCGGGAAATGTTTTATGCTACTGGAGGTCAAGATGACAAAGAACCTTGGGAAAAGTTATGTGGTCGAATGATGGCTGCTCTTAAAAAATACGCAAAATTATATTATGGTGAAAATATTATTATGGTATCCCATGGAGCATCCATTAATGCTATACTAACTGTATTATCGAAGGGGGAAATAGGATCAAGAAAAACCAGATTGAAAAATGCCTGTATCAGTATTATAGAAGTAAACCATGATGAGCTGAAACTTGGTCCATATAATTTGGAAGCGGAGGAATATTTGGACCTAGAGCTAGAATAAATTTTCTAAAACTAAGGGGATCTGATAATTGGATCTGTTTACTATTTTAATATAACGATAATATGAAAGATGCTATGAAAGATTATCTGATAAGATTATATGATATGATAATATGATAAGATAATTGATAAAATATAATAATGTAATATAAAAAGCCAATAGAATAAGGTGATTTAAAAACGACAATTTTCGATAAAAAATGTAACATTTTTCTTTTCTCGTAATATGATGTATTGGGATATAAAATATGGTATCCCAATACAAAACAGGGAGGAATGAGAGATGGATAAATATTACGGTGACAAGGCTTCCGTTTTAAGCTCTAGCATTCATACTAGTGTAGATTATTGCGATAAAGGGGATTGTAAAGCAAAAGTGATCAGTGCTGATACACTTCCTGGTGCTGAAAATCATCCTTGGTATGGTGGGGAATATAAGATACCGAAGGTATTAGCGGAGTTTGTTGTACAAATTGATACTGAATCGCAAATCAAGTTGAATGAACCGGCTTATGAAATTAAAAGAATTGAAAAGCAGGTATTTTTAACTCAATGCAGATATATCCCACCTACTGACAAAGTATTTATTGAGGGTTATATTAGAAAGAATATTGAATATGCATCCAAGTATTGTGCTAAGGGCCGTGCTATCAGCGGTAGTATCAAAGATACTACGGTTCATATTCCGTTCAAAGTATATACAAAAGTTAAGTTCCGCGGTGAGAAACCCAAGATACATCCTAACTTACCTCCAATGGTAGCAAGATATTTTGATGAGAAGAGAATGGGTAAGGATATCCGAGAAGCAGACAGATCCAATGTAGAAATCTTAAATGAGCCAGTATATTGCGAGCTTGAATGGACTGCTGTTTATGATGCAGATATTGATCAAAAGGGCAGACCAATCGAAGGTTTCTTGAATGAGGAAGAATTCATGGAATTCACAGATAAGTCTGTTGTTTACATCTGCATGAAATTACTTCAGAAGCAACAGGTTTGCTGGGGACCTGCAATCCCTCATAAAGATGATTTCAAGAAGCTTCCGAATGCATTAAACCAAGAGTGGAATTTACCAATAGATGAATTGGATAAAAAAGATTAGATGAAAACGAAGGAATTATAAAATATTGATATACCATAGAATAAGTCTCCTCTGCTTAGGTAGAGGAGATATATCTTTGTGAAAAAATAATTTAAAAATTGTGATTTGTCTTCTTGACAAACTATAAAGTTATAAATATAATAAGAAAGTACGTTGCAAGTGCATGGGATCTTAGCTCAGCTGGGAGAGCATCTGCCTTACAAGCAGAGGGTCATAGGTTCGAGCCCTATAGGTCCCATTTTCATGCAAAGTATGAATGAAAATGGCGAAGTAGCTCAGTTGGCGAGAGCACACGGTTCATACCCGTGGTGTCGGCGGTTCGAATCCGTCCTTCGCTATTTTTTATTTGTAAAATTTATTTTTGCCGTAATATAAGAATAATCGAAGTAAATTAATATAAGTAAATTAATATAAGTAAATTATTATAAGTAAATTATTATAAGTAAATTAGTATAAGAAAATTATATAGGAATTTTGGAAATAGATAAGGGTACACAGATATAACCGTAATCTACCGATTTAGAACACCTACTTGTTTTGTCAAAAGCGGACATTTATGTCATATGGGACAAAGAAATCATAGTAGCTGAACTTGTATCGGTATGGAAACACAAAAAGTGTGAGGTTATATCTGTGTACCTTTTTGATTTTGTAACCGTCATTTTTATTTATCATAAAGCAATCGTTTCGAAAAGGCATTTCTGTATTCAGAAGGGGTTAAACCAACTACCTTTTTAAATGCTTTCATAAAATTATGATTATCGGAAAAGCTTAATGCTGAAGCAATCTGGTTAATCGAATCGTTCGTGTCGGTCAGCATATATTTTGCTAATTCCATCTTCTCCTTCAATATGTATTGCTTCAGCGGTAGGTTTTCAATGGTTCTAAATAAATGGGACAAGTATTTTTCATTATATCCAAAATGTTTTGCAATGTCGGAAACCTTAACATTCTTTGTTAATGTGGATTTTACATAGTCGATGATATCATTATAAATCTGACGCTTAGAATCTGAAGTCTGAGTATCCTTTGTGGAAAAAAACTGATTGTGTATCTCGCAAAGAACCGACGTGGTGGTGTAATTAAGGAAGGTTTTATTATAGTTTGAGCGGATGGAATCCTGGAGCTGTCTCATGAGGATTACTACCTTTTCAGGTGCTGGTAATACACCTTGGATGGGGATGGTGAGTTGATTTTTGTCGTTGTCGACCTTATGAATGATATCTTGTTTTTGGATCTCGTGGGAACAGGAAAAGTGAAGCCAATAAAAGCTGCAATCCGAAGGATAATAGCCATATCTGGTGTTGTTAGGTGTGGGAGATAATAATAAATGTTCCCCTCGGTTTACCTTATACCGTCCATTATCATCGGCAATATATAAACAACCGTCCGTCATAACAATTAATTCGTAATCGGTCAAAGGAAAGGTTTCATGCTTCCAATCGGGAGATGGTGCTTTAAACTTTCCAGTGTAAGCATAAGTCAACGGAGAATTAACTATAAAATTGTAAGTTAACATCAGTTCACAACCTTTCTTTTAAACAAATAGGAACCGCTATTTTCCAAATAAATACAATAAAGTCTATCTAACCTTTTTACACCTAATCAATCTTTTTGTAAAAAATATAACCTTTTCACACCAAATCAATCTTTTGGTTACTGAAAAAAACACCCTTTATTAAACCATTTACTTAATCTACATAGGTAAATTATATAATTAAAACAAAAAATTGTAAAGATTATTATAAAAATTACCTAAGTTATTTTTGTTAAATTAACAAATGTAATATTATGGTGAAATGTGTATGGTATTAGCGAAATGTTTGGTGTTAAAAAGTAATTACCTAACAAAATGACACCTTTTAAATCCTTAGACCATTTTTTTAATAAATGGTTCTTGCTATAATGTTCATGTAAATAAGAAAATACAATAAAAGAATTAAAAATTAAAATAAAAAAATCAAAGTTTAAAAACAAAAGTACAATTAGTAATTATAAATAATGGAGGAAAAATGAAGAAGCAGAATATTAAACACGAGACACAACTACTAATCAAAAATTTCCCTTTACAGGATGTCAAAGTTACGGATGGTTACGCAGTAAATGCTTTAAATAAGGAATTGGAATATTTACTAGCACTTGAGCCGGATCGTTTACTGGCTGGATTTTATGAAATGCAGGGCAAGTCAGGAAAAAGGGATAAGTATCCCGGTTGGGAGAGTACAGAAATCCAGGGGCATACCTTGGGACACTATCTGGTTGCTTTAGCACAAGGGTATTTAAATACTGGTAACGAAGAGTTATTAAATAGGCTGAAATATATCATTGGAGAATTAAAGAATTGTCAGCTAGACAATGGATTTCTCTTTGCGTCACCGGAAGAGATTTTTGATCGGGTAGAGAATCGAAAACCAGCTTGGGTGCCATGGTACACCATGCATAAGATACTATCCGGTCTGATTGCTGTTTACGAAACAGTGGGTATTCCAGAGGCCTTAGAGGTGATGTCATGCTTAGGAGATTGGGTTTACAACCGTACCTCCAAATGGTCTGATGAACTTCAGAAGCTAGTGCTTTCCGTAGAATATGGTGGTATGAATGATGCACTTTATGATTTGTACAAGATTACTGGCGATCCAAAACATTTGGAAGCGGCTCATAAGTTTGATGAAATTCCACTTTTTGAAGCCATGAGTAAGAAGCAGGATATTTTAAATGGAAAGCATGCCAATACCACGATTCCCAAAATATTAGGAGCAATAAATCGATACATTACCCTTGGTCAAGGTGAAGAATTTTATTTGGAAGCAGCTAAGAATTTCTGGGATATGGTAGTGAATCATCATACCTATGCCACAGGTGGAAATAGCGAATGGGAGCATTTTGGGGAAGCAGATCATTTGGACTGTGAGAGAACCAATTGCAACTGTGAAACCTGCAACAGCTACAACATGTTAATCCTTACCAAGCGTTTGTTCCAGGTTACCGGAGATAAGAAGTATGCTGACTTCTATGAAAGAGCCCATTTTAATTCCATTTTATCTTCTCAAAATCCGGAAACTGGTATGACAACTTATTTCCAGCCTATGGCTAGTGGTTATTTTAAGGTTTATGGAACACCTTTTGATAAATTCTGGTGCTGTACCGGAACTGGTATGGAGAATTTCACGAAACTAAACGATGCCATTTATTACTACAAAGACAATGTGTTGTTTGTAAATCGATATATAAGTTCAGAGCTAGATTGGAAGGAAAAAGGAATTAAGTTTATTCAGACCACGGATTTACCAGAAACAAGTCTAGTGAACTTTATATTAGAAGTTAACAAGGATCAAGGGGCATCTGATTTGACTTTGGCTCTTCGTATCCCTGATTGGATCGCTGGTGAGTTTGAGGTTTCTATCAATGGCGAGAGAATTGTACCCAAGGTAGAAAATGGCTTTGCCTATATAGATGCTTCCTGGAAGGATAAGGATGTTATTACTGCCATTATACCGGCAAAAGTAAATTATCATGGACTACCTGATAACCCTCATTCCGTGGCATTCTCCTATGGACCTTTGGTACTAAGCGCAGGACTTGGAAATGATGATATGAGGATAAAACAAACTGGTGTTGCCGTAGACATTCCTTTCCGTGAAACCCCAGTGAAGGATTACCTCATGGTGCAGAATGGAACTGCAGATCAGTGGCTCCAGGCTTTGGAAGAACATTTGGTGAGAGAAGAAGGAAGTTTAGAATTTAGATTAAGGGGTACCGATGAAGATGAAAGATTAGTCTTTAGACCCCACTATAAACAGTATAAAGAACGATATGGAATCTACTGGGAGGTGCTTGATCCGGTATCGGAAGGCTTGCAAAGACGAATCCGCAATGAAAAAGACAAGAACCGAATGGAAACTGCCATTATTGATAAAATCCCAGTGGCAAATGATCAATATGAGTTGGAACATCAAATACAAGGAGAAAATACCGAGGCAGGTGCCATTTTTGCTCATACCTGTAGAGTTATAAGAGAACATGGCTGGGTGAGCTATCGTATGAAGGTAGAAGCGGCTAGGGAGTATTATTTGGGAACTACCTATTTTAGAAATGATATCGGCAAGGTATTTAAAATATCCATCGACGATCAGATTTTCATTGAGGAACCAATCACTGATGACAGTGGACTTGAATTCTTCTCCAAAGAATATAAAGTTCCTAGGGAATTATTGGAGGACAAGGATTCTGTAATTGTAAAATTTGAACACGGAAATCCCAATACAGTAAATAGTATTCTGGATCTCCTATATCTTAGAAGGGGTTACGACAACGATACTACAATCAAACAATTGACTATCAATAATCAGACAATGGAAGAGCAATTGGAAGGCAATCAAATAGTAATTCCAACAAAAGAGGATGAGGTGACCTTAGAGGTAAAACTCTCAAATCCCAATGCCTTATTATATATCGATGGACTTGTTGTAGACGATACCATAGCCCATGTGGTCAAGGTGACAAATGAAAAAGTGATTATTACAGTTGAGGCAGAAAACCGGATTGACAGACAGAATTATGAGCTAAGCTTTCAATCGTAATACTAATTATTAATCAAATTAGGCATAAAAAATTAAAGGGTATATTACAGACAACGGTGTATTTACCCCATTTTATATCCATGGTTGTTATGGTATCTTTACTCCTAGTATTATTTAATTCCAATACAGGAATATTAGGTAAATTTCTAAGTGCAACTGGGATTTCTGATAAGAAAAAGTAATACTCTGGCCCAAGGATATAAACTTTTTTGGTTATGAAAAAGTATTTGGGGATGCCAGAATATGGACAGGATATAAAAACACCATTCTCTATACAGTATTTGGAACAGTGGTAAATATGCTTTTTACATTACCAGCAGCCTATGTCCTATCAAGGAAAGATTTTAAACCAAGAAAAATAATTATGTTCTTTTTTACCTTCACCATGTTCTTTAATGGTGGACTAATTCCTACCTATATGCTAATGAAGGAAATTAAATTTATTGATAAGCCTTGGGTGTTTATCATTCCCTTCTGTGTAAATGTATTTAATCTAATTATTACAAGAACCTTCTTTGAAAGTTCAATTCCTCATGAACTCTATGAGGCAGCACAGTTGGATGGTTGCACACATTTTAAGTATTTTGGTAAGATTGTACTTCCACTGTCCAAGGCTGTAGTATCGGTAATAGCCCTTTACTATACCGTTGGACACTGGAATGACTTCTTTACAGGCTTAGTCTATATACGAACAGCGACTTTGCATCCCTTACAAAATATATTACGTAACATTTTAATATCGAATCAGGTGTTTGCATCCGGCGCGGGATCTGTAGGTGCTGGATATGCACAGCAATACGCTGATCAAGTGAAATATGCCATAATTATTGTATCAACCCTACCTATTTTAGTTGTATATCCTTTTATCCAGAAATACTTTGATAAGGGCGTTATGATTGGAGCGGTAAAGGGTTAAATAAGATAAGAGATTGATTAATAATTAAATACTAGACGACATAAATACCTAACAAAAGGAATAGATGGGGAATGTTGATACTTCCCATATGTTCCTTTTTGTTATAAGGTAACAAATTATAATCTTTCACCACAATTTCTGACTTTCGTTTTTTGCTAGTAAGTGGATTGTAGGATTAAATTGTAATTCAAGATTACAGATTTTATAAGAAAGCTACAAATAAAAAATTAGGAGGAAATGAAATGGGGAAAAAGAAAAAATGGATAACTAGGATATTGGTTCTAGCTATCTTAGTTAGTAATCTGTGGACAGTACCTTCCCTTAAGGCAACTACAGATGAAGATTTTTTAAATTCATTAGTCTTGAAGCTGTCCTATGAAAACAATGTAACCGATAGCTCAGGAAACAATATTGACACAAAATTAAATGGTGAGGCAACTTATGTGGAAGGGATCGATGGATTCGCCTTGCAGTTAAATGGTAAGGATAATTATATTGACCTGGGAACCAGTTCTAGCCTTCAGCCGACAAATTTGACCGTTTCCCTTTGGGTGAAACCCAGTGAGGAGTTAGCTGGTGAGCATATGCTGGTATGGAACAAGCCCAGTGGAAGATGGGATGGAAATGGCTGGTACTTATCCAGCTTAGATAACAATTGGGCTATCCTTTTATCAGTAGGGGATGGTCAGCAGGAGGCTTATGTTGAAACTCCTAGAAAAGATTTCTTCCCAGTCAACGAATGGACTCATCTGGTGGTTACCTTTGATGATGCAAGCAAAGAAGTATGTATTTATCGAAATGGAATTGCACAGAAGGTTACATATAGAAATCCCATGACCAACAGCATCGTAGCAGATGATATTCATCATAAATATATTGGCTTTAATTCACCGGGCTATCGGGGAGCCTTTGTGAAGATGGCCTTGGATGAATTTGAAATATATAGTAGTAAGGCAACACCGGATCAGGTAATTGACTTATATGCCAAATATGGAGAATCCATTGACCCAGCTCTTATTGTAAAATCGGATTATGATAATCTTAAATTTGGTATTAGCACTTTGAAATCTGATATTACTCTTCCAAAGAAAGGGATCGCAGGCAGTACCATTACATGGACCTCCTCTGCTCCTGAATATCTTAGTGAAGAAGGAAAGGTTACAAGACCTGGGGATGGACTTAGTGATCAAAAAGTAACATTAACCGCAGAGATATCCTATCAGGGAGAGAAATTAACCAAGGTATTTNAATTTACAGTGAAAACCGAAAGTGTATTTACACCGCTATCGGACTTTGCATTNGACGAAGTGNTAGTTACTGACCCATACTACGCCAATGCTTTAGCCCTAGAGGTAGAGTATCTAAAAGCCTTTGATCCCGATCGTTTGGTATCTGGTTTTTTAAGAACCAAAGGACTTGAACCAAAGGCATCCCCTTATCCTGGATGGGAGAGCAAGGAAATCAGAGGACATACCCTAGGCCACTATCTTTCTGCTATTTCCATGGCCTATCAGAATACTAAGGATGAAGAACTCCTGACGAAATTGAATTATATNATTGATGAATTAGAAAGAAGCCAGTTGGATAATGGATATTTATCTGCATTTCCAGAATATTATTATGATAATGTAGANCAAAATAAGCCTTGCTGGGTACCTTGGTATACCATGCATAAGATTATCAATGGTTTATTGGATACCTATAAGTTTAGCGGCAATGAAAAAGCTTTCTCTATCGTAAAAAAGCTAGGGGATTGGGTATATCATCGAACCTCAAGATGGTCACCGGCGACGCAGAATACGGTATTAGCGGTAGAGTACGGTGGTATGAATGACTGTATGTATGAATTATATAAGCTAACAGGGAATGAGAATCATGCAACCGCTGCCCATATGTTTGATGAAATTGCTTTATTTACCGCTCTACAGCAGGGAAATGATGTGCTCAACGGAAAACATGCCAATACCACCATACCTAAGTTTATGGGAGCATTAAACAGATACTTGGCTCTGGGGAAAAATGAAGAGTTTTATCTAGAGGCAGCGGAGAATTTCTGGGAAATTGTTATCCGGGATCACACTTATATTACTGGAGGTAATAGCGAATGGGAGCACTTTGGAGCAGCCGGGATTCTAGATATAGAACGAACCAATTGTAATAATGAAACTTGTAACACCTATAATATGCTGAAACTTTCCAGAGAATTATTCAAGTTAACCGGTGATATCAAATACGCAGATTATTATGAAAATACCTTAATCAATGCCATAATGTCTTCCCAAAACCCGGAAACCGGTATGACCATGTATTTTCAGCCTATGGCAACCGGATATTTTAAAGTATATTCCAGTGGCTTCGATGATTTCTGGTGCTGTACTGGAACTGGAATGGAGAACTTCGTTAAATTAAATGACAGTATTTATTTCCATAGCGATACAGACCTATATGTTAACCAGTACCTAAGCTCGGAAGTAAGCTGGAAGGAAAAAAACCTAAAATTATTCCAGGAAACCAATATTCCAAATTCAGATAGATCGAAATTCACCATACAAACCTTGGATGGAAACACCAGTGATGTGGTAATAAGACTTCGTATTCCGGACTGGATTGCAGGAGAGGCTCTTGTTACTGTTAATGGTCAGCCATTTCAAGTTATGGAAGAAAATAATTATCTTGTTCTAAAGAATACTTGGTCAGATCAGGATGTCATTGAAGTTCAACTTCCTATGGAGGTTGTGGCATACGACCTTCCGGATCATGAGAATACCATTGCTTTCAAGTATGGCCCGGTTGTGTTAAGTGCTGGGCTGGGAACAGAAAATATGGTTGAAACTACAACCGGTGTAAATGTTGCTATCCCTAATTTCGCAAAGGTAAAAGATACGATTCTGGTATCGGCTCCTAGCGTTAAAGATTGGCTCGCTGATATAAATAATAATATGGTAAAAGCGGAAGGTGAACTAAAATTCACTTTGAAAAACACAGATTCCCCTGAGCTGGTGTTTACTCCTCATTATCTTCAGCATAAAGAAAGATACGGTATCTATTGGAAACTAACAGCTGCCGGAGATGTAGATTCAGAAGCTGCACAGCAACTGATCCTGGCTGNTAAGGAGAAGTCCAGGCTAGATCGAGTAACCTTGGATAGTCTTCCTGTAGGCAATGACCAATATGAATCTCAACATAATATTCAAGGTGTAAACACGTCCACCGGTACCTTTGGTGGATTTACCTACCGTGATGCCAGTCAGAATGGTTGGTTTAGCTATGAACTTAAGGTGGATCCAACAATCAACAATTATCTCTTAGTGAAATATTATAGTGGTGATGTAGGTCGTACCTTTAATATTTATCTTGATGATAGCTTGTTGGCAGAAGAAACCCTAGAGAATCCGGATCCAAATAATTTCTATGATAAGAAATATCTTCTTCCTAAGGAATTAATCGAAGGAAAATCAAAAGTAACCATTAAATTTGAAACTAGAGGTGCCAGCTTTGCAGGAGGAATCTTTGATATTCTTCGAATTGTTACGGATTTTAGTAGCAATGCTAGTTTATCAAACCTAAGTTTTGATAAGGGAAGTATAATAGCGTCCGATTCTAGCTCGGAAGGCTTTGATCCTTCTAAGATGGAATATACCCTTACGGTACCAAAAGCCACCACAGAGCTTTCTATGAAGGCAGTACTTGCTGATGAATACGGTCTCTTATATCTGGAAGATATCCTAATNGATGATACTTTACCAAGAANCATTCCNCTTCAGGAAGATACAACCCAGATACTCTTGACGGTAAAAGCAGAGGATCANAGTACAGAGACAAAATATAAGATTAATGTTATCAAAAAAGATATAGAAGAAAATACTTCGGAAGCTTCATCCGAAACCATCGAAGAAACCTCAGCTNCAGTTNATTNAGGGGATGAGAAATCGGAAAAAGAGGGGATGAATCTAGCCCTTATCATAGGGATTCCCCTTATTGCCTTAGGTTTAGTGAGTGCAATTGTAATCTTTAGCATTAAGAAAAAGAAAAAATAGAAAATCCAAGCTGCATAAAAATAGATTGATTGCCCTATGATAATGTATTACACTAAGATATACCAATGCATGAACAATAGGGTGGTGAATCTCTTGGAGAACAAGATAAAAAATATAACAATTATACAAGCAGATCATAGTGTTAAGACGATATCCTGTGATGAAAATGAAAGTCTTTTGGAAGCCATGGCTAGACAAGGCATTCATTTTAGAGCCGATTGTGGAGGTCGGGGTAGCTGTGGAAAATGCAAGATTAAGTTATTGCAAGGAGAAATGGATCCTACAGAGCAGGATAGAAAGATATTTTNGGAAAAAGAATTACAAGAAGGATATCGCTTATCCTGTAAAGCCTACCCTAAGACGGATTGTGAGATAAAACTGATTGAAAAAGACGAAGATAATATCCAGGTAGAAACATTCATAGGAAAACACAGGAAGGATCAGGCTAGCTTCCTTAAAAGTCAGTCTGAAGAAGATACAGGGTTTTTTACTGGAAGCGGCTATCTAATTGCCATTGATTTGGGAACAACTACCATTGCTATGAATTTGATTTCCATAGCAAGTAATAAGATTGTTCGGACATATACTGCCCTAAATCCACAACGGGTTTATGGAGCCGATGTAGTATCCAGAATGAAAGCTTCCAATGAAGGAAAACTTGATATCTTGCGAGATCTGGTAAGAAAAGAGTTGTGTCATGGGATTCTACAAATGGTAAATGAGCAAAGAATGGTAAAGGGTGAATTAAAGTCCATTGCCATCGCTGGCAATACTACTATGATCCATTTATTGATGGGCTATTCTTGTGAAAGCTTAGGTCTGTATCCTTTCCAGGCTGTAAATCTGGAGGAAATTCAGATTTCTTTCAAAGATCTATTCCTCTGGGATCAGAAAGCGGATAGGGAACAAAATCTTTCTTCAAGTTTTCGGGATTTGGATTTACAAGATGTACCCCTGGTGATTTTGCCTGGGATATCCACATTTGTCGGCGGTGATATTGTAGCTGGCTTATTGCTTTGTGGATTTCACCAGGCAAAAAAGCCTTGCTTGTTGATCGATTTAGGAACCAACGGAGAGTTAGCCCTTGGTTATCAGGATAAAATTTATGTAAGTTCCACTGCAGCTGGACCGGCATTTGAAGGGGGGAACATTTCCTGTGGTGTTGGAAGTGTTCCCGGTGCTATTTGTCAGGTAACTATTGAGAAGAATCAAACCTCTTATCAGACCATAGAAGANCTGCCTCCGGTTGGAATTTGTGGTACTGGTGTGATTGAAATGGNTTCGGAACTTTTAAAAGCNGGACTNATGGATGATAGTGGACTCTTGGTAAAGGAGTATTTTGAAGAGGGATTTGAGATTGCTCCAAAGATAATACTCACACAAAAAGATATTCGGGAATTGCAACTGGCCAAGGCTGCAATTCGTGCTGGAGTTGAGATTTTAATGAAAAGTTTTGGGAGCTCTTATGAAGATATTGGTTCCGTATACCTGGCTGGGGGTTTTGGTTTTCGGTTGGATATAGAAAAGGCAATCCATATCGGCTTATTACCAGAGGAACTAAAAGATAACATCATCCCCTTTGGTAATAGCTCATTAGGAGGAGCCGCCCTTTATCTTATGGATGAAAGTTGTAGAACCAGTGCCAAGCATATGATTTCCAATGCAAAAGAAATTCATCTAGCAGAGGATCCAGACTTTTATGATTTATATATCAGCAAAATGTCATTTTAAAACCCTTAGATATCCGTTCCGTTTTATTCAAAGTATTAATATAAATAAAACTATGTAATAAATTAATAAAACTATAAAATAAATAGAATAGGATTATGGCAGGATTCGATCTAAATCATATGAATATTCTAGACCATATCAATATTCTTAGCTTATAAAGATGGTTTCTCATTTNTATTAATAATCTTTGCTAGAAAAAAATGAACTACTATATTATAATGATAGCACTATGTTGTAGTCATAGAATTTGCTTTCAGAAGTGGAGGATTATAATAGATGAGAATAGGTTCAGGATACGATGTTCATAGATTGGTTCCAGATAGAGAATTGATTATTGGAGGAGTGAAGATACCCTATGAGAAAGGTCTGCTTGGCCATTCCGATGCGGATGTCTTAACTCATGCCATCATGGATGCCATCTTAGGTGCGGCAGCCTTGGGAGATATCGGTAGACATTTTCCCGATACAAAGGCAGAGTATAAAGATGTTTCCAGTATAGAGCTATTAAAGCAGGTCAAGAGATTAATCGAAGAAAAGTTATATATGATTGAAAATATTGATGCCACCATTGTCGCCCAAAAACCGAAATTGGCGGAATACATTCCTGCCATGGTGAAAAATATCGCCAGGGCATTAAATGTAGAAGAGGATCGGATCAATATTAAAGCGACTACGGAAGAAGGCCTCGGCTTTACGGGAGAAGGCCTTGGGATTTCGGCCAATGCGGTATGCCTGTTAGAAAATATGATGAATTTTCAAGTAGATGTTACACCTAGAAACACCAGCGGCTGTGCTGGTTGTGGTGGATGTTTAAAAGGATAGTAATTAGAATTATGGAAAGTATAGATTACAACCAGGGAAAAATAATATCTTTCTCCAGAAGGATATTGACAAAACTTACAACTATGCATACAATGATAAAAAGTTAGTATGGTATGTAACTAATTTTAATAAAATATAAAAAAGCGATGAACGGAAAAGTAACTCATATCCTAGTATCAGAGATAGAATGTCACCGGCTGAAAGCATTCTTTACGAAAATATGGGTGAAGTGCATCCGGGAGCTGGTTCGGTGAGGCGCTTGCTTAGCNGGACACGGTAACAGCCGTTATCTGTATGAGATGTATATCATATTTTTTTATTTTTCTTTTGATATACAAGTAGAGTGGAACCGCGATTACACCGCCTCTATGGATTAGAGGTGGTTTTTTTATTTCAAAGGAAAGTTTTTAAAACTTAGCCTTAAAATAAAATATAGAAAAGTTCTGTGAAAGCTTCATAATTACATAGTTAATAAGGAGGATATATTCATGGGTATAATAAAATATATAAAGGAAGAGATGCAAATCGTAAGAGAACGGGATCCGGCGATTAAGTCATCATGGGAAATATTTCTATACCCAAGTTTTCGTGCAATTATAAGATATCGCATTGCCCATCGCTTATATAAGAAAAAACACTATTTTCTTGCCAGATGGTATTCTCAAAGAACAGCAAGAAAAACTGGAATTGAAATCCATCCAGGGGCAACCATAGGCAAGGGACTATTCATTGATCACGGGATTGGGGTAGTCATTGGTGAAACAACCATTATTGGAGATAATGTCACTCTTTATCAAGGGGTAACCCTAGGGGGAACGGGAAAAGAGCATGGTAAGAGGCATCCTACCATTGGGAATAATGTTTTAATTAGTGCCGGTGCTAAGGTTCTAGGATCCTTTACCATTGGTGAAAACTCCAAAATCGGTGCTGGTTCCGTGGTATTAACTGAGGTGCCACCCAATTCAACGGTAGTAGGTGTACCAGGTAGAGTAGTAAAGAGAGATAATGTAAAAATACCTAGAGAAGATTTGGATCAAGTTCATTTACCTGACCCCGTACGGAATGAGATTTCAGCACTGAAAAAGGAAAATGCATACCTGAAAGAAAAAGTAGCCAAACTCTTTGATCGATTAGATGAATTAGAAAATAAACGGAAATGATTAGATGA
>JGI24708J26588_10002217_pt1 | contig 14832 bp, 16 predicted proteins | sample BioPla1DNA2_FD_26588 | JGI IMG/M metagenome (IMG submission 26588) | reverse complement strand
TGAAAGTAGATTCGTATATATGATGCACCGTCCATAATTGCACTTTCGTCAAGTGATATGGATATGTTATTGAGGAACTGCATGAAAATATAAATCGAAATAATATCCGTACCTACATAAAGAACTATCGGTGCTAACATCGTATCCACAAGGCTTAATTTAGTTATTATCTGATATACGGTAACTTGCATCGAAATGCTAGGAAGTAGAGTTGCTATTAAGAATAGCCATTTCACAGTGGAGGAAAAATGGCTTCCCAATCGTTGTAAGACGGAGCTTGGGAAGATATAGTTAGATAGTGCTCCTTTTCGTGGAAATTCTACTTGAGTCCGTGCTGATTTTGCATTCTTATCCATATAAATCTCCTCCAAGCATTTATGCATTTTATTGCATAATCATTGCCGAGGACTAAATCTCTTGCTTTATTCCATTTTTTATTAACATCGGCCGCAACTTTTTTGTACTCATCTCTTCCTTTTTGGCTGAATGCCAATCTTATATTAATGCAAGTTTAATCTAGCCGCATTGTTATGGATAAAGTGGGAGGATATACACATAATAAAACGAATAAATTCATGAGGTGATATATTGGTTGGAAAAGGTGATAAGTGCAATTGTAAATGGGTAAAATGCAAACGGCATGGCGACTGCATTGCTTGTATAGAACATCACAAGAAAAATGAAAAACATCCACTTCCCTTTTGCATGAAAGTAAAAGTCACCGCAAAAAAGAAAGTGGATAAAGAAAAGGGCCGAAATAAATCTTGATATAACTACTTTAATGTTCAGTAAACATGATAAAAAATGCTAGTGCAATACCAGCTAAAAATGCTATATTAGAGTGCTTCTTTGGGTGCTCGTTAGCCTCCGGCAATAGGTGGGATGCTGAAACATAAACTAGCACACCTGCAACAAATCCTAATGCTAATCCAAGTGACGGCTCACTAATGCCGCTCACAAATGGATACGCAACAAATGCGCCGATCGGCGTCGACAATCCTGCTACTAAAAAGGCATATAGCATTGCCTTTTTAGCATTTATGCCGCTTTTCATTAAAACAGTGAATGTAATTACTCCCTCAGCAAATTCATGAACAACCAAGCCGATGCCCGTTAGAATACCGACAAATGTACTCATGCTGAAAGTTACCGTATATATAATACCATCCATCACTGAATGTATAAATATGCCCTGAATGGCAGTAATGCCAAATGCTAGTTCCTTTTGGTTAGTTTTATACTTAATAAATTTATTGCTAAAGAACATAAATATAAATCCAGTTAAAGCTGCAAATCCTGCATTAGTATTCTTTTGTAATGCCTCGGGAAAAGCCATTATTAATGGCGAAGAGATTAATATACCGGCGGCGAAACACATGAAGTATTCCTTCACTCTCCCTGCCCACTCTTTATTTTTATATATTACCCATATACCAATGCCGTTTACAAGCATTGCCCCTAGGGCAAATATAGCTATCCACGTGAATGTACTGAACTCTTTCAAAGCAAATCGTTCTCCTTTTTATAATATTAGTGTGCTAGTTTACAGCAGTATCTTATTCCTCGCACTCATCACTATGTTGATGTTCATGGCAAACTGATCCTGTCGACTTTAATTCGCCATTTAAATATGACTGCGCTGCCTTTTTAGAATTACCACTAGCGCCGACTATTACTTCAATGCCTTTTTCGTTGAAAATGTCGACAGCTCCGCCGCCCATACCACCGGATATAATAACATTCACACCCATATCATTTAAAAAATTAGGAAGGAANCCGGGTTTATGACCGGGATTTGCCACGGAATTGCTATTGAAAATTTCTCCTTTTTGGGCTACATAAATGTTGAAATTCTCACAATGTCCGAAATGCTCCGTTACCATATCTTTCTCACTAGCTACTGCAATTTTAATCATTACTTTTCCTCCATTTCTTCTAATACCTTGACAATTGAATTTAGCGAATCATTGTCCATTAATTCAATCATTCCCTTATCGCAAGCAGCGGATAGCTTGGGATCAATAGGCAGTTTCGCCAAAACATCAAGATTATATTCATTAGCAATTTCATCAATATGACTATCACCGAAAATTTTATAGTCCTTGCCATTATCAGGGCATCTAAAATACGACATATTTTCAACAAGACCTATTATCGGTATATTCATCATATTCGCCATTTTAACCGCCTTAGCTACTATCATTGACACTAGCTCTTGCGGTGATGTAACTACTATAATTCCATCAACAGCTATCGATTGGAATACAGTTAGAGGGACATCGCCCGTGCCCGGTGGCATATCTACAAACATGAAGTCAACATCATTCCAAATAACATCTGTCCAAAATTGCTTTACCATATTAGCAATAATTGGCCCCCTCCAAACTACTGGATCGGTATCATTCTCTAGCAGCAAATTTACCGACATTATATCAATATCCGTCTTGCTTTTTACAGGGAATAATCCGAATTCGCTAGATGTTGCTTTTTCTTTTATTCCAAATGCTTTCGGTATTGATGGCCCCGTTATATCAGCGTCAAGTATGGCGCAGTTATATCCCATTCTGTTCATCGTTACCGCTAACATGGAAGTAACTAATGACTTCCCAACGCCGCCTTTGCCGCTGACGACTCCAATAACTTTTCTTACGCAACTCATCTCATTAAGCTTTTCAGAAAAGTCGGTTTGTTGTTCGGTTCTATCTGAGCAATTTTCCGAACAACTGCTACAATTTTGACTGCAATTTTCGCTCATATTTCTTTCTCCTTTAATTTTGTATTTCCACTAAGTCTACCTGACTACCAGCATGAAGATAATTTACTTTTTCGCCAATTGCCGCCCTTAAAATATTGAACGGGCCCATCCCCGTGCAATGGCAAGTATAGTATTTTGCCCTTGTGCTAGCTAAGTATTCCCCAATCTCCTCGATGCCTTTGACGCTTTGGGCGCCGCCACTCCTGCTCGAAAGATGGAATCCGCCAATTACATAATCCGGCGAAAGACCTAACTTTTTAACATGTTCAAGTATATTCATAATACCGTTATGCGCACAGCCCGTAACTAAAAGCATTCTTCCATCTTCCTTTAAGATTAGATTTTGCTCATGTGCGAATTCATCTTTAATGAAATTACCGTTCTTCTTAACGAACAAACCTTTATTCGATGTTGGGAGCGGATATACACTATCGACATTTGAAAATACCTCGATTCCTTTATCGATAGAATGGCTATCCGATATCATAACTATCCGCTCATTACCTTTTAACGACTGATCTAACCCAATATATTCTAATCTGTCGCCCTCCCTTGAAGCATAGCACTGTGAAAAGGCATACTTATTTAGGAAAACTTTTGCTTTACTGTTTGCATCTAAGAATGTACCAAGCCCGCCGCCATGGTCATAATGCCCATGGGAAATGATAAGATAATCAATATCTGCAATATCAACATTCATTTTTCTTGCATTATGCAAGAATAAATCGCTTGCGCCGACATCAAACAAAATCTTCTTACCGCCCATCTTGATATAAAGGCTGAGCCCATGTTCGCCGCCGTATTCGCCGGATATAGCCGTATTTTCAACCAAAGTTTTAATTTCCATAGCCACCATCCTTAAAAAGATGCACCATTACATTTTGATAAACTTTTTTAACTGCTAACCCCGATTTGCATTCTACATCTACTATCGTCATGCCGCCGTTGATAGCCTGCACTGCGTCATCATCAAAGGGTATTTCCCCAGCGAATGGTATTTCGTTTTCATTGCAATACTGCATTATCTGCCGTGATTTAGCTATATTGGTATCGAATTTGTTTGTGCAAACCACAACCTCAATGCCGAATTTATCTGCTGTTTTTATAATCCTCTCCATATCGCTAATACCCGATACAGATGGTTCCGCTACGATTAGGACCATATCAACTCCGCTGAGTGATGCTATAACGGGGCAACCTATTCCGGGCGATCCATCTATAATGGCAAGTGGTGCTGATTCAACCGCAGATTTCATCTGTTTCTTCACTTCAGTAACTAACATCCCCGATGTACCGCTGCCCATTTTAAGCTGCGCCGTTGAGAAAGCCTTGTCATCACTTTGATATAGCATTAGATCACCAGCCACCGCCGGATACAAAGACACCGCTTTTGTAGGACAGACAAGTTCGCATACGCCGCAACCCTCACACGCAAATTCATCAACTTTATAATACTCATCCAATGTAATGGCATCGAATCTGCAATGCTGCCTGCACCTATCGCACTGAATACATAGTTCTGTATTAATCTTTGCCTTATCCATACCATAATAATCTCTTCTCTTAGGTGATGAAATCTGCTCAGTAATTAAATGAAGATTTGGCGCATCGACATCGCAATCGGCATATGCCCTTGCTTTAGATAGTTTAATAAGCGCACTTGCTACGGTAGTTTTTCCCGTGCCGCCCTTCCCACTAAGAATTAGAAGTTGTTTCATATGCTACCTCCCTTTTCAAAGTGTCAAGCAAAGATGAAAATAAGTCACGATACTTTTTACTTTCCCTAACTGCTATTTTAGCATTAGAGCTTATCTCACCTAATTCAGTATCGAATGGAATCTTTCCCAAGATTTTAATATTCCTATCAATGCAAAATTGCTCAGCTGGGTTTTCACCATTGATGCTTTTATTGAGAACAACGCCAAATGGCTTTTCAAAAAGCTCGACTAATTCATACACCATATTAAGATTGTGCACACCAAATACCGTAGGCTCCGCCACTAATACGCAGTAATCGGCATCTTTAATGCTATCCATTACAACGCAAGCGCTGCCGGGCGGGCAATCGACGAATATCATATCATTCGTTGCTGATATATCGCCATCTTGCAATCTATTTATTATCGGCACTCCCGATGGCTCGCCAGTATTCAATATCCCCGATCGGACTTCCACCTGATTTGAATTGCCGATTTCAATCTTTCCTACAACTTTCTCCTGCTCAACTAGTGCACCCTTCGGACAGACTATAACACAACCGCCGCACGAATGGCAAATATCATCAAATATGATTAGCTTATCATTAATATGCGCAAGTGCATTAAATCTGCAAAAGTCAACGCATTTCCTACATCCGTCACAAATATCATTATCGACATGCGGTATTAATACAGCCACTTCCTCTGTTTTTACATCTTCTGGTTTTAGAAATAGATGCCCATTCGGCTCTTCAACATCGCAATCTATATATGTTGAGGAACCAGCTGCTTCGGCTAGGTTAACGGAAATAAGTGTTTTCCCCGTTCCCCCTTTACCACTTAGGACAGCTATTTTCATCTTATTTTCCCCCATGATTATGGAATCCAGCGTGAATTTCATCTAATAAAGGTAGCTCCCCACCAATGAATGCGTTGATATTATCTAGAACAGAACTATTACTTGTCTTGTAAATTTTAATATCAGCAGTTTTGATTACATTTGCCGCATTCTCTCCGCAACGTGGCGTTAATAGGCAATCCACTTTATTATCGACTATCATTTGCGCCGCTTTAATTCCTGCACCCCCCGCACTGTCCGCCGCCGTATTCTTCACATATATACTTTCTTCTTTATCGGTATCGTATATCATAAAATAAGGCGCGCGGCCGAAAGATATACATACATCTGATTTGATATTCTTATCATCAACTGGTATTGCTATATTCATAATTTTCCTCCATTCAGCACCTAACCAATTTGTTAAGTTGCGTTTCTTCTATTTCTTTGTCTGCGGCATCCTACACCGCAACCATGTTCAAATTCATCACAAAGTCGGTATTCGCCACCTTCAATTAAAAGCACTTTACCATTAACTAATGACTCCGCTAGTTTCTTTCGTGCTTCTATATAAATCCCTTGAACGGTAGTACGTGCAACATTCATCTGCTTAGCACATTCTTCCTGAGTTAGACCCTCTAAATCAATGAGTCTTATCGTTTCATACTCATCTACTGTCATTCTTACAAATATATCCTTGTCAGCGGACGAATCAAGAGGTCCAAATCTTTTGCTATCTGGTAGGCTGCATACTTTTCTCCATTTTCTTGGTCTTGCCATACTTTCACCCCATTTCAATGTAGNTAATGCTCAAGCGTCCTTGNGCAATTTTCCTACACTAACTGCAAGTCATAGTTGACTTTTCGACTACCAACCGGATGAATCTTCAACAATTCTTCCTTTTAGTTAGAGCCATTCCTACCTGCATTCTGTCTGAATCCAAAACCACGGCCACGGCCGAATCCTCGTCCCATTCCTTGACCCATTCCTCGACCCCTAGTAAACCTTGTGAATCTTGTTGTTTCACCAGTACAAGGACCTAGACCTCTGCCAGTTTTAGCTCCCTCGCCCATTGGGCCAGTTCCATCTCTTCTTGGCATAATATCACCTCCAATCAGTTTATGACATATGTCAATATCTATTTCTTATTATACACCATTAATGACATATGTCAATATCTATTTTAAAAAAATTCCCCGTTTTTATGCATACGNGGAATTAAATTTAGATTTAAATTTTAAATTAAAGCTTTTTTACGTATTAGATTCGGCGGCTTTGTTTGCAAGTGTTTTATTCATCGTTTCCGACATTATCAGCATTAATGCCGCTAATGCTAGCAAATATATTGGGTATAACCCGATATGTATATTATCTGCAATAAGCCCGAATAACGGCGGCATAAAAGTTGTACCAACATAGGCACTTGCCATCTGTATTCCTATTATAGATTGGGAATTTTCCTTACCGAAATTCGCTGGAGTTGCGTGAATTACTGATGGATATACCGGCGCACAACCTAGCCCGATAATAATCAGTCCTGCTAATGCTACCGTGCTATTCCTAAAGGGAATTCCAACCAATATAACGCCGATCACTATAATAACAATGCCGTATCTAATCAGCAATTTATCCCCGACTCTATCAGCAATAAACCCACTTAAAAGGCGACCCATCGTTATACCAACGAAAAATAGTGATGCAAATTTTGCCGCTATATCTGTATCTACACCACGGAATTCAACCAGATAACTACTTGCCCAAAAGCCCGTTGTAGATTCGAGCGCACAATATCCAAAGAATGTGAGTAGCACGAATTTCACTCCTCTTNTATTAAGGGACTGAATTAATCCGACATCGACTGACGTATCAATGGATTCACTTTCTTGGCTTGATTTCCTCCATAGGGGCAGGCTAACAAAGAAAACTGCGGTTAAAACGAATTGCACTAATGCAATTATCCCGAAACCGCCAGTCCAGCCATAATCTTTCGTTAGGCAGTAGCCCATTATATATGGGCCCGCCGATGCTCCCACTCCCCAGAAACAATGTAGCCAACTCATATGACGTGATGCATAGTGAAGAGCAACATAGTTATTCAGTGCGGCATCGACTGCGCCCGCTCCAAGTCCGTACGGTATTGCCCAAATGCAAAGAGTGACAATGGATTTCGAAATTGAAAAGCCGAACATCGCAAAAGCCGTCATTAAAACACTCACCGCTGTAACAAGTCCCGTGCCAAACTTCCGTGTCAATTTACCTGAGAACAGGCTGGAAATTATGGTACCGCCGGAAATTATCATTGTTACTATGCCGATTAACGAAATTGGCGCATTAAACTGCTGATGCATTACCGGCCATGCTGAGCCAAGCAAAGCATCGGGCAATCCAAGGCTGATAAAAGCTATATATATAATTGCAAGTAATAATGAATACATTAATAGTCCTCCATTGTTTTTGTAGATTGAGTATAATTATGTTAGTAAGAATATCTTCTAATCACTTTTTGTGATTTTNCGCCCATTAATTATATATCTATCCCCTTGTATAGTCAATTTCTAAATAGAAAACAATCTCTAACCAAAAAAGTTTCCTTGACTAGAGATTGCCTATATAATTTTGAAGTTTAATCTATTCGGATATATTGGCGGTTATCCCGCAATTTTATAAATCGCTCGGTAGGCGCAAGCTCCCACGTGGCGAAAGTGAAATTTCCATCGCTTTTATGCCATCGGGCATGCAGGATCGCTTAAATTGATTCGTATAGAATCGCTTAAAATATGACTTCGCCGTATTCTCAATTGTTACATCGGAAAATTCGCCTTTGAATGCCGCTTTCAACATCTTGACTATTTTCTCTTTTGAGAATCCAAATTTTATTTGATGATATAATATAAAGTCTATAATTTCATAGTTGCCGACAATGCTCTCCGTCGCTTGTTCCTGCTCCCCCTCATCGTTTATCGGTAGAAGTTCGGGGCTAATTGGTGCATCGGCAATATCGTGAAGTACATCTGATAAATGGGCATCGTCACATTTATCAGCATAGTGACGGATAAGCTCACGCACCGTCGTTTTTGGAATTGACGAATTCACATTATACATGCTCATATGGTCACCGCCATATGTTGAAAATCCTATTGCTATCTCTGATAAATCCGATGTTCCAACNACGATTGAACCATATTTATTGGCGATATTCATCAGCAGCATTGCCCGTTGTCTAGCCTGCGCATTTTCATAAGTTGTATCGGGCGTAAAATCATGATCTATCATTTTAAGTCCATTCGTTACTGCGTCTTTAATATTTATTTCTATTGAATTGCAACCAAGCAAATCCATCAGTGCATTGCCATTTTTATACGATTTCTTCGTCGTACCGAAGCACGGCATTGTTACTGCATAAATGTTTTTGGCGGATAATCCTAACTTTTTCATTGCATTGTGGCACACTAATAATGACAATGTGGAATCAAGCCCGCCGGAAATGCCTATCACTAAACTATTCGTCTTTGCCGCCTTCATTCGCCTGATTAATCCCATCGTCTGAATTTCAAATACTTCGGATAAAAAGTCTTTTATGCTGCTTGCTTGGGGTAGGAATGGCGTTTTACTTTGTGGCATTATCGGGAGTGAATATTCCTTCATTTCAAATTCCATATAGCTATAATCTCTATCGACAACACTGCTAAAAATGCTCTCATTCCTGCGTGTACCGACAATTTCTTGCAAGTCGATAATTCCAGTTAACGTTTGAGTATTTTCACTTATCACCCTATCCATTGTAGCTATAATTTTATCAGAAGAATAATATAGATCGGTGGTCGACTCTCCTTGTCCTGCACTCGAATATAGATATGCACACTTCAATCTCTCACTATTTGCGGCGACGATTCGCTTTATCCTAGCTGATTCACCTGCATGAATTGCATTCGCTGCTAAATTGCATATCAAATTAGCGCCAGCAATCGAATGCGATGCCGACGGCGATATTGGTGCATACATATCATGCGATATTTCTATCCCGAATGTGAATTCCTTCATATTCTCGCAAGTGAAAAGGAGTTTCGTGCCGAATTGTACATCAGTCCCCAATGCCGATACCGTGGTATTAGAGGTCAGATTTAGCCCACTTGTGAAATATCTACTCTCATAATTATGGCGATAGTTAGGAATATAGCTCTTTGGTACAATGCCGAGCATTCCACCTTTATATATAGCAATAGCGCAATTATATAATGCGCCGTTTATAAGCATAGGTGCTCCGACAATCGTTATCACATCTAACGTTTTAGACTCATCAATTAATGAGCGTAAAGCTTTCTCCGCTTCTAAAATTAATTCACTAGTTAAGAATAAATCGGCGCAAGTATAGCCCGTTAGCGACAGTTCACTAAATAGCAACAGATTCACATTATCGGCATTAGCCTTTCTCATTAACTCAATGTGATTTTTAGCATTCTCTATTGGAAGTGCGATTTTAACAGGTATTTCTGCTAACATTACTTTTAATGAACCGTTTTTCATAATTGCCTCCTTGTGCGATTTACTTAAGCTTATTGCATTTATTTTACTACTATTCTATATCGATTGCAAGCTAGCTAGCGTCATTTACTAGGACTTTTAGCACATTCGGCTTGATTCGCCTTGCTATATATATGAATGGTGTATCAAGCAGGCTTACAAATACCTTAAATAGATAGGTAGAGAAAATCAAGTTAATTATAGTCTTAAAATCGAAGATACCGACAAATGCAAGTAATGTAAATAGTGCCGAATCAAATAATTGCGCAATTAATGTAGCACCATTATTCCTCAGCCATAGATGTTCTCCGTTCGTCAATTCCTTAATTTTAAGATATAGCCAAATGTCAACCTGCTGCATTATTGCAAATGTAACTAAACTTGCAATGCATAGACGTGGTGACAGCCCGAAAATTGTCTGCAATGCAGGATTTGCAAAATCCTCTACGTTTGGTATGAAAATAAGCATTATCTGCGACATTATCGTAAATGCTAAAAGTGCGAAAAAGCCAACATGGACTGTAAGTTTAGCATCCCTCCTGCTATGATTCTCACTCAAAATATCAGTAGCAAGATAGCTAGTTCCATATAGGGCATTACCTAATGTTACGGGCATTCCAAACATTGTTACAAGCTTCAATGCTTCAATATTCGCAAGCACCATCGCAAATGAGATCCAGCAGTAAAGACCAACTTTGCCGAATAATTTGTAGGATAATAGCATTAGCGAAAAATATACTACTATGCTAATAAAAAAATATAATTCATTCATTTTAGATTCTCCTTGTTTTTCTTAAGTGGTTACCAAGGCAACACTTTAATATTATACTTGTTTACTTAAAATAACCTAAGGGAACGCAAAAAAGCATTCCCTTAGAATCAAATATTATTTTTGATTTCTACGCTTTATTAACTGAACCAAAAAGCTCCATCTTCTCTTTTACGGTAACTTTAATAGCTTCTACTCCTGGCGCTAATAACTTCCTCGGGTCAAAGCCTTTGCCGACTTTATCTTTACCCTCTTCAATATATTTGCGTGTAGCTTCAGCGAATGCCCATTGACACTCTGTATTTACATTAATTTTACATACACCAAGAGAGATTGCTTTCTTAATCATTTCTTCAGATATTCCCGTACCGCCGTGAAGCACTAGAGGCATATTGCCCGTTAGTTCTTTTATTTTTGCTAGTACATCGAAATCAAGTCCAGCCCAATTGTCAGGATATTTACCATGAATATTACCAATTCCAGCAGCTAACATTGTTACGCCTAGATCGGCAATAGACTTACATTCGTTCGGATCTGCAACTTCGCCCGTTCCAACGACGCCATCTTCTTCGCCGCCGATTGAGCCAACTTCTGCCTCGATTGAGATGCCTTTACTGTCGCAAATTTTAACAAGTTCTCTCGTCTTAGCAATATTCTCATCAATATCATAGTGCGAACCATCGAACATTACCGATGAGAATCCAGCATCAATACATTCTAATGCTGCTTCATAACCACCATGATCAAGATGAAGCGCCACTGGTACAGTGATGCCCATCTCCTCTAGCATACCATTCACCATGCCTACAACGGTCTTGTAGCCGCCCATATACTTCCCTGCTCCCTCAGAAACACCAAGTATAACTGGCGATTTGTTCTCCTGTGCTGTTAGCAATACCGCCTTAGTCCATTCAAGATTGTTAATATTGAACTGACCAACGGAGTATTTGCCCTCTCTTGCCTTATCTAGCATTTCCTTAGCTGAAACTAACATTTGTCGTCCTCCTATATTAAAAATAAAATTGCCTACCTACTTATTATAATGTATCATGGCTCAAAAATCAATCATTTTGTGAAATTAATATCAGCACAAGTCCTTGCATAATGAAAAAGGTATTGTTGAGCTATACCAGCGTGAGATGAAATGAATGACGGTAATCCATCGGGGTAGAAGTTCTCCATCACTCTTTTCATCCATATATCAAGGGGGAATGCCTCCACCTTATAAAATCCGAAAAGCAGCACACATTCAGCAACTTTTGGACCTACACCGTATATTTTCATCAATTCCCCCCGCCCCTCCTCTATCGGCATTTTCGTTATCGCATCAAGATTCACCTCGCCGGAGTGTACCCTTTGAGCGGCATCAATTATGTATTTTGCACGGAATCCCGCCCGCAATGGTGATAGATCTTCCACCGATAATGCGGAAAGCATTTCAACAGTGGGGAATGCGTATATCCCGCCCAAATCTTCGCCATAATATTCACATAGCCGTGATATAATCCCCTTAATGCGTGGTATGTTATTGTTCGCTGAAATGATGAAAGAAATTAGTGTCTCCCACGAATCCTGCCGCAACAGCCGTATCCCCGGTGCGAATTTGCACGCCTGTTCCATGATAGAATCCTGTGAGAATCGTTTTTTCAGCTCCTTATAATTAGTCGTTAAATCAAAGTAGTCATACCAGAATTTAATAAATTCATCCTCACTGACATTATGTAATCTAAACTCGTCACCATGTGATGAAATATGTAAAGCATAATGCGATGCAACACCGCTATAACTGCCATCGGCATTCTTTACGAATCTGAATGCTTGCCCGCAATCAAGTGTTTGGTCTAGATTGAAATCTTCTTGATAGAGAACAATATCATTTCCATCTACGATATATTCCATTTTATCTCCTTTCCACAAGAATTCGCTTCAGAATCCTCGTTGACATGAATATTTAATATAATTATACTAAGATAGTATTAAATAGGCAAATGCAATATTTAGAAAGGATGTTTCACGATGAGAGAAAGTTTATTAACTATACCAATTAGTGAGGTATTTGAGCCAAAATGTGGTTGCCCGATATGTAGAATGTATAATACATTAGAAGATAGATGCGGCGAATACATTATGGGCGCTGCCATGATGGAATCCGATATACGCATGGAAACAAATCGGCTCGGGTTTTGCAAAGATCATTTTGATCTGCTATTAAAGCAGCGAAACCGCCTCTCCCTAGCATTGATGCTTGATACACATCTAAATGAGATAAAGAAAAACATCTTTAATAAAAAAGGGTTGTTTGAGGCAAAAGACGCTAAAATAAAGAAAATTGCAGAACTAGAAGATAGCTGTTATGTATGTAGTAAAATCAGCTGGGGAATGGAGCGAATGCTCGTTACTGTTGTGACGCTTTTCTTTGAGGAAAAGAACTTCCGCACATTGTTCAATGAGCAAGAATTGCTATGTATGCCGCATTATCGTATGTTGTGCGAAACTGCATTGCAAAAATTATCTAAAAAAGATGCACCAATTTTTATAAAGGCGGCGACGCAGCTTATTGAAAACTATCTTGATACGCTGAATTCCGACGTGCACCACTACTGTTCTATGTATGATTACCGCAATTCAGGACCCGATGCGGATTGGGGCAATTCGAAGGACTCAATTGAGCGAGCAATTGGCTTTTTAACCGCACAAGTCATCGACGATTAGCCTTAATCTGTGCATAAGTTAATTGTACTTACCAATTAATATTATTTGAACCTTTGTTCTTTCTACAAAGAGTTTAATCACCTTTCAACAACACATTAAACATTCAACGAAAAAGCCGAATGCGATAAAACAAGGAGTTTTCAACCCTTTCCACAGAGTTTTCAACATTTAAACTTGCATTTCAATGTTTTTGGGGAGAGTTTTCAACAAAGTATTAGAATCTTAATCTACAAATTGTATAAAAGGGCTTGCCTTTGTCAAAAATATACATACTACATTGTTTTTATGAGATTTTATAACAGTGTGTGAATATCTTGCCGATTTGAGAGGTGGAGTTTTTTAATATGGTTAAAGGTGTTAGCAAATGTGTCATAGAAGTTAACAATACCGATAGTGAATATTTTGAGCGTGCAATTCTCTTTGTGCGACCGGAAAAACAAGATACACATGATGATATTGTCAATTATCAAGCAATAAGGTATCTCAAAAGTCTTGGCGCTGAGAAAAGGCGCAGCAACGCAAAGAAGAAAGTCTATGTGTTGATAGTGAAACTTGCTTTAATGGGGTCAGCCGGTGCATTAGTTGCATTTTTATTAATGAATATATGAGATTTTTACATCGGGGCAGTTGTGCTTTTATGTCAATCTATGCTATAATATTAAGAAAGTATATTTTGTGCGGAGTTTAGCTAATTTAATTTATGGTAGCATTTATTTGAATTGTGAATATTATGTTGGATGTTTGGAATTATTAAACTCCGTTCAATTAAATTAAGTTTGGGATGAAATAAATGCATAGTGGAGATAAAAATCGAAAAAACAGCAAGGGCAGCGCAGTTGATAGCGCCATTATAATTGGGCGCAATCCTGTATTAGAGGCACTGAATTCAGATCAAGTGATCGACACCATATATATTAATGGTGAGGGTGGCACTCTTTCAAAAATACTTGCCATTGCTATTCAAAAAGGAATTGTAGTTAAAAAGGTAAGCGCGCAGAAGCTTGCCTCTCTTTGCGTTAATGCAAATTCTGAAAGCACTAATCACCAAGGAGTCGTTGCGACGATAGCTTGTGCTGAATATTCAAGTATTGATAGAATGTTTGAATTTGCAAAAGAAAAAGATGTACCGCCATTCATTATAATCGCCGATGGAATAGAGGATACCCATAATTTAGGTGCAATTATAAGATCGGCTGAAGCCGCCGGTGCGCATGGATTGATAATTCCTAAAAGGAGGAGTGCATCGCTAAATGCGACGGTATATAAAACTTCCGCCGGTGCGGCAAGTGTCCTCCCTATTGCAAGGGTGGCGAATATTTCCGATGCAATTGAGCAATTAAAAGATCGTGGAATGTGGATATACGGTGCGGATATGGGCGGCGAACAATGGGATACAGTCAATTACGATGGCAATGTTGCAATTGTAATAGGGTCGGAGGGCAAGGGCATTAGCAGACTTGTTAAAGAGAAATGCGACTTCCTCGTTAGTTTGCCGATGTTAGGACGAATCAATTCGCTTAATGCATCGGTAGCGGCAGGA
>JGI24708J26588_10002207_pt1 | contig 14856 bp, 13 predicted proteins | sample BioPla1DNA2_FD_26588 | JGI IMG/M metagenome (IMG submission 26588) | reverse complement strand
GGCGGCAGGCACCTTTATTCAGGGAGCCAGCTCCGAATTTACCGCCGATGCCCCCATCCGCCCGCCATATGAAGTCTATATGCAGGGCGGCCTCACCTATGAACATCAAAAACTGGCTCTGGCGGAAATATTAGACCGCCTGGAAAGAGAAGGCGGTATAAAGCGCCAGGCTTGACATTTTTCTACTGTTATCTTTATAATTTTATCAGCTTTGCTCCTTTATTAAAAAATAGAGAAACTTGGAGAGAAGAGAGGAAGATTATGAATTATACCAGGGAAGACATTCTTCATTTTGTGAAAAAGTTAAAAATTAAATTTATTCGCCTGCAATTTGTGGATATTTTCGGAATCCCTAAAAACGTGGCCATTCCTGTACAACAATTAAATAAAGCCCTTGACGGGGAATTAATGTTTGACGGTTCCTCCATAGAAGGATTTGTACGTATTGAAGAATCAGATATGTATCTGCGTCCGGACATTAATACCTTTGCAATCTTTCCCTGGAATTCTCACGGCGGAGTGGCTGAAGCCCGCCTTATTTGTGACATCTATAATCCCGATGGTACTCCCTTTGCCGGCTGCCCCCGTAATACTTTGAAACGTGTTTTAACCCAGGCGGCAGAAATGGGGTACACCATGAATGCAGGCCCGGAGGCAGAGTTCTTTCTGTTTTTGAAAAATGAGCAAGGCCAGGCTACAACCATGACGCATGATCGTGCCAGTTATTTTGATTTAATGCCTGTTGATTTGGGAGAATCAGCGCGGCGGGACATGGTTTTAACCCTTCAGGAAATGGGATTTGAAGTGGAAGCTTCACACCATGAAGTGGCGCCCGGGCAGCACGAAATTGCTTTTAAGTATGCAGATGCCTTAACCACGGCAGATAATATTGCTACTTTTAAACTGGTGGTACGCACTATTGCCATGCGGCACAATTTACATGCCACTTTTATGCCCAAGCCCATTACAGGCGTTGCCGGCTCCGGCATGCACACGCACCAGTCCTTATTTAAAGACGGTAAGAATGCCTTTTACGATCCCGATGCTCCTTCACAGCTCTCTGCCATAGCCCGGTATTATATCGGCGGCATTTTAAAACATGTAAAAGGTTTTTGTGCCATTACCAACCCGCTGGTTAACTCCTATAAACGCCTGGTACCGGGCTATGAGGCGCCTGTTTACATAGCTTGGAGTGAGCAAAATCGCAGCCCTCTGGTCCGAATTCCGGCCCGGCGCGGTATCGGTACCCGTATTGAATTGCGCAACCCGGATCCTTCCTGCAACCCGTACCTGGCACTGGCAGTAACCCTGGCAGCCGGTTTGGACGGCATCAAAAATAAAATTGCTCCTCCGGCTCCGGTGGACCAAAATATTTATGATCTGACCGATAAAGAAAGGGAAGCATTAGGAATAGAAATGCTACCGCAAGATCTAGGTGAAGCTTTGGAGGAATTGGAAAAAAACACATTAATTAAAAAAACCTTGGGAGAACACCTCTATAACAGTTTTATGAACGCGAAAAAAATTGAATGGAGACGCTATCGCACACAAGTGCACCAATGGGAACTTGATTCATATTTAACAGTATATTAAAAATTAAACTTTAATTAAAACCCGCCTACTAAAGCGGGTTTTTCTGTTAAAACTAATTGACAGGAGTAGAAAATCATGTTACTTTGTAAATATCCACCCCCCTCGGGTAGGGGGTAGTTAAGAGGTGTAGAAAATGGCAGAAAAAGCATTGATCAAAGAAACAATTAAGGTGGGCGGCATGTCTTGTGCTGCTTGTGCAGCCGCCATTGAAAGAGGTTTAAACAAAAAAGACGGTGTCAATGAAGCTGTGGTCAACCTGGCCACAGAAAAAGTAACTGTGGAGTATGACCAGGGGCAGATTTCACAGTCAGAAATCCGCAAAATCATTGAAGATTTAGGATATGAAGTACTGGCTGAACCGCCTGCACCAAGCAGTAAGTTAACATTAACCGTAACCGGGATGTCCTGTGCCGCTTGCGTAGCCGCCGTTGAAAGAGGTTTAAACAAAAAAGACGGTGTCAATGAAGCTGTAGTCAACCTGGCTACAGAAAAAGCAACTGTGGAGTATGACAGTGCGGTCATTACCCGGGAAGAAATAATACGTATTATAGAAGACCTGGGATATGGAGTTGTCACCGAGGAAAAGGCGGAAACCACAGTCTACGCTGCCGGAGAAGAGCGCGAAAAAGCAGAGCTGGCTGCCCGCAAAAGAACGCTGTTCATTGTTCTGGCCATTACCCTGGTAACAGAAGTTATTATGTTTTTAGATTATCGTTTTAATATACACGTACCCTACCATGACTGGATTATGCTGGTAGCGGCTACACCTATAGTCTTTTGGGCCGGACTGCCCACCCATAGGGGTGCCTGGCGCTCACTGCGCCACGGAAGTGCCAACATGGATGTTTTAATCTCCCTGGGCACCTTAAGTGCTTACGCCTGGGGAATAGCAGCTTTCTTTATCCCGGACGTTATTTCTTTCATGGGAATATCCGGCATGATTATGGCATTTCATCTTTTGGGGCGTTATCTTGAAGCCATTGCTAAAAGTAAGACTTCCAGTGCCATTCGCAAATTATTGGAATTGGGAGCGAAAACGGCACGCATACTTGTTGACGGCCAGGAGCGCGAAATTCCTGTGGAACGCGTGCTGGTAGGCGACATCGTGGTTGTCCGTCCCGGTGAAAAAATCCCCGTTGACGGTGAAATTATTGAAGGTTATACAACTGTGGATGAATCCATGGTTACCGGCGAAAGTATCCCGGCAGAAAAAACTGTGGGAGATCAGGTGGTGGGAGCCACCATCAATAAAAACGGGATGATTAAATTTAAAGCCACTAAAGTAGGAAAAGACACGTTTTTAGCACAGATAATCCGCATGGTGGAAGAAGCACAGGGTTCTAAAGCTCCTATTCAGCAGTTGGCAGACAAAGTCACAAGTTATTTTGTACCGGTAGTAGTAGTTATTTCTATTGCCACTTTTATTTTCTGGTTAGCATGGGGAGGAGCAGGAAGCTTAACGCGTGCTGCCTTTGCCGCCATTGCCGTTTTGGTTATTGCCTGTCCCTGCGCCCTGGGTCTGGCTACCCCCACAGCCATCATGGTCGGCACCGGGTTAGGCGCAGAAAACGGTATTCTCATTAAAGATGCCGCCAGTTTACAAACCATGCTGGAGGTTAATACCATTATTTTTGATAAAACAGGTACCATCACTAAAGGTCAGCCTGCCGTTACTGATATTATTCCCCTGCACGATTTTGACGAGGAAAAGCTGTTAACCTTGGCCGCCGGCGGTGAGACAGGCTCTGAACATCCTTTAGGGCAAGCTATAGTTGCGGCCGCCCAGGAACGTAAGCTAAAAATTGCCCAGGCAAAAGATTTTACCGCCATACCGGGACAAGGTATTGAAGCAGTGATTGAAGAACAAAAAATTGTCATGGGTAACCGCAAATTAATGGCAAGACATGAGCTTGAGGTCAAACAAATAGAAGAGCAAGTACAACAATTGGAGAAGGAAGGAAAAACTGTCATGTTTGTGGCAGTTGAAGGACAGCTTGCCGGCATTATTGCTGTGGCCGACACCGTTAAAGCAGACAGTAAAGCCGCCATTAGCAGTCTTAAAGAACTGGGTCTCACAACTGCCATGCTGACAGGAGATAATGAGCGCACAGCCAATGCTATCGCGGAACAGGTGGGAATTACACGGGTCCTGGCACAGGTACTGCCCGATCAAAAAGAAGCTGAAGTCAGACGCCTGCAAGATGAAGGTTTAGTTGTTGCCATGGTGGGCGACGGGATTAATGATGCACCGGCACTGGCGCAAGCCAATGTAGGCATAGCCATCGGCACCGGTACTGATATTGCCATTGAAACTTCAGACATTACCTTAATTAGAGGCAATCTCACCTCTGTAGTCACCGCCATTGATCTGGCCAAAGCAACATTTAAAATTATCCGGCAAAATTTGTTTTGGGCCTTCGGCTACAATATTCTGGCTATTCCCATTGCCGCCTCCGGGCGCTTAAGCCCCGCCATTGCAGCCTTGGCCATGGCCATGTCTTCAATTTCAGTACTGTTAAACTCACTGCGCTTACGTCGTCATCAACTACAGACAGGGAATGAAGAAAGTGGAAACTAGAAAAAAGCAAGCTGAAAATATTCTTGAAATCTTAGCAAGTAAAAATCCCAACCCGGCCACGGAGCTTGTTTTTGAGACTCCGTGGCAGTTACTTGTTGCCACTGTTTTATCTGCCCAGTCAACAGATAAACAGGTTAATAAAGTAACTAAAAAACTTTTTCTTGACTGCCCGGGGCCGGAGGAGATGGCTGCATTGGCACCGGAGGAGTTGGCGGAAAAAATTAAAACATTAGGTTTATACCGCAACAAAAGTAAAAATTTAGTTGCCACCGCACAATTAATTGTCAATAAATTTGCCGGTCAAGTGCCGCAAACACGGGAGGAACTGGAAAGCCTTCCCGGTATCGGCCGCAAATCAGCAAATGTGATCTTGGCCAATGCCTTTGGTATTCCTGCTTTTGCCGTGGATACACATGTTTTCCGGGTGGCCAATCGCACAGGTTTAGCGGCGGCGAAAAACCCGAGGGAGACAGAAAAGCAACTTACAGAAATTATACCGGAAGAACTCTGGAGCAAAGCCCATCATTGGCTAATTCTGCACGGCCGCTATATTTGCACGGCTCGCAGCCCCAAATGTGGCGACTGTCCTCTTTATCAGCACTGCAATTATCCGGAAAAAGGATCATGTGGAGTAATAACAGATCAAAAAAATCGGTAAACACTCACGTTTACCGATTTTTTTTATGTCTTCTTTAAACATAGTTGCAGCATATGTTAATCCAGACTGCGAAAGACACCGATTACTTTGCCGATGACCCGAATCTCAGGCGAGCGGATAGGTTCATATAAATCATTTTCCGGCTGTAAAATAATATGATCTTTGCCTTTATAAAAACGTTTGACAGTAGCTTCACCGTCAAGCATGGCCACCACAATTTCACCGTTATTGGCCTGGTATTGCTGGCGCACAATCACATAGTCCCCATCCATAATGCCGGCATTAATCATACTGTCACCACGGACCTGAAGCATAAAAACACTGTCACCATGAACCATCATTTTCGGCAGGGGAAAATAATCTTCAATATTTTCCTCGGCCAAAATAGGCTGACCGGCTGTTACCTGTCCTACGATAGGTACTTGTACAGTTTCCGGGACAAATAATGGATCCGGTTCCTCCCGGAGTAATTCAATGGCACGCGGTTTTGAAGGATCGCGACGGATAAAGCCCTTTTCCTCCAGTTTAGCCAGATGAGCATGGACGGTGGAGCTGGAGGAAAGGCCTACTGCTTCACCGATCTCACGTACAGAGGGAGGATAGTTTTTAATTTTTACTTCACGTCTGATATATTCAAGAATTTGCCTTTGTCTGGGCGTTAAATTATCCACCTAAAGCACCTCGCTTTNTATTATTTTAGCACAAAATTATCCAGAAAGCAAACAACCGTTCGTGTTTTTTCCAAAAAACTCTTGACACAAACATTTGTTCGTGTTACGATATTGCCAGGCAAACAAATGTTTGGAGGGTAAGTATGAAAACCTTGTCTGCATTAACATATAATAAAAGAAAGCGCCTGCAAAAAAGGCAACGCCTGGCTAAAGTTTTAGTTTTCCTCAGCGCTTGGTGCCTGATAATCATTTTGGCCGTCAGTCAGGGCAGTATTGCCCGCGGGGAAAATCAGTCCTTGCAAACAGTGGTCGTTTCTGGCGGGGACACATTATGGACATTGGCCCAAGAACATGCACCGGCAGACCAAGACCTGCGTTCCTACATCGCTCGAATCCGCGAGCTCAATCATTTATCGCATCCTGTAATTTACCCCGGGCAAATTCTTGAACTACCGTAATATTCTTTGCACCCCCGGCTAAGCTATTAGCAAAAAGGGCAGGGTGGAGTAATGACAGATTTACCTTGGCATCGAGAAGAAATATTTCACGACGAAATTGATAATTACCCACTGGCTGATTTTTTCCCTTTACAAGCAAAGCCGGCTAAAACGGTGGAAGAACCACAGCCTAAACAAGATAAGAGGGAAAAATAAACCGGCTGCAAAAGACGCAGCCGGTTTATTTTTTAATTGGATTTTTCCTTTTCCTGATGATTATTCAAGTTACCGTTTGCTTTCATTGCCAACAATTTGTTAATACCGTTTAAATATGCCCGCACAGAAGCTTCCACAATATCTGTGGAAGTACCACGACCCACAATAGTTTTATCCTGGTATTCAATCAAAATGGTTACTTCACCCAAAGCATCGCGCCCTTCAGTTACAGCCCGCAGGTCGTATTTTTCCAGACGCGGCTCAATCCCGGTAATGTTATCAATGGCATTATAGGCGGCATCAATAGGTCCGGCACCCGTTTCACTCCGCACAAAAACTTCTTCATCTTTTTTCAGTTTAACCACAGCGGCCGGAATGCTTTTGGAGCCACTGGTGGTCTGCAAATATTCCAAAGTATAAATCGGTGCGGTATAAGCTAAACGGTCTGCCATGAGGGCTTCAAGATCCTGCGGATAAACTTCCTTTTTCTTATCTGCCAGCTCCAGGAAGCGAGTATAGAATTCGGCAAAATCATTATCATCCAGGACAAAACCCAAACGTTCCAGTACATGCCGGACAGCATGGCGGCCGGAACGGGCGGTTAGTTTAATTTGTCCGGCTTTACCGCCAATTAATTCGGCATTGATAATTTCGTAAGTCTCCATATTCTTCAAAATGCCGTCCTGGTGGATACCTGAAGAATGAGTAAAAGCATTTTTGCCGATGATGGCTTTGTTTACAGGGATGGGAATCCCCATTAAACTGGAAACTAAACGGCTGGTTTTATAAATCTCACGGGTATTAATATCGTGGTAGAAATCTTTGAAGTAATCTTTGCGGATCAGCATAGCTATGACGATTTCCTCTAAAGCGGCATTGCCGGCTCGTTCACCAACACCGTTAATATTGCATTCAATCTGGCGCGCACCGTTTTGCACAGCCGCCAGTGAATTAATTACTGCCAGGCCCAAATCATTATGGCAATGGACACTAACGGTGGCTTTATCAATATTGGGAACACGATTCATGATAGTGCGCACCATTTCACCATATTGTTCCGGCACTGCATATCCCACGGTGTCAGGCAAATTTATAACGGTAGCACCGGCATCAATGACGGCTTCAATGACACGGCACATGTAGTCCATATCACTGCGGGTAGCATCTTCCAGTGAATATTGCACATCGTGTGTTTTACTCTTTGCATATTTTACCGCTTCCACACCCATTTCCAGCAGGGTCTCAGGATCTTTGCGCAATTTGTACTGCATGTGAATGGGGGAAGAGGCCAGGAAAACATGAATTCTGGGCCTTTCCGCGTATTTGATGGCCTCCCAGCAGGCATCTATATCTCCCTTGACAGCACGGGCCAAACCGGCAATGACAGGCCCTTTAACTTCCTTGGCAATAGTCGCCACTGCTTTAAAATCGCCGGGCGAAGAAACGGGAAAACCACATTCAATAATATCCACATTTAATTTAGCCAGCTGTTTGGCTATTTTTAGTTTTTCTTCTAGATTAAGCTTTGCACCCGGTGTTTGTTCACCGTCACGCAGCGTAGAATCAAAAATCATAATTTTCTCTGACATTATATTTCCTCCCTTTTTAAATGTAATAAAAAAACTTCGCCTGCTAGAGGCGAAGCTATTCCGCGGTACCACTCTAATTAGCTGTGCCTGCGGGGGCACAACCACTCTCAACCCGTAACGTGGGCAACCGGCCAGGTCTACTCGGATCTCCCTTTCGGCTGGCACTCCAGGGTGAGCTCGTAAGAGAAGGTAAGTCCGCCTCACACCACCCGACGGCTCTCTGCACTTACTGGTTTCTCTACTTTATCCCTGTCATCGTTTTTGCCTAATTTCTATTTATCATAACAAAAATATGCAAAATGTCAAACCTTTTTTGTTTTTTTTATCAGTATGTAATAAACAACGCTTAAGATCATAATTGACGAAAAAATTCTCTGGTGATAAGCTGAAGGAAAATAATTACTCACAGCATATGCGGAAATAATTAGAGTAGGAAAGAAGGCGAATCGGGGTTAATATAGTTACCGATAAAAAACCCGGAAGGATGAATTCTGATGCCTGGGAAACTGTTTGCCGCTGTTGATTTAGGCGGCACAAAAATTTATACAATTATTGCCGATGCCAAAGGCGAGGTCTTATCACGCAAGCGTCTGCCTACGCCGCCCGCTGCAGATGCAGAAAGTCTTTTAAATGCTCTCCTAACATCAATAACATCATCACTGGCAGAGATAAATAGATCTACCGGTCATTTGGCTGCCGCCGGTATTTGTGTGCCGGGCTTTTTTGACCGGAAACAGCGTCTGGTTCTGAAACTGCCCAATATCCCGCGCGTAAATCATTTTCCCTTGGAATCTGCTTTATCACACCGGCTTGGTGTGCCCGTACTGGTGGAGAATGATGCCAATGCTGCAGCAGTGGGGGAGGCCAGCCGGGGAGCAGGAAAGGGACATCGCAATCTTATCTATATAACTGTCAGTACCGGCATTGGTGCCGGCTTTATTTTCAACGGAGAACTTTACCGCGGCAGTCGCGGCTTTGCCGGTGAGTTCGGTCATATGCAGATTAAACCTGATGGACCGCTTTGCGGCTGTGGTAAAAAAGGTTGTTTGGAGGCAGTTGCTTCCGGGTCGGCCATTGCCCGCCAAGCTAATGAAGCATTGAAAAGTGGTAGGGAGACGAAACTATCAGCCTTGGCGGCACAAAATGGCGGCAAAGTTACAGCCGAGCATGTTTTTTTAGCTGCCCAAGCTAAAGACAGGACGGCCCAAAACATTATAGAGGAGGCAGTTTATTATTTGGGCTTAGGCATAAGTAATCTTATTAACTTGTTGAATCCTTCTGTGGTAGTGTTAGGGGGCGGTGTGACTAATGCCGGAGATCTTTTCTTTGCGCCATTACTAAAAATTGTCGCAAAACATACTGTAGAATATGCTGCCCAAACTGTTAAAATCACACCGGCTGTACTGGGAAGTGAAGCAGGAGCTATAGGCATGCTACATCTTTTAACAAATTTACTAAATTAAGTCACTAGCACCACAAGATTTCATAAAATTTCACAAAATTTTATAATTCGACAAATTTCAACACAATTCATGAGAAATATATAATAAAATGTAAAGTGATGTAGTATATGCAATTTTTGCCAAAGGAGGATTCTATGAATTCCAGAGTGCAGCTGCTGAGAGACCGTTTTTGGCGAAACTCTGTGGACATACATGGCATTATGGATAACCAAGGCGAAATCCACTTTAATCCTGCCTTTGCCCGGATTACCGGCTACAAGAGTGAGAAAGCCAGATTTATAGACTTGTTTTGGAAAGTTCATCCCCGTGAACGCAAAAAAATCATCCTGGCAAGAAAAAGCATACAGCAGGGTGAAGCAGTCAATTTTGTCGATGTACGCTTTCGCTGTCAAGACGGACAATACAAATGGCTCAGCTGGAATGCAATTTATGACCCGGAAATTGATGCCTTACTAATCACCGGCCGTGACATTACAAACAAAAAAACCATGTCAGACGTTTTCGAAACTATTTTTCAGTATAGTCCCAATATAAAAATGATTGTGCGCGAGCACGACAGGCGTATTTTAACCGTCAATAAAACTTTTGAAAAAGTTTTAGGCTATAGGGCAGACGAAATCGTTGCTAAAACCTTGGATGAAATAAATATAAAAATAAGACAGAATACGGGGCAATCTTGGTTTACAGTTTATCATAAAGGCGTTTCTGCCAAATATCTTTCCTTACATTGTAAAAATGATGTTGTAAGAGATTTAATCTATACATCAGTACCTATACGTTATCAAGGTGAATGTTGCTCCTTAATTGTAGCTATAGATGTTACGGAACAAAATAAGCTGGCAAAAGAATTAAACCGCTTGGAAAAACTTCATGTGATTGGACAAATGGCCGGTGGTATTTGCCACGAGATGCGCAACCCAATTACAGTAATTAGAGGCTATTTGCAAATGATGCTGCAAAAGAAAGATTTTTGGCAAGCAAAGCAAAATATTGAATTTATGATCAGTGAATTAGATCGTGCCAATTCCATCATTACAGATTTCCTCGCCATTGCCAAACGTGATTCAGAATATGCGGATTTTCAAGTTACTAATTTAAATAANATTATAAACAGGCTTTACCCGTTAATTAAAGCTGATGCCGTCCAACAAGACAAAAAAATTCTCCTTGATCTGACAGATAAAGCATATATTTATGCCAAAGAAAGCGAACTTAAACAGTTAATTCTAAATTTAGTCCGCAATGCCCTGGATGCCTCCTCGCCCGGGCAAAATGTTATCATTAGCACTGTTAAAAGCGAACACAAAGTAATGCTAAAAATTAAGGATTCCGGGACAGGCATTGCCCCACAAATTCTCAAAAATCTCGGCACACCTTTTCTCACCACCAAAAAAGAGGGCACAGGTTTAGGCCTGGCTATCTGTTATGCCATTGCTGAACGACACCAGGCCACTATCGATGTGGCCACATCAAAACAGGGGACAGTCTTTACTGTGATCTTTCCCGCCGTTATAATCAGTCGTTTGCCCGTAGCCGCCAAATCGTAATAACACAAAAACTGTACAGTACTGCCGCTACTGCGTAAGAAAAAGGATATTTTTACGGAATGTAGAAGATAAACAAAGAAAGCAGGAAAGGCAGGGGGAAGAAAACATTTATGATTAAAGCAATTCTTTTTGATTTGGACGAAACTTTACTTGACATAGATTTGGACAAGTTTATTAAAAGATACTTTCAGCGTTTATGTAACCATCTGGAAGGATTTGTTGATCCCAAAACTTTTGAGCAAAATCTTTGGGCTTCAACCGGAGCCATGGTAAAAAACAATAATCCCCGCCTGACAAATCAGGAAGCATTTCTTAAACATTTTTATACCTGGATGGAACATCCTCATGAAAAAGTTTGGCCTTTAGTTGACCAATTTTACGAACAAGTATTTCCCACTTTACAAGGCGACAGCTGTCCTTTTCCTGAAATTGCCGATATATTCGCTTATCTTACTGAACTTGATCTTAAACTTGTACTTGCCACCAATCCTATTTTTCCGCGTTCAGCCATTATACATCGCCTGAAATGGTGTCAGTTGGATCCTAATGACTTTGCTTTAATCACCTCTTATGAAATTATGCACTACACCAAACCAAATCCGAAATACTATGAAGAAATTGCCGCTATGATTAATGTTGCGCCGCAAAATTGTCTTATGATTGGTAACGATTATGATTTAGACATAGAACCGGCGGCAACCGCCGGGATGAAAACTTTTTATCTGGATGCCGGCTGCGCTGAACTTGATCCGGAAAAAGCTTGCGGTAATTGGACCCATATTCTACCCTATATCCAGGCTCTGACCTCCCAGGGGGATGAACAAAGAAAAGCTAACAGCTAAATATCGCCGCTTACCTTTGCAGAAACTACCTGCTTCTCTTACTGGAAGTAGGTTTTTTGTTTGTTAAGCAAAATATCAAGTCTAAATAAGCATTCTTTCTTCATTTATAAATATTTTTGTCTTCTTGACAGATAATTAAGGTACCTTTATAATTGTAAACACAAGGTACCTTAGTATTATTTTTTAAAGAAGGGGTGATTGCCGTGAGCAGCAAAAAGAGGGATCTTTTGCACAAATTTTTTCATCTCCAGCGACTTTTACACAGATATTTTCACCATAAATATATGCAACATGGCCCTATGGGAAATATTCACAGTGGGCAGGGACGAATTCTGACACTACTGAAATTGAAACCGCAAATCCGACAAAAAGATTTGGCACAAATTCTCGATATGCGGCCTCAATCGCTGGGAGAGCTACTGGAGAAGCTGGAAAAAGGCGGTTATATCGTCAGAGAACCGTTAGAAAAAGATCAGCGCGTGATGATGATCTCATTAACGGAAGCAGGAAAAGAATTGGCTGAACGAAGCGAACAACAGGAAGATGCGGATCTTTTATTTGCAAAACTTAATGAACAGGAGCAAGAGACACTTAACGAATATCTTGATCGTATCATCACTACTGTAGAAGAAAAAACTGCCGATCATGGAGTACATTCACCACATAAGTTGAAAATGGGGAAATTCTGTGGGCCCCATTTCCTTCATAAAAGCCGCAGAAGATAGGGAAGGGGAGATAGGCAATCATGCGCCATTTCAGAATGCGCCGCCCCAGAGGATTTTTAACTCCCGAAGAACAGCAAAATAAACCTGAAATTACCCCTGAACTGTTAAAACGTATTTTCAGTTACCTGCTACCCTACTGGAAGCAGTTTCTTGTAGTTTTTGTCACCATTCTTACCTCTGCCGTTCTTGCTGTGTATCCTACTTTACTTACAGGACGCATTATCGACGAAGGCTTGATCGGCAAAGACTTTAGGGTTCTCGCTACCCTTATTGCAGCATCATTTTTAATTATGGCCGCATCCAATCTGGTGGGAGTACTGCAAAGCTATATCAATACCTGGATTGCACAGCATATTATTTTTGATATGCGCAACAATATGTTTGCCCACCTGCAAAAAATGTCTCATCGTTTCTTTACCTCCAAAAAACAAGGCGACATTATCACCAGAATGACCAGTGACATAGACGGAGTCCGGAATGTGGTGGTCAATACACTCACCAGTATCATCCAAAACACGGCAACCCTGGTAGTCGCCCTGGTAGCCATGTATCAAAAAAACTGGATCCTGGCCACATTAGCCATTATCATCGTACCGCTTTTAACCATCCCGACAAAAAGAGTGGGAAAAAGGCGCTGGTCACTGGCACTGGAAGCACAAAAGTGTAATGATAAAATCAACCAGATTTTAAATGAAACACTTTCCGTCAGCGGTCAAATGCTTGTTAAGCTTTTTACCAAGGAAAAAGCAGAATATGAAAAATATGAACGCGTTAATCGGGAAATGGTGCGGCTAAACATCAAAGAAAGTATGGTAGGACGCTGGTTCATGGTGGCATTGAACACTTTTACCAGTATCGGTCCTATGCTTATATATCTTGCCGGCGGCATCATCATTATTTTTCACCCCGAAAGCAACCTGACCGTTGGGGATGTAACAGTAATGGTTACTTTGTTGTCCAGAATGTATATGCCGGTAAACTCACTTCTGAACCTCCAAGTGGAAATAACCCGTTCGCTGGCTTTATTTACCCGAATTTTTGAATACTTCGATATCAAACCGGAAATAGAAAATGCCCCAGATGCAATGATTCCTCAGACAGCTTTAAAAAATGATCTCGTTTTTGAAGATGTTGTTTTTTCCTATGAAAAAAATGTACCTGTGCTTAAAGGAGTAACTTTTTCCGTACCGGAAGGTAAATCTGTTGCACTGGTGGGACCGTCCGGTGCCGGTAAATCAACCATCATAAACTTAATACCCCGGTTTTATGATGTGGAAAGCGGTGATATCCGCATTGGCGACATTAGTATCCGCAAACTGGACCTAAATTACCTGCGTACCATTGTTGGTATAGTAACACAAGACACATTCCTTTTTAATGCCTCAATCAAAGAAAATCTCCTTTACGCCAAAGACGATGCAACCCAAAAGGAAATAGAGGAGGCCTGCCGCAAAGCAAATATTCACGATTTTATCATGTCATTGCCTGACAAATATGATACCCTTGTCGGCAACCGCGGCCTGAAGCTTTCCGGTGGGGAAAAACAACGCCTGTCTATCGCCAGGACGATTTTAAAGGATCCGCCAATCTTAATTTTTGATGAAGCCACATCATCCCTCGATTCCATTTCAGAAAGCCTGATCCAGGAAGCAATTGAACCGCTCCTTAAGGGACGCACCAGCATTATTATAGCTCACAGGCTCTCTACTGTCCTTGCCGCCGATGAAATCCTTGTCATCGAAGACGGCATCATTAAAGAACGCGGTACCCACAGTGAATTAGTGGCTAAAGGCGGCGTTTATACTGTCCTGTACGAAACACAATTCCGTCGCGCCATTGAAGAACATGAGGAACGTAAACATTTACAACACCAAAAACGTGACAATTTGCCTGAAGCTAATCTTTTACCTTTCTGACAAATATACGCATGTCGGATAAAACCATCCTGTGTATGTTTGCATACTTCCGCAATTCACAAGTCAAGAAAGCCGGTATCCTTGCAGGCTTGATGATACCGGCTTTCTTAGTTTAAATTTACTTGCCTCGACCGTAAAATGCAGTCAGTACACTTGTGGTCGTCTTTTCCAAATAAACGCTGCACCGGCTGAAGGTATTAATACCCTGGAAAATGCCTATGCCGGTGAATTACCGCTTTTTGCACGCGGTACTCCGGGTAGTGATCTTGCCACTGAAGGACGCTCAAATGCGCATTTGTATGACAAAGAAACGGCAAAAAAAATCATGGGAGGCGACACAAAACCGGACAATGTTTATACAGTAGCGGTTAACATAACCAATATAAAAAAAACCGATACTGTTATGGAAATACTGCGCCAATATGGTGCAGACATAAAAATTAAAGAAATAAATCATTAATCCGCTACCCACAATGTGCACAATGTGCAGCGAAACTTATCAGGGGGAAGGGCCCAATATTGTTGTTTATACCGCTGATTTAGCGGTATAAATTTTAGCCAAACAACGTCCGATAATATATATTATGTAAACCTCTAAATATAACGTGCCACTCTATCTTT
>JGI24708J26588_10002205_pt1 | contig 14858 bp, 16 predicted proteins | sample BioPla1DNA2_FD_26588 | JGI IMG/M metagenome (IMG submission 26588) | reverse complement strand
ACCTTAGACCCGAAGTATTTTCTTTGCCCTAGGAGCCCTTAGCATACTAGCCTCTGGCATATGAGATCCAAGAAGTGGCTGCAGATAATATTTAAATGCATCCGTTACATTGTTACCCTCGGCATTGATAAATTCGTCTGGCATCAATTTTGTTTTTCCAGCTACGGTTTGCAAATCTATAATGGAATAATCTACGGAATAATATCCGGTTCGATTAATTGCAATGGATCCATCAATATTGTGCCAAATAGCAAATTGAGCCGCTTTTTCTCCAACTTCCCTGGCTTCATGCTGATCGACATCGGAAACACAACCCATAAAGGAACGTTGTAGATATCCCAAGGTATCGGCACGAACTCGTTGTATGCCCAATTGTTGTTTGATATAATTAGTCAATATATCACCCAAGGCTCCAGTACCCGAGAGCTGAATATTACCATGGGCATCTTTTTCATTTTGCACAAATTTCGTAACAATTGGAACACCGTTTTCATCCTGGATCCCCTCTGATACCGCTATAATACATCGACCATATTTATCATAGACATTCTTAACGTCCCGTAAAAATTTCTCTACATAAAATGGTCTTTCCGGAAGATAAATTAAATGAGGTCCATCATCCGGATACTTTTTAGCGATGGATGCAGCCGCCGTTAAAAATCCGGCATGGCGTCCCATAACGACTCCTATATGTACACCGGGCAGGGCGCGATTATCCAAGTTTAATCCTATAAATGATTGAGCCACAAACCTAGCAGCAGATGGATATCCTGGAGTATGATCATTTCCCATTAAGTCATTATCAATGGTCTTAGGGATATGAATGGCTCTGAATTCGTAATTGGATGATTCCGCTTCCTCATTAACAATTCTTACTGTATCAGCAGAATCATTTCCACCGATATAGAAGAAATATCTAACATCATGAGCTTTAAAAACTTTAAATATTTCCTGACAATAGGCTCTGTCCGGCTTATCTCTAGTAGAAAACAAAGCAGAAGATGGGGTAATGGCCACCTGTTCCAAATTGTGGGTGGTCTCCTGGGTCAAATCCATAAAGTCCTCATTGATGATTCCGCTAACACCATTGATTGCTCCATATACCTTAGTGATCTGAGAAAACTTTCTGGACTCGAGAACTATTCCCACCAAGGATTGATTAATAACAGCGGTTGGTCCTCCACCTTGTGCTACAACTACTTTTCCTTCAAGTAACATACGTCNCTTCACTCCTTTTTATATTGTATTTTATTAAGATTTTTGCGATATATATTGTAAGATCAACAAGTATGAAATTAGTATCCTACCACTGGTTCTTTCGTATGATATAATCAATCTAACACTGAATTCTGCTTCTTATATTTATTTTCTGATTTGTCAATATTTCACCAAAAAACAACAATTTACTAGAAGAAACTTTCTATTTACTCTCTAGTATAAAATCTATTTCCTTTCTATGTAGATGAATAATTATTCCAATCTCAAAAATGATCCATTAACTGAAATAAGAATGGCTGGCCAGTCTGGTCAACAGTAAATCATATCAATAAATAGATATAAATCGTTCCATATTTTTTATCTCAATTATATGTAATGATTTAAGAAATGATTTATTTCATTTTCTTTTACTTTTGTCAATCATTTACATTCCATTATAATGGGATGTCCCTTATATTACAAGAAATATTTGTTTTTTCTTTTTTATTATATCGTTCCGGATTTCGCCCCCTTTATCTTCCAAAGTACAAATCATAGGGTTTGTTTCTGTATAATTTTGTAATTTGTTATATAAGGATATCTATAATGAGAATACAAGGCCAAGTCAGGATTACAATTTAAATCAAAGAAAAACGACCAACAATCGGAGTAGTTACTCTAATTGTCAGCCGTCAATTTTAAGTTAATTATTTTGTTCCAAAAAGTCTGTCTCCTGCATCCCCTAAGCCTGGATCAATATATCCATGTTCATTTAGCTTCTCGTCAATATTAGCACAATAGATTTCAACATCTGGATGCTCGGAAGCTAATTTTTCAATACCGCTTCTTGCTGCTAGTATACTCATGATCTTAATAAGCTTTACACCTTTCCTCTTAATGATATCTACAGCAGCTGATAAAGATCCGCCGGTTGCTATCATAGGTTCAAGAATAATTACTTCTCTTTCACTTATATCTTCAGGAAACTTACTGTAATATTCTACAGGATTCAAGGTATCATGATCACGATATAAGCCAATGTGTCCAATCTTTACAGAAGGAATCAAATTCTGCATACCATCAACCATACCTAAACCTGCTCTTAAAACTGGGACAATACATAATTTCTTTCCGGAAATTACTTTAGACTTTGCTGTTCCTATGGGTGTCTCTATCTCAATCTCCTTAAGAGGCAAATCTCTAGTTACTTCGTAGGCCATTAACATAGCGACTTCACTCAAGAGTTCTCTAAATTCTTTCGTTTTCGTATTTTTATCTCTGAGATATGTCATCTTATGCTGTATTAATGGGTGGTCAAAAACAAAAATATTGTTCATCAGTAATTCTCCTTACTTCTTCATGATTTTTTCTGTGAATAAAGTGACTTTATCCTATATAAAATATCTTAAATCATTATAAAAGATTTCATACCATGGTGCAATGATTATTTTAAAAAATCATGTAACTTTTTGTATTATCCCAATTATGATAAATAAAGACAACAAGATGGCTTTCATTTATCNTNNGTTCTAAAGANCTTTCATGGTTCTATATCATATTATGGCTGGTAAAAGCCAATAAAAAAACCGGGAGCCTATGCAACCCCCAGCTAGTTTTTACATGTGTTTTATTTCTTCAATCTTTGTTACCTATCATTGTTATATTCATTAACAACTTTTATCACTTAATGATGTTTATTATATTTTACTAGTAAATGGCAACCGGTCCATAAGGCCCGTTGATTACTTCAATTTTCGTTTCAAATATATTGGTTAGAATCTCTGGCTTCATTATTTCATCCGGTGTTCCATAGGCAGCAATTTGCCCATCTTTCATAGCGCAGATTCGATCTGAGTATTTAGCAGCAAAATTAATATCATGGATTACGGTTAGTATGGTGCGTCCAAATTCATCCGCTGCATGTCTTAAATGTTCCATCATCTGAACTGATCTTGCAATATCTAGATTGTTTAGCGGCTCATCTAAGAGTACGTATTCTGTTTCTTGACAGAGAACCATGGCCACATAGGCTCTTTGTCTTTGACCACCAGATAACTCATCCAGATACCTGTTTTCCAACTCACTTAAACCAAGAAAATCTATGTATTTAGAAATGATTTTCTCATCCTCTTTTGTTAATCTACCTTTGGAATATGGAAAACGACCAAAACCAGCTAACTGTCTAACGGTAAGTCTAGTAATAAAATGATTTTCCTGTCTTAAAATAGCCAAAACTTTAGCTAAATCTTCAGATTTTGAACCTGTAACATCCATATTGGCCACGGTAATTCTTCCTTCATCCATAGATAATAGTCTACCAATCATAAGTAGAGTTGTTGACTTACCGGCACCATTGGGACCGATTAAAGAAGTTATACCAGCTTTCGGAATTTCTATATTTAAAGTTCCTATTTGGACCTCATCACAATATGCTTTTTTTACATTTTCAATTCTTATCATAAAATACCCTTTCTTAGTATTACAATTAAAAATGTAATACCTCCAAACATTTCAATTATAATGGATACAACACCCTGTGCATTAAAAATATGATTCATAAAGAAATATGAGGCTGTCAATACCAAAAATCCCATGGCCAGTGCCATCGGGAAAATATACTTATGATCATAGGTCGGTGCAAATTGGTAACTTAAAGTAGCAACTAAAAATCCAAAGAAAGTAAGTGAACCAACCAAAGCTGTGGAAATTGACATTAAAACAGAGACTAAAATCAAAATATATATGGTGCTAATCTTATGATTCACTCCTAGGGATGTGCAAACATCCTTCCCTAGGGATAAAATATTTAGCTTTTTGGAATGGGCTATGATTAGTACCGATGCAATTAATACAAGGGGTATTGCTACTACAAAATAACTGGTTTCCGCATTGTTCACAGAACCGAATAATCTAGCTTGTAATATGTCAAATTCTGAGGGAGCAAGAAGTCTTCTCATGAAACTGGATAAAGATCTCAGTCCAGTCCCCATAATAACACCTACCAAAAGCATAAGTTGCAGGTTACCATATTTACCTCCTAATAACCATCCGAATAGTATTAAGCACATGGTTACCATGGCAATTACTTGGAATATAAAAGATTGCATATTGGTTAAACTGATAAATGCTCTAGCGCCAAAGAAAAACATAGTACTGGTTTGTATGGTTGAATAAAGTGCTTCAAACCCTAGCAATGAAGGAGTGATTATTCTATTGTTGGTAATGGATTGAAAGGCAACCGTAGATAAGCTTTGACAGACTGCTGCTATAATCATAGCAATGATTGCAACCATTCTTCTTTTAACAACAGGAATAAAAGAAGGGGATGTCACAGGTACAGGATTATTATAAACTAGTAATCCATAGGTCGCAGCAATCCCTAAGAGAATAAAGGCCCCTAATAAAATCCAATAATTTCTTTCTTCTGTTTTCCTACGAAAAGCTCTAGCCGATCTATTTCTATCATTTGTACATACGAGTCCGCTCATCGTTTTCTCCTTCTTTTCAACAAAATACTGATAAACACCACGGATCCTACCGTTCCTAATATTAAGGAAACTGGTACTTCAAAGGGCGCAATGATTACTCTTGAAATAATATCACAAACAGTTATGGTTCCCATGCCTAATACACATACCCAGGGAAGATTATTTCTAAGATTGTCTCCTCTATACATGGATACAATATTGGGAACGATTAGACCTAGAAAAGGTAAGTTTCCGATCACTGCTGCTACAATACCAACCGCAAGAGAAATAAGACCTGTCCCTAAAATAACAATACGGTTATAGTTGACCCCTAAGCTGGTTGCAACATCCTCACCCAGGCCTGCTAAGGTTAATCGATCCGCATAGATGAATATTAAGATGGTAATGATAACGATTAACCATAAATACTCATATCTACCAACTTGTACAGATGAAAAAGAACCTACAAACCAGCTTTCAATATTTTGACTCATATTAAATACTAAGCCTATAAAAGTTGAAATCGCTGAAATNACAGCCCCTAACATCATGCCGATNATGGGAACAATTAAGGAAGACCGTAATTTAATTTTTCTTAAAAACACAAAGAATATCATAGTTCCTGTAAAGGAAAATAAAATTGCTCCTCCCATTCTTAACAGTANGCTTGGTGCTGGGAAGAATAGATATACACAAACAAGGCCAAGTCCTGCCCATTCAATGGTTCCTGTTGTAGTGGCTTCCACTAAACGATTTTGTGTGATTAGTTGCATCACCAATCCAGCCATTGACATAGCTGCCCCAGTAAGAAGTAAGGCTACCGTCCTAGGAATACGAGTAATAAATACCATTCTAAGGCCATCTTCTTGCTTAAAAATGTCATATACCCCTGTAAACAAGGATACCACTGCTAAAATAGTTACAATGATGACAGCTAATATAAATTGTTTGGTCCATATTCGATTATCGCAAGGCAAGGGCTGAATACATTCAGCCCTTTTTATCATATGAGTTTTCTCTTTTATCACGCCCATGCTCCTTTATTACTTACTTAAACTACTAGCAATAATTTCAAAAATTTCTTTGTAAGTTTGAATAGACTCATTGGTATAGGTATCCTTAGGAGCGTATACAATCTTACCTTCTTTCACAGCCTCAATATTCTGAAGGGCTGGTGAGTTATCTATAACATCTTGTGCAGGTACTGCATCTGTAGTAGTTGATACGGAAGCATCACGATCTAGTACAAAAATCCAATCAGGATTGCTTTGCGCAATTGCTTCTATAGAGATATCATCTCCTTGGTGATCTGAACTGGAATTATCAACATCTAAAGCTGAAACCCAGCCAAGAAGATCAGCAATTGGCCCCCATACACGTCCTGATTTTGGAGCTGAATAACCGATGTTTCCACCAGATACGATCACGCTAATCATTTTATCTGTTCCATTGTAAGCTGCTTTTGCATCCGCAATAGCCTTTTCAAATTCAACAATTAATTGTGCAGCTTCCTCATTTTTATCAAAAATCTTACCTAGAGCAATGGTTGAATTAATAAAACCATCTACTAAATTTTGTCCAGGATTTTCAGCTGTCTCAGATACGTCAAAGTTAAGATCGATAACAACTGCATTGGGTACTAGTGCTTTTATATCATCATAAAAGCCACCAAATCTCTGTCCAATGATAACAAGTTCCGGATCAAGGGCAGCAATAATTTCAAGATTTGGTTCACGATGATTGCCGATGTCTTGAACTTCTTCATCGGCTACATAAGGTGAATCTGCTGGCATTACCGCCTTGGGTGCTGCTGCTAATTTAATTTCCCAAGCTGCCAAAGTATCAAAGGATCTACTATCTAAAACAACCACTCTTTCTGGATTCACAGGTACTACAACAGTTCCATGGTAATCTGTGATTTCTACTTCTGTTACTGAATCAGAAGTTTGATCTTTTGTAAGATCATCCGTTACTAGTTCATCTTCTTTTTTCGTATCATCCTTCCCATCACTAATCTGATTGGATTCTACCTTATTTGTATTAGTGTCCTTGTCTCCGCTGGAACAAGCAGTTAATGATAGTATTAATGCTGACATAATTATGCTTAATTTATAAAACTTTGCTTTTCTCATAATGTCGCTCCTTTTATATGTGTTTGATATGTACTTTTTTGATAATTTCGAAGAAACTACCAGAATCACTTGAGTCTTTGACAGATTATAGTCAAAAACAAAGAAGTATTTGGTATTGAAAATCATTCTCATTATCTGTTCGAACGATAGTAATTATAATAAATAGTGGAAATCTTGTCAATCACTTTTTTATATTTTGTTAAAATATTTTCGAAAAAACTTAAAGATCTTTTACTTCTTTTGGTGTTGCTACCACTAATTTACGAATTGGCTTGGGTTAATCTTTCCCGACCTATATTGATTGGACGGTTGTATATCGCTGACTAAACGATATCCTAGGGAATACAAAAAAACCGGGAGTATTCGTTACTCCCAGTCCAAATATTAATATTTACTAATTTTACCAACAATCCCTAACTTAATATGAAAACTTTATTTACCAACAATTAAAATTATTTGAAACATTAAGTTGATTCAAAGATAGATTTAATTCTAAACTTCAATTTTCCCATATTTTTGAATTTTCCACTTTAATAATACGTTCATCCCCTTCCAACAAAGACATATCATGGGTTGCAATAATCAAAATTGCATCGGAAGTACGATTTTTTAGTAATGAATAAATTTTATTTGCATTTTCCTTGTCTAAAGAGGCAGTTGGTTCATCTGCAAAAACTACTTTGGGATTGTTCATCAATGCTCTAGCAATAGCCACCCGTTGGCGTTCTCCACCAGATATTTGATGTGGCTTTTTGTTTGCAAGTGTTTCAATCCTCAAATCCTCCATCAGATGATATGCATCCGATATTTTTTTTCTATCTTTTCTCATTATGCATATATTCTCAAGTACCGATAGATATGGTATTAAAAAATGTTGCTGAAAAACAAATCCAAAATTTTGTAACCTTATGAAATCTGCATTTTTATTATTTGATATTACCATATTATCAAAAGTAACTGTTCCTGCAGAAGGCCTTTTTAATGTTGATAACAAATAAATTAATGAACTCTTCCCTGATCCTGAGGGACCACACAAAACAACAGTTTCTTTTGGTTTTACAGACAAATTAATGTTATCTAATACTTTTCTTTTACTCAATCCATCTGGATATTCTAATGTTAGTCCTTTCGCTTCTAATATCATATCGCTATCTCCTCTCAATTATAGTTACTAAATCGGTTTTTGACAGCTTTCGAATCGTAGGCACAACCGAACATATAAAAACCATTATCGGCACAAGTAACGTGTAGACGAGTCCATTTGCTGATAATATTTGCATTGTTTGCCCCATTTCCTTATAAATAGCCTCATTGGCAACTAATAATACCGCTATTGAGAGTAGAAAGCCCAAAATCCACGATACAATCGCTATGATTAAGGTTTCATTTAATAATATAAATTTTATCTTTTTCTTACTATATCCAACTGCATTAAGAATGGCAAATTCATCATACCTACTAGAATATAAAGTATACACAAATGAAGCCACAGAGATTGACAAACATATGGCAACCATTACAATCACAATTACCATGACGAAATCTAATGTTTCAAAATCTTCATCTAAAGCTTTGATTGCAGATGAATAAGTTAATACTTCCCATCGATCTTTAGAAAGTGAAGACAAATCATAATTCATTTCCTTAAGTTTATCATCCATTGGAAATAATAAATATGTATCAGACTTTAATGACAATGCGATTTGGGTTGACTCACTAATCATACCTAAAATAATATTTGTATCACCTGTGAAAGTTCCTACTATCGAAAAATCACTCAACTTGTCACCTATTTTTAGGTTTTTATTCTTCAAAATACTTTCGTGAAGCATTATTTCGTTCTGATCGTCAACAGGGAAAGAACCAGCTGTTAAACTTAATTTACATTTATTAAATATTTGATTAAGTTTATTGGAGTTCTCTGGAAATATTATATAGGCAGAGGTAGTCCCAAAGATAGTTTTAATTGTGGTTGGAATTGTTATAATATTATACATTGTTTCAATTTCAGCAATATTATTTAACTCGCTTTCTAGTATATTTTCAGACCTATACGACTTTTTAGCTAATGAAAAACATTTAAATGGTGACGTACTCATTTCTTTACTTGTATCATAAACGGATTGAACTAAGGATGTAACAAAGTAAATACAAAAAACGGCTATTAATATTATTGCTATCAGAGTAAAACCCCGCTTTTTATTTTTTTTATAATAGGTTATTGGTGTTATCATATTTTCCTCCTTATTCACACCGTATTTCAAACAAATTTTCATTATATATAAATAAATTGCATGAACCTGTATTTTAATCATTTCTTCTCACTATCATCAGATTTTTTTATTAGTGAATATTTAACAATTAAATCTACAATATCTTGAATTGTTACAAGTTTATTTAATTCATCCCAGTTTTCAAATTTAATAGAAAAAACCTCTTCAAATTCAAAAATGAGTGAAGCAAAATCAAAAGATGTTAATCCAAGTTCCTCTTTTAATTTTGTTTCTGCCTTAATATTTGATTTTTTAATATCAGTAAAATTAGAAATTAACTTGATCGTCTTTTTCATTATCATTGTATTACTTTTCAAATCTCGTACCATCCTCTTTTATGTATTTATATCGTAAGATTTTTCCTAAATGGTTTTTTTCAAAAGATTGAGATATCTGCCTAATTGATGCAATTCTTTTATATGAAGGCAACAAATTATTTATATCATTTTTAATTTTGAGGAGCATTGTTTCAATAACTGATGATGATAATTTTTTTGTCATTTCATTGTTTAGCAAAACATCTGCTACAATAAATTGATTCCCTTTAATTCTTTTAAGATAAACAAGAGCATCACTAATCAACTCGTAGCTTTCTAATAATTGCTCTAACTCCTCAGGAGAGACATTGTTACCATCCGTTCCAACAATTAAGTTCTTTCTTCTTCCGCTAATAAATAAATATCCTTCTTTGTCGACATATCCTAAATCACCAGTTCTAAACCAACCATTGACAAAGGCTTCCTTAGTTGCCCTTTCATTTTTATAATATTTCAAAAATACAATATCACCTTTAAGGAGAATCTCATTATCTTCAATTTTCACTTGGCAATATTGCTCTATACATTTTCCAACAGAATGTTTTTTTGTTGCTTTTATACGATTACATGCTACTACCGGTGAGCATTCCGTAATTCCATAACCTACAAAAACCTGAATTCCAATATTTTTATACCAATCAACTAAATTTTCTTCTACAAAGGCTCCACCACACACAATTGTTCTTAGTTTTCCCCCTAATTTTTTGTGCAGTTCTTTAAAAATTAGCCTACTTACATCTAACTTCACTCTTCTTAGTAGCCTGTTAATCAATAAACCTAATTGAAATTTAAAGTAGTCTGTTCTAGACATTTTTAATCTTAGCATCTTTCGTAATCCTATCAAAATCATTGGTACAACAATCAGAATACTTGGTTGAAATAATAATAATCCCTTAGCTATATTTTTAATATTTCCAATAAAGCATATGGAAACACCATATAATAATGGAGTTAATAATCCTGTAGTTATTTGAAACATATGGAAGGGGGGAAGTAAAGGTATAATCGTATCCCCAGAAGAAAATGTATCATGTCCCATAATCTCCGTTGAATATTTTATTGCCGTAACTATATTTTTGTGAGTTAACATAACCCCTTTTAATTCACCTGTTGTACCTGAGGTGTAAACAATCATAGCAACCGAATTGGGGTCATTATTTTCATAGTTATTAACAATATCAAAATTCATGACATCATAAATTTCATTAATAAAATCTGTAAATTTTATAATCTGAACATTCTTTAGTAAATCATTATTATATAAAGAGGAATTGTTATCGCTGCAAAATACCAATTCAGCTTCCAGATGATCCAATTGTTTTATAATAATGCTTACATCTAAGGAATGATCCAAGGGTACAACTACATTATTTGATAATATAATAGCAAAAAAGACAACTATCCACTCATAATTTATGTCTCCAATCATAACCATGTTTTTTCCTGAACCAAATTTTTCATGAATATGTAAAGCCAATAATTTTGACTTATTAATCACTTCTTTATAGGTCAACTCTTCTATTCCGTTTTCTTTTAGTGTCTTTGTTAAGGGGATATTTCCGTATAATTCTGAAGCTAATAACATTATCTCATTTAATGATTTACATACTGTAAATTTGGAGATATCATTCATCTTGTTTACCTCATTAAATCAGAATTAACTAAAAGTTGATAAGCATACTTTTCACTTAATAATATTTTTTCGAATAAAGAAACTATACTTTTCATATTAGAGATGAATTTTTTATCATCATAGGGTAATTTGCTTATTAAAGCAAACCATTTTTTCCACATCNTGGATGCTAATATTATCTCATTTGCAACTTTTTTCATAATTAAATCATTTATTTTCTCAGCAAAGTTTAATAAGCCCAAACCAAATTCTTCTCTAAATGCAGATAAACTACCTGTAATTAGGTTATTTCTCAAAAATAAAATCGAGAATATAACTTTTTTACGATAATTGATATTATCCTTTTCTTTTATTGATTTTGATAACATATCTTCTAAATCTTTATGTAGTCGCTCCATTGCGAATAAACCAGTACAATATTCCTTACAAAAAGTATTTTCCTTTATTTCAAGCTCGCCATAAGAATTATTCATTTTTTTTACAATATTTCTTAAAGCTTCATAAGTCTTATCCTGTATAATTGCGTCTGTAATACCGTCTAAAGGTCTTGCTTCCATAAGATAACTACATTCGTAGTTTGGGGAATATGGTAAACAATATGTATTTCTAAATTTATGAAATTGGTCAATAGGTATTGTTGTTGGATATACCATATTGTTGGTGTTTGTCCAAAAAAGATATACTAATCTTTCATCATCGGAATATCCTAAAAAAAGCGGCGTTGAAACATATCGTATATTAATTTTTTTGTTTTTGGGATGCAATGTCTTTGACTGATGAATTACCCGCTCGTCAATTTTTATAATCATAGGAATATTTCGCTTAACTATTTCCTTCATTTTTGACCATGATTGTAAGCTTTCATCCAAAATTTCTATTTGATAAGGAATTTTCAGCGCATCAAAAAGTTTATATTCAAGATTATTTTCTGAGGCAACCGCATATGGAACATCAAAAACGGATTGCTCAAAAAAGTCAATTTTCCCATATTGAAAAGAATAACTCTCTGTTAAAATCATTATGTTGTATGCATTTAAAGACAATCCATAAAATCTTAATAACTCCTGTAAGCTATTAATTCTACAGTCAAGCAGGTAGCCTTTCATATTCTTTTGAATATCATTCAATTGAATTAACATTGGAGTTCCTCCTGATGATTGCATTAATTAACCACTTTATAAACACAACTACCATACGAAGCACAAATAATATCACTATAAAGGAGGTGAAACGAGAAGATACATACCTAATAATATTATTTACATCTATGCTCTCCATGACAATTTTCCCATTTATAATTCTCATTATATCGGAAGAAAACACTTCTAGAGAAATTATAAAGGAATTAATAAATATCGTACCAAAATAAACAAGAAACATAGTTGCCATTAAAAGATATACATAAATAATGATTTTTTTATACTTATGTAATTGTTTCACTTCCATGCTTTTTTGAGTTTTTCTTTTAAATGGATTTGTAATTAATTTAATAATAATATGTTTTATATTTGTAATACCTAGAATGTCGCAAAGCATCCAATAACCATCCAGTTTAATGAAAGGATTTAAGTTACTCAAAATCTGTAGAGCCGATAATATTACCGCCAAATTAAGTAAGCTGCTTTTAATGAAAAAGTTACATATATACAGTGAAAGCATCGTTAATAACTGAAAGTACATTCCCCCAAAGTCTACAATAAAGCGTTGATAACGCTTAAGTTTCCAGGCATTCGTAACATCCGAAAAAAATACTGGCATGATAAAATAAACCCCAACACCAATACGACCAGGCTCTTCTTCAAATCTCATTAAAGCAGATGAATGACCTAATTCATGAAACAAACCTATAAATGTCATAATCGAATAGCACCCAACTAGGTTAGGTATTGATAAATGTTGGATTTCTGCTGCCACTTCAACTGCATTGTTCTTAAATATAATCACTATCAACCAGATTACACTTAAAATAGAAAATATATACAAAAGATATCTGTTAAATAAATGAGAAAGAATTTTAAAGTTATTGACTATATTAGGAGTCAAGATTGTTAATCTTCCCCACAAAAACTTATTACGATGACCCTTATTTTTCGGTTCATCATAACCATCTATAAGTCCTTGTTTTTTTAAAAAATTTATTACATGATCAATATCTTCATCTTTAAGATTTCCTTCACTTTTAATTGATTTTTTGATACTATCGATATTCTTACCATTGATTAACTCTAGAACTATATTACCTACGGTTTCCGACACCTTCCAATATCGATTTTTATATCGCACCAAATATGATTTATTGGTTTCTCCATCATCAAAAGGTAATACTTCAACCATACTCTTTATCACTATATTGTTATTATTCAATGATATATCTCCCTTGTATAATAAGTTATTACATCTAATTTAATTAATAATTGAATTTCAACCGACACTCCATCCGTTATTTAGGGAATAAGCTATCAATCCGATTTCCACCAAAAAACATTGCAGCAAAATCTCAGTTGCTAACAACATTACTCCGCTCTGTATCTGATAAAGACAAAACACAGAGCGGGATAATGGCTAAATACTACCTAATATAGCTTTATAAAATTCGATTGCTATAGGGTATGTAATCCTAGCAAGCAAACAGATATACCAATACAAGCAACCAAACATGCTTGCCCACCACAGCCCAAGTTACCTGCTACACCACAAGCATTCCATAGGCATAGATTCTCTTCTCTTTCATCAAGTGCTTCAATATATATTTTCATAGAGTTTTCATCAATTTCCTTATTCATTGACTTAATCATATTCAGTAGACCTCCTATATAAAATAAGGATTGCTATGAGGAAAATATTTATAAAGATGCTTAATTAGATTACTACTATTTGTATCCCGCAAGCATCACCTTTGCAAAGAAATTCTTCACGCTTTAGAAGTTCTTCAATAAGAACATCAAGATCATTCAATTCATATGAGATTTCTTTGTTTAATTCTTTTGACATATTTTAACCCCCTTCTATCCAGTCAAAAAATAGAATTAGTTTACTACGCAAATACTAATTCCAGTTACTTCTCCCTTACATGCAAATTCTTCTCTCTCCAACAGTTCTTCAATTAATACATCTATATTTTGTTCATTAGTAATTTCTTTGTTCAATTCTTTTAACATAGTTTTCCCTCCTTCCTTAAGGATCGAACGTTTCATTACAAGACAAGGTTCATTTGATGCATGATTAGTTAATTACACAAATGTCAATACCGGACACTTTACCCTTACATGCAAACTCTTCTCTCTCTAATAGTTCTTCAATAAGGCCATCAAGATTCTCCAGTTCATAAGTAATTTCTTTGTTTAATTCCTTTGTCATATTTATCACCTCCACATTTAATTTATAAAAATCATATAATATGATTTTTTAGCTATTAAAAAGCATGTTCTATAAATATATGGAAAGTGCCTATTTTTATTCTTGTCATTCGTATTAATATCATCCTTATCTGGATGACCTTCTAAATTTCAAGTAACAAAAGAACTAAATGATTTGACTTAAAAATTCTTCACATACATCAACTGCTACCTCATTAAAAATAAATTGAAAATCATCACAAAAAGCTCTGTTAATATCGTTATTCATCACTTTCGCCTGAGCCGAACATCCCCCACCACAAAAAAGCATATATTTACATTTTTTACAGTCATCGATTTTATCTACCGTTCTTTCTTTCCATCGATCATGACTCTCATTAAAAACAAATTCTCCCTTAGAAATATCAACAGAACCAATTACCTCATCCTTATCATTTAAAACATCCCAGCATGGGTAGATATCACCAAAAGGATCAACCGTAT
>JGI24708J26588_10002202_pt1 | contig 14882 bp, 14 predicted proteins | sample BioPla1DNA2_FD_26588 | JGI IMG/M metagenome (IMG submission 26588) | reverse complement strand
CACATCGTCCCGGACAGCATACTGGATGTTGATAAGACCGATGACGCCAAGGCCGAGGGCAATCTCTTTTGTGTACTCTCGCACCCGCGCGATCACCGAGGNCGAGAGGGACTGCGGCGGAATCACACAGGCTGAGTCACCGGAGTGNACTCCNGCCCACTCGATATGTTCCATGATGCCNCCGATCAGGACATCCGTTCCGTCACATACCGCATCGACGTCGACCTCGACGGCACCTCTGAGGAATGAGTCNATAAGGACCGGATGCGCCCTGCTCACCCGGACGGCCTCCTTGATGTANGCTTCAAGCTCGGTTTCATCGTGGAGGATCTCCATCGCCCGCCCGCCGAGGACATACGATGGCCTGACAAGCACCGGGTAGCCGATCTCCCTTGCCCTCTCCCGGGCCTCATCCTCTGAGTAGGCAGAGCTGTTCGCCGGGCTTGGTATGTTGAGCCGGGAGAGGAGCTGGCTGAACCGGCCACGGTCTTCAGCGGCATCCATGGCGTCGGGAGGTGTGCCGAGGATCTCTGTTGAGAGACCGAGACGCCTGATCTCAGCCTCAAGCGGCATGGCCAGATTCACTGAGTTCTGGCCGCCGAACTGGACCATGACGCCGTAGTAATCGTCTTTCTTGAGGATGTTCGTGATATCCTCAAGGTGCATCGGTTCAAAGAAGAGCCGATCGGAGGTTCCGGCATCGGTCGAGACGGTCTCAGGATTGTTGTTGATGATATGCGCCTCGATCCCTTCCTCGCGGAGCGCCATCACCGCATGGACGGTGCAGTAGTCAAACTCGATCCCCTGACCGATCCGGATCGGGCCGGAACCGAGTATCAGTACCTTCCTGGCACCATCCCGGGTCAGCTCGCACTCCTCCTCCCAGGTAGAGTAGAAGTACGGCGTGGTCGCCGGGAACTCGGCGGCACAGGTATCCACCATCTTGTACGTTGGCGTCCCCGAGAGAGCCTCGATCTCGCCAGCGGTCTTTTTGGTCAGCGCCTGCACCTCTTCGCACAGGAAACCGTAGCGCCGGGCGACCCGGATATCCTCAGGCTCGAGGTTGGCCTGCAGCTTCTCCTCGATATCAACGATATTTTTGATCTTTTCAAGGAAGAACGGTGCGATGGATGTGAGATCGGCGACCTCATCAACCGTGAACCCTGCCCGGAAGGCGTCGAAGAGGCATCCGAACCGCTCATCGGTGGGCGCCGTGAGGATCATCTTGATCTCATTTGGGTTTCTGTGGCGCTTCATATCCGCATCGAGCGACCTGAGCGCCTTCTTAAACGCCTCCTCGACCGTCCGCCCGATCGCCATCACCTCACCGGTGCTCTTCATCGCCGTGGTGAGCGTCCGGTCTGCAGCCTTAAACTTATCAAACGGCCACCGCGGCACCTTCACAACCACGTAGTCGACGGCGGGTTCAAACGAGGCTGGCGTGGTGCCGGTCACCGGGTTTATGATCTCGTCGAGCCTGAGCCCGATGGCGATCTTGGCCGCCACCCGGGCGATCGGATAGCCGGTCGCCTTGGATGCGAGTGCCGATGACCGCGAGACCCTGGGGTTCACCTCGATAACCCGGTAGTCGCCGTCTCTGTAGGCGAACTGAACGTTGCACCCGCCCTGCACATCGAGTGCCCTTATGATCCTGATCGCAGCATCTCTGAGCATCCGATACTCGTCACCCCGCAGGGTGAGGATGGGGGCAACGACCACGCTCTCCCCGGTGTGGACACCCATCGGGTCGACGTTCTCCATGCCACAGATGATGATGCAGGTATCGTTTGAGTCCCGCATCACCTCGAACTCGATCTCCTTCCACCCGGCGACACTCTCCTCCACCAGCACCTGGTGGACCCGGGACCGGGCAAGCCCAATCTCGATGATTCGCCGCACCTCGTCGGGGGTATGGGCAACGCCGCCCCCTGAGCCCCCCAGGGTGTATGCCGGCCTGATGATCGCCGGGAGACCGACCTTCCGGATGGCCTCATCGATCTGCTTTGTGCTCCAGAGGATCGTGCTCCGGGGGACGGGCTCGCCGATCGCGTTCATTAGGTCACGGAACTGTTCCCGATCTTCTCCTCGGTAGATCGCATCAAGCGGCGTCCCGAGTATCTCCACGCCCTCGAGTGCTCCCATCTCCGCGAGCTCAGTCGTCAGGTTCAGGCCGGTCTGGCCGCCCATCCCACTCAGGATCCCGTCGGCCTTTCTTTCCTGATGATCTCTGCTATGATTCCGGCCTTCAGGGGCTCGATGTAGATGACGTCCGCCATATCAGGGTCGGTCTGGATCGTCGCGGGGTTTGAGTTGACCAAAACGACCTCGATACCTTCCTCCCGGAGCGCTTGACATGCCTGCGATCCCGAGANGTCAAACTCGGCCGCCTGCCCGATCTGGATGGGGCCGGAGCCGATGATGAGGACCTTCCTGATATCTCCCCTCTTCGGCATTATGGGATCCCCCTGGAGATACGGTCAAAGAAAGGTGCCTCCGGGTGAAATTGGATGGCGACTATACCGAGGTCTGGCGCATCGAAACCCTCCACTGTAGCGTCGTTTACGTTCCGGTGCGATATGANACACCCCTCNGGCAGGGTCTCTTCATCCACAGCGAATCCGTGGTTCTGGGTGGTGATGGAGATGCTTCCGTCCCGGTGGCGGACCGGTTGGTTCGACCCCCTGTGACCAACCATCATCTTGTAGACCTCGCCGCCGAGGGCCAGAGCGGTCACCTGGGCGCCCATACCGATGCCGATGATCGGCACCTCCCCGGCGAGGTCCTGAATACACCGGATGGCGGTGATCGCCGCTCCCGGGTCACCAGGGCCGTTTGAGATGAGGAGTGCGCCGGGTCCTGCGGCCATGATCTCATCCGGCGTTGCAGTATGCGGGAAGATGTGGATATCGGCGCCCCGCCGCTCGAGACCTGCCAGGATCTGTCGCCTGACCCCGAGATCGATGACAGCGATCCGCCTCCCCGGGCCGCTGATCCGGTAGGGCTCTCGACAGGAGACCCTCCCAATGAGGTCGAGATCGCTCATCTGAGGAGCGGCCCTGGCACGTCGGACCGCCTCACCGCCATCATCGTTGCCGGTGATGAGGGCCGCCCTGAGTGTGCCGGCCGACCGGATCTTTATCGCCAGACTGCGGGTGTCGATACCCGATATCCCCAAAAGGCCATTCTCAGAGAAGTACTCTGCTACCGAAGGTCGTGCTGCCGGTCTGCGCGCAATCTCGCGCGCAACCAGGCCCTGCGCGTGGACCCCCGAACTCTCAAAGTTCTGGAGATCGGTGCCGTAATTTCCTATGAGGGGAAACGTAAACATCAATATCTGTCCGGTATAACCTGGATCCGTCAATGCCTCCATATACCCGGTCATCTGTGTTGAAAAGACGAGTTCGCCGGAACAGATCCCCTCAACGCCAAAACCCTGCCCTATAACGAATGTTCCATCTTCAAGACCCAGGACTGCTTTCATGAATTACCATACCATGTGGAACAGATTCCCTCTTAACCGTGATGGCGCACCGAATACCCTTCCAGGGAATGCTGAAACAGAGAGCCGTTCTGCCCTGGATAGCGGCACTGATGGGGCGTAGGGGGGGTGCGCGATGAGTGAAGGGGCCGCTGAAGAGACCCGGATGATCGAGACCCCTGAGGGGACGTTTACGATCAGGCTCATATCTGCCGACCTCGGGTATGTGTACCCGGGTCTGGTCAGGTACACCATCGAAGTCCTCTACGGCACCGAGCCGGTCTACACCTATGCCATCAACTCCTACGAGGCGCCGCCCGGCTCCACCCTTGATGCGGCGACGGTGGCCGGGATCGCATTTACGCGCCTTGAGCATGACGTCCGATCTCGTCCGGAGATCTATACCCGCAAAAGGATCTTTACCCGCCCTCTTCCGGGTGGGGGAGTATACGATGTCGTCATCCTGCAAGGAAGCCCGCGGAGGTTCGGGAACTCCGCCCGGGCAGCGTCATGGTGCGATGACGAGGCCACACGGGCCGGGTTTTCATCTAAGGTATTCTACATCCACGAGATGGATATCCGGCCGTGCATCGGCTGCTACGTCTGCTACAACCAGGGATACTGCCCCATTGAGGATGATATGCCCTGGATCATCCGCGCCATTGAATCCGCATCCGTCATCGTTGTCTGCACGCCGGTCTACACGAACACCGTCCCATCCGGTCTGAAGGCAGTTATGGACCGGTGCCAATGGCTCCACGCCCGAGAAAAGATCCTGGGGGTGAGGGTCCATGCCCGCGGCCTCACCATCGCCGTCGCGGGACAGCAGGGGAGAGGACCGTTTGCCTGCGTAACTCCCGTGGTCGATGCGTTCATGAGGAACCTGGATNTCCAGCCCACCGGGGCGGTGCTGATCGATGATCTCGATAGGATCCGGGACATCAGAGGGACTAGGGGAGCTGAAGACGAGATCCGATCGGCACTGCGTGCACTGCTTGAGTCTGGGGCCCAAGAATAATATCCTTCCATCTCCCACCGATGATGTATGGCAGCAGTGACTGTTGAGATTGTCGGGTTCGAGGAGTCGGATTGTGGCCCTTTTCCCTGTGACGAGACGAGATCGTGCGGACTTGAGGCGTGTTACCCCTCGAATCGTATGATAGATGCCATCAGCGCCCTGCGCTACGAACTTCTGGCTGATTACGGTGATACGATCGAGGTTTTAATGACGTTGATCGATGACGGGATACCCGAACACATCCGGAAGATCATCGAGGAGCGCCACCCACCCATCCCGATCGTCCTGGTCAACGGGAAGCTCACGTCTATCGGGAGGGTCTCGCTCGATCTGATAAAAGAGGAGATTGAGTATGCCCTCGAGGAATCTTAGAATATCTTCTTCAGCTCCCCGGTTGCAAGGTCGAAGTAGAGGCCATGAAGCCGGACACGTCCTTCTTTTTCTGCAACCCTGACTGGCGGGTATGTGCGGAGATGCTCAAGCTGCAGACCGACGTTCTCGATCTCGATGAGCCGTTGGCGGAGCTCTTCCTCCTCGGATGTCTTTGGCACCTGAGTCCTTGCCTCGATGCGCCGTTTTGCCTCCATTGCATTGTTCAGCCAGAGCGGGACGTACGCGTCATCACTCTCCTGGTCGAGCGCCTTTATGGCGCCGCAGTCTGAGTGCCCGCAGACGACGATGTCACCGACCCGGAGGTGGTTGAGCGCGTACTCAAGCGCGGTCGCGAAGTTCCAGTCATGGACCGGGACGATGTTGCCTATGTTTCGTTGCACGAAGATCTCGCCGGCCTGTGAGCCGGTGATGCGTTCGGGGTCCACTCTTGAGTCTGAACACCCTATCCAGAGGACAACCGGGTGCTGGCTTGAGGCCAGAGCGTCATAATGCTCAGGATTCTTCTCGAAATCGTCTTCTCTGAACCGTTCGTTTCCTTCAAGGAATTTTTCTATCATCTCTCATGCTCCATTGATGGTAACGCAGGCGGACCGCCGCGGGCAGGTACACCTGAGGAGGGGGTTTGTGCCTCGAAAGTTAAAAATATATACAGCTTGACATCGCAGGGTGCGGGACGGAACAGAGATCAGCCAGATCGATGTCGTTTTCCTCCATAGGGCCTGACACGCCGGAACATCCCTGCATATCCGTGCACGGTTCAGGGATCCGGGGTGTCCGGGGAGAGCATGGCCGGGAAGGTGTTTTGCTAGCAGACGTTATTTGTTAAATAAAAGTGGTTGACGGGCCCGCCATGGTGCCGACGGAGGGTATGCGCTCCCGGCGCCCCCTCCATCCCAGATGGTATCACCTCTGGACGGCTCCGAGATTCGCCTGCTCGACGGTCCGCGCGTATCGCGCGAGCACGCCCGTGAGCCGGCGATGGGGTGGCTTCCAGGCCTGCCTCCGTTCCTTCAGGGTCTCCGGGTCGACCAGGAGGTCAAGGTTTTTTTCGTAGAGATCGATCGCGACGAGATCGCCGTCCTCCACGAGGGCGATCGGTCCGCCGACCGCAGCTTCCGGGGCGACGTGCCCGATGCACGGCCCCCGGGTGCCACCCGAGAAGCGCCCATCGGTCACCAGGGCGACCCGGGTGTAGCCCAGCCCCATCAGAGCAGATGTCGGCGAGAGCATCTCAGGCATACCCGGCCCTCCCCGTGGCCCCTCGTAGCGTATGACCACCACGTCCCCTTCCGCGATATCGCGGTGGAGGATCGCATCCATCGCCGCCGCTTCACCGTCAAAGACCCGGGCCGGGCCCTGGTGGCGCCACATCGTCGCCGGGACAGCGGCACACTTGACGACGGCGCCGTCGGGAGCGAGCGTTCCTCGCACGATCTTCAGACCACCGGCAGAGCTGACTGGGGCATCGACGGTCCTTATGATCTCAGGGTCGGCGACCCGCGCCCCATCCGCGATCTCGAGGATCGAGCGGCCCGAGACCGTCGGAGCATCATCAATATGGTGCTTGAGCATCGCAAGGACCGCAGGGATGCCCCCCGCCCGGTAGAGGGCGAGCATCGAGTGCGGACCGCCAGGCTGCATGTGGCAGATATGCGGGGTCTCCTCGCCGATGGCATTGAAGGTCTCGAGATCGAGGGGGATACCTGCCTCCCGGGCGATGGCCATCAGGTGGAGCACGGTGTTCGTCGATCCACCGAGCGCCATATCCACCCGGATTGCGTTTGCAAGGCTTACCGGGGTGATGATGTCCCTCGGGCGGACTCCTTCCCGGACGAGGTCAACCACCCGCTCCCCGCTCTCCCGAGCTACACGGAGCTTTGCAGCATCGACCGCAGGGATGGCTGCACAGCCGGGGAGGGAGAGGCCCAGCGCCTCGGTCACGCATGCCATGGTGTTTGCTGTGTAGAGTCCCTGGCAGCTCCCGCACCCGGGCATCGCTGCACATTCGAGTTCTCCGAGTTCCTCCGCACTCATCGCACCGGCCGCGACACGGCCCACGCCCTCGAAGACATCGATCAGGGAGAGCTCCTGACCTGCCGCGTAGCCGGGGAGCATCGGACCGCCGGTGACGACGATCGAAGGGATGTTGCACCGTGCCGCCGCCATGAGCATGCCGGGGACGATCTTGTCGCAGGTGCCGACGCAGACCAGGCCGTCGAACCGGTGCGCTTCGACCATCACCTCGACTGCGTCGGCGATATTCTCCCGTGAAGGGAGAGAATACCGCATCCCTTCGTGACCCATCGCGATCCCGTCACAGACGCCGATGGTCCCAAACTCAAACCCCACACCACCTCCTGCCGCCACACCCTCCCGCACCTTCTCTGAGAGGGAACGGAGGTGGGTGTGGCCGGGGACGATGGCGTTGTACGCGTCTGCTATACCGATGAAGGGTTGATCCATCTCCCGGTCGGTCACACCGAGCGACCGGAGCAGTGCCCGATTCGGGGCACGCTGGTAGCCTACCTTTACCGCCTCACTCCGCATGGTAATCCTCATGGGAGTGTACGCGCGCTGGAGAGAAAAGAGTGTTTCTATCGTGAGGGCCGATCCCTGCAGTCAGCCAGAGTCCCCTCTCACCCGGGGACCGCACCCTCATCATAGAGGTTCACGACGCCCCCGATGACGATCACCGCCGGGGGGCGGATGCCGATGGTGCGGGCTCTCTCGACGATACCGTCGAGGACTCCGACCGTCACGCGCTGGTCGGGCCTGAGCCCCCGCTCGATGACTGCCACCGGGGTCTGCGGGTCTTTCCCATGCTCGATGAGCGCTGTCGTGATGGCAGGGAGGTTCTTTACGCCCATCAGGATCACGAGCGTCCCCTTCAGCCGGGCCAGAGCCTCCCAGTCGAGGGCCGACTCGGGCTTCGTGGGATCCTCGTGACCGGTGATGAAGGTCACCTCTGAGGCGTAACGTCGATGGGTGACCGGGATCCCGACCATCTCGGGAACAGCGATGGCGCTTGTCACGCCCGGCACCACCTCGACCGGTACGCCGTGCTCCCTGAGCACCTCAAGCTCCTCGCCGCCGCGGCCGAAGAGGAAGGGGTCACCACCTTTCAGGCGCACGACGGTCTTCCCCTCCTTCACACGCTCGATCATCAGCGTCTCGATCTCGTGCTGCTTCAGCGTATGGCTGCCGCCATACTTCCCGCAATCGATGAGCTCAGCATCTTTCGGGAGCGTTGCAAGGATCTCTTCCCCCGGGAGCTGGTCGTAGAGGACCACGTCCGCCCCATCGATAACCTCCCGCGCCCTCATCGTCAGGAGGCCAAGCCCGCCGGGGCCTGACCCCACAAGATACGCTCTTCCAGTCATGGTTCTATCCCCAGTGTCGCCCGCGCCTCCTGTATCAGACCCTCAGCCTTCTCGCGCAGGGCCTGCCCGCATGTTCGGGCCTCTTCAATCGTTGTAACGTGCTGCTCGATACGTTCCCACCGGGATCCGTCGAGCGCGAGNACCTCGGCGATCAGGTCCCCGCCCNGGCAGTATATCCCCTGTGGGGTGAAACATCCGCCACCCACCTCCTCCATGACGGCACGCTCGATCGTCACGTCGAGGCGGGTTGATGCGTGGTCGAGTGCCGCAAGGGGGCCGATGATATCCGGATCATCCCGGCAGACGACCGCGACGGTCCCCTGGTTCGGTGACGGGACGAATCGGTCTATGGGGAGAGGCTCCCCGGGCAACTGAAGTCCGAGACGCTCAAGGCCCGCCTCGGCGAGCACGATGGCGTCGTACTGACCCTCCCGGAGTTTCCGGATCCTGGTGTCGACGTTCCCCCGCAGCTGCTTCACTTCGAGCGTCGGGTCATCACGAAGGATCTGAGCGCGACGGCGGGTGCTTGACGATCCGATGACGCGGATCGCATCGCGGGGGCGATCGTATGCGAGAAAATCGGCGGGAGAGTCCCGCGCAAGCACCGCAGGGCAGACGAGCCCTGCCGGTCTGGCCGCCGGTATATCCTTCATGCTGTGCACCGCAGCATCGATCTCGCCTCTGAGGATCGCATCATCAAGCGCCCTGACAAAGACCCCCTGGCCGCCTATGGCATGGAGCGGGACGTTCGTCGTGGCGTCACCTGCGGTCCTTATCGTGACGATCTCTGCCTCGATGCCCCGGTCGGCGAGCATCCTGACCACGTTTTCGGTCTGGACAAGCGCAAGGGCGCTCCCCCGTGTGCCTATGCGAAGAGACATGATCCGTATGCGTCCGCCACCTCTTCGATGTCCTGCTTGCTGTGCGCGGTAGAGAGGAAGTTCGTCTCAAACTGTGACGGCGGGAGGAAGATCCCGCGATCGAGCATCGCCTTCCAGAATCGCGAGAACGCCTCCGCATCGCACTCTTTGACCTCCCGGTAATTCCTCGGGGCCGAGTCCCGGAAGAAGTGCTTGAAGAGTGAACCCATCNTGACAAACGAGCCTCGACGCGCATCGACGGCGACCTCTTCGATCGCCCGGGTGGCGTCGTCGAGCCTCCGGTAGATCTCCGGGTGGTCATGGAGGTATCGGAGGGTCGCAATTCCAGCCGCAAGGCTTGCCGGGTTACCGTTGAACGTCCCGGCCTGGTAGACGGGTCCTGCGGGGGCTATCAGTTCCATGATGTCGCGTCGCCCCGCGAATGCCCCGATAGGGAGACCGCCGCCTATGATCTTTCCGAACGTGGCGATATCGGGCCTCACCCCATAGTGTACCTCAGCGCCGCCGATGCCAATTCGGTAGCCGGTGATCACCTCATCGAGGATGAGGAGGACATCATGGGCTGCGGTGATCTCCCGCACGGCGGCAAGATAGCCGTCGTCGGGGAGCACTGGTCCGATGTTTCCCATGATCGGTTCGAGGATGAACGCGGCGACATCGTCGTTATCTGAGAGCACCGTCTCCAGTGCATCGAGGTCGTTGTATGGGACCTGCCTGGTATGCGCCACGAGATCGGCGATGACGCCTGCGGAGTCGGGTACACCGAGTGTGGTCGCCCCCGATCCGGCCTTCACGAGGACCGCATCGTGGGCACCGTGGAACCCTCCCTCGACCTTGATGATGTCCTGCCGGCCCGTGTATCCTCGTGCGAGCCTGATCGCGGCCATCGTCGCCTCAGAGCCTGACGAGACGAACCTGACCATATCGATCCCCGGATGATCACCGGTGACGATCCTGGCAAGATCGATCTCGAGGGGTGACGGGGTGCCATAGAGCCAGCCCTTCTCGAGCTGGCGATCGATCGCCTCCCGGATCTCGGGATGGGCGTGGCCGAGGATGAGGGGGCCGTAGCCGAGACAGCAGTCGATGAGATCGGTCCCGTCGACGGTCGCAAGACGCGATCCTGCCGCGCTCTCAACATAGAATGGATAGGGTTTGATGGCCCTGACCGGGCTGCTGACGCCGCCCGGTATCAGAGTCTTTGCCTGTGTAAAAAGATCACTGCTCTTCATGTAACCACCCGACTGCATCTTCAGCAAAGTAGGTGACGATAAGGTCAGCCCCGGCGCGCTTGATGGCGGTGAGGCTCTCGAGGGCGACTGCCCGCTCATCCAACCAGCCACGCTCNCCGGCTGCCTTGATCATGGCGTACTCCCCGCTGACCTGGTAGGCCGCCACCGGCAGNCCGAGCTCTGCCACAGATGCAAGTATGTCCAGGTATATTCCGGCCGGCTTGACCATCAGGATATCGGCTCCCTCGGCTGCATCCAGCTCCGACTCCATGATGGCCTCACGGGCGTTTCCGGGATTGATCTGGTAGGTCGTCCGATCGCCGAACGAGAACCCTGAGTCCGCTGCATCGCGAAACGGCCCATAGAGGGCGCTTGCAAACTTCGTGGAGTAGGACATGATGGGGAGATCCTGGTGTCCGGTAGCATCCAGAGCCTCCCGGATCGCCTTCACCATACCGTCGAGCATACACGACGGNGCGACGATATCAGCGCCGCTCTCTGCATGGGAGACGGCGATCCTGGCCATCAGTTCAAGCGATGGATCGTTCTGGAGGTCTGGGCCGTCAGCGGTCTCCCCGATGATGCCGCAGTGGCCGTGGTCGGTGTACTCGCAGGCACAGACATCGGTGATGACCACCATCTGCTCCAGCCGCTCCTTGATGCTCCGGACAGCCCGCTGGACGACACCATCCGCCGCGTAGGCTTCGGTCGCCTCACCGTCCTTCCTGGCCGGAATCCCAAAGAGGATCACTGCACCTACACCGGCATTGTAAAGCCGCTCACAGTAGCCGGCGACCCCATCCACCGGATGCCGGAACTGCCCCGGCATCGATGGGATGGGTAGCGGTCTGCTGATCGATTCGTCTACGAAGACCGGCATAACAAGATCGGTCTTCCGGAGCTCTGTCTCGCGGAGGAGCGGCTGGATTATCCGCCGCCGTATCCGCCTCATTCGTCGTTGTGGAAACATGGTTCTCCTCGAGCAATCGCTCGAACAAGGAACTCAGCCCTCTCGATATCGCCACATTCCGCGTTTGAGCGGATGGATGCGGTCACGTCCGACAGGAGCTTCTTCGTGAGCGCTCGCGTAAGATCGTCGATGACTGCCCCCGTGCGGTCGCCGTCCGCTCCAAGGCGGGCGAGGGCCCGGTCGCGTTCGCGTATCCTGATCGACTCAGCCCAGGTATAGAGGTGGGCAAGTGCCTCATCCACCGCCGCCCGCCGGAGGAGCCGGATAAAATGGTCGGTCTCTTCATCGATGATTACCCTGGCCCGTTCGGCCTCATTCCTCCGGGAGTCCATGGCAGCGTCGTTGACGCTCCGGAGGTCGTCGATGGTGAAGAGATGCACATCGTCGATGGATCGCACCTCGTCCTCGACGTCCCGGGGCTGGGCGATATCGATGATGACCAGACGGTGGGGGCGCGGGTCGAGCGGCCAGAGACGCTTCTCCATCACCTCTCTGATCTCGTCTGTGTGGATGACCGGGTGCGGCGCTGCGGTGCAGGAGATGACAACATCAGAGAGTGCGATGTAGTGGTAGAGGTCCTTGAAGTTGACCGCGCGACCCCCGATCTCCTCTGCGAGCGCAACCGCACGTTCGTAGGTCCTGTTGGCAACGTATATGGCCGTCAGATCCTTGGCAGCAAGCGCCTGGGTCACTAAAAGCCCCATCTCCCCGCTCCCGACGATCAGGATACGCCGGTTGCACAGGGTGCCGAGGAGATCTTCTGCGAGTGCCACGGCCGCAGAACCGACGGAGACTGCGCCACGGTTGATCTGTGTCTGGCGCCGGATCCTGATGCCTGTGTGCACTGCCTTGTTGATGCAGAGCTTGATGATGTTGCTGCAGGATCCTGCCTCCTCTGTGGTTGCGAGTGCCTGCTTCAGCTGCCCGAGAATCTGATCCTCGCCGACGATCAGGGAGTCGATGCCTGCAGCAAGTTCCAGGAGATGGCAGGGCACGTCCGTGCCCCCGATGACCGTAAAGTCTTTTCGCCCCTGCTCCTGCAGGAAATCTTCAAGGCTCCTGGCATCACCCTCCACCAGGACTTCGACGCGGTTACAGGTCTGGAGCAGGAGCACGCCCTTGAACCTCTCCCGCGCCTCACGGAGGAACGCTTCCTCGTCAGGGAATCGGAACGCCTCAAGTGTGGCGATATCAGCGGCATGATGGTTCAGGCCGGCAATCGCCAGCGGAGGGGCTGAAGAGTCAGGCATGGAGGTACCTCTCCATCGCTATAGCGCGCGCTTGATCGTAATTGGAGGCAAGCGCCCTCCAGATCTCCTCATCCCGGAGTATACTCCAGAGGACTTGAGATCGCTTTGCCTGCACCGATTCAGTATCCTTGAGCATCGAGCGCATCTCATCCTGAAGATCGATCATTCGATCGAGATCCGCATACTCCGCCTCGAGTTGCATGCGAAGGTAGCGTGACACGGCGGGGCCTTTTCCGCAGGTGCTGATCGCGACCAGGTAGTTGCGGCCCCGGATGATCGACGGGATGGTGATATCGCCGGGCTTTCCAGCGGCATTGTTGAAGAGGACGCCGGTCTCAGTGCAGAGTCTCCCGATCCGGTCGTTGAGTCGCGGATCCGACGTCGCCGCGACCGCGAGGAATGCATCCTTCAGGAGATCCTTGAGCGACCCGTCCGGGAGGGTCGAGAGATCCATCTCCTGCCGCTCGATTGCGAGAGCGTCGAGAGCAGGGGAGAAAGAGCGGCTGATCACGATCACCTCCGCTTCATGTTCAAAATACGCAGCCTTCCGGGCACCGACATCTCCTCCGCCAAAGATAAGCACCTTCCTGTTCACCAGATCGAGCATGAGAGGGATCATTCTTCNACAGTATGGTAAACCGACTACAGTAAATTACCTCACGCTTTCAGGCGGGACCCCCCGGCCATCATCGATGGTACGCACCACAGGGGTATGATGGAGAGGTATCANCCCTGTANGTCTGGTGGGCAGGCAAGTCCCATCCCATGCGGTGAGTATTCACCGCAACGCTACATTCTCTATCGGTGGCAAATCCGTAACGCAAACACCTGTAGATCGTAATTGGAAGTGTCCTCGTTTGCAGCCTTTCCATAATTCAGACACGCATCTGTGCTCCGTCTCTTGGATCGGCCTCGATAGGGTTCGTGCCGGCGTCCTCAACTGTGTACGAATGCCTCATATGCTGATACATAATATTACTACTCCTGAACATAATAAAACTGTTGCAGGAACAGAGGGATTTTGTTTCTATCCCCGGTCTTTGAGCCGGGGGCCTCCGGCTCTATCTCTTCAGTCCCACAAACTTAATTGCAAAGATATCCTTCTCTTTACTACAAATATGACGGAAGAGATGTTTGCGTTCAGCAGGCTGGAGAATGCTTTCCATCGCACAAAAGACCTGCTCTGGCCGGTGAAGTGGGGGATCTGGCTCCGCCTGGCTGTAATTGCGCTCTTTGTGGGTGGTGGTATCAGTGTGCCAAACACCTTCCAGTATCAGTTCGATGGGAGCGATCTCGCGGTCGGATCCATATCCGGTATCCCCGGCATCTCTGGTATGGCGTTGGCGACTGTATTGGTGGGAATTATTGCAATTTTGCTTGCGATCGGCATCGTATGGATGTTTATTGGCACAACGATGCAGTTTGTCTTTGTCGATATGCTCTCAACCGGAGATATCCACATCAGGCGATACTTTGGGAAGAGGCTCGGCAAAGGAGTACGGCTCTTCCTCTTTGAGGTAGCCCTCATCGTGGCCATGCTCCTTGCCGTGATAGCGTTCGGCTTCATGCTCATAGGATATGCGAGGACCGGTGCTGCCACGCCGCTCATGTTTACGCCGCTCATGTTTATCGTGCTCATACCGCTCGTTCTGGTTGCCGCCATCCTTTTCGGGCTCGCCCTCCTCCTGACCACCGATTTCGTCGTTCCGATCATGATCCGCGAGGATTGTGGCATAATCGCCGGTTGGCGTCGACTCATCGGGGTGATCACCTCTCAGATCTGGCAGATCGTCGTCTATGTCGTCACCAGGTTTGTGCTCGGGCTCGTCGCCGCGATCGTGCAGACGATCCTGGTCATCATTGCGATGGTGGTCATTGCGATACCATTTGCGCTCATCGGGCTCGCACTACTCGCCATATCCCAGGGGGCGAATATCAGCCTGCTCCTCGGTCTCCTCATACCCTACCTCATCATCACCATCCCGGTCGCGCTCCTAATTGCGGTGCCATTCATCACGTTCTTCCGATATTACGCTCTGCTGGTTCTAGAAGGGCTTAAACCCGAGTACCAACTCCTCCCGGGGTAACCCCCCCTTTCCGTTCCGGGGATGAGAAAGGCTATTGCGTGATGACGACGTGGCTCCAACCGGACAATGATCGAGATCGAGCCACTGGTGATCCTTGCTCTGGCGCTGGGCCCGGGGGTCTTCTGGGTATGGTATTTCTACCATAGGGATAAATTCGAGCCTGAGCCGGCGGCCCTCATCATAAAGATCTTCC
>JGI24708J26588_10002201_pt1 | contig 14883 bp, 8 predicted proteins | sample BioPla1DNA2_FD_26588 | JGI IMG/M metagenome (IMG submission 26588) | reverse complement strand
CGTACGAGCATCGTTGATAACCTTACCCCATGTCGGAATCGACGGATCGCCGAGGCCCAATAGAGCAAGCGATGCCTCCAAGAAGACGTAAGAAGGAACAGCCGACACGAGGCCGGGGATGATCATGGGAATGACGCGCGGGATCATGTAGCGCGTAACAATACGCAAATCACTCGCACCATAAGCGATCGCCGCCTCGATATACGTCGACTCTTTAACTTGTAAGAAAATAGCTCTCTGTGACTTGATCGACCCTGAAAACATATTCAGAATAATTGTCACCAGCAACAACGTCCAAATACTTCGCGAGTAGAACGTACCTACCATAATGAGTACAGCGAAGTACGGTATGACCATATTGACTTCGGTAATTCTCTGAATCAACTCATCGAGCCAACCGCCGAACCATGTTCCTATCGCTGATATAAACATCGTAATGATGGCGGTTCCCAATGCAGCCGTCAGACCGAACGCAAGCGCGATCGGCGCTCCCCACATCATGGCGACTTTCAGATCGCGACGCAGGTGGTCGGTACCGAAAAATCCGAAGACTTTACCGTGCATGATCAGCTCGGCATNGACATCGGAGNCCTCNTCAAAGGTTGTCGCTTGAATGGTNANCTGATACGTCCCCTTGTCNATTTCNAAAGGGTCTGAACCAAGCTTTGAGAAAATTCCCTGCATTGCCGTGGAAGGTTCATTGCCGCGATGCAAACGTTTTAAGCGCGTACGTAAATTCTCATCCTGCTCGAAACGGTAATTCTGATTTCTCGAAATACCGGTATCGGCAATCTTTATATTTTCACCGGACGGAGTCAGCAGGGTCATCGAAACAAACGGGTTCTTCGATTGATAATTCGACGTGAAATAAATGAAAAAATCCTGCGGTAACTCGTTGTAGTTGAAGTCAAATGTATAGACGAATTCAATTGAATTGCCCCCTGATTTTCGGGGCTCGGAGACCTTAGTAAATTCCTCGTCTTCACCGGCAACAACATCGACCGATTCGGGCAATTTATCCTTTCGGAACAAGTTGACCCAAGTTGGCCTTGCGTTTCGCGGGTTTTTATAGACGACGCTCTCACTCGCGCGCCACATTTTAATTGCTTCTTTGTAAGGTATTTTCCACATCGTATAGAACGAAAAGAGAATCAACGCAAGAACAATGATCATTCCGATAATTGCAGATGGGTATCTTGCAACATCTCTGAGAGATTCCTTTAGTCGTTTCATCTTGTTACTTGCCTCCTCCCAACTTGACTCTGGGATCCACGATGGCATACAGGAAATCCAAAAGGAATACCGTAATACCTAACAAGTAAGCCTGAATAATTGTGGTCCCTACGATAACAGCCGTATCGTACTTACTGACTGCTTCATATATAATTGTTCCTAATCCCGGCCAAAGGAAGACAGTTTCCGTCAACGTCGCACCGGTCCAAATGCCGACCAACATAAGCGCAAAGCTCGTGATGATGTTAGGCAGCGTTGGACGCAGGATGTAGCGCCTTTCAATGGCGCGAGATGTTAATCCCTTAGCCTTCGCCATGTCAACGTAATCCTCGCTTGAGTAAATGAGAAAGAACGTCCTCCACGAGTAAGTATTGATCATGAAACTCGATATGAACAACGAGAAGGCAGGTAAGATCATATGTTTTAAAACACTAAGGAAATACCCAATCTTCGTGGGAGGCGGCGGCGCATCGACCATGCCTCCAAATGGCAAAATTTTCAGATAAGCTGCAAAAAAGAGTATCAGGAAAATACCGTAAAACCATGGCGGAATGGAAGATGTCGGAGATAGCGCAACAATGAGCTTATCCCAGAAACTTCCGTAATGGCGCGAAACAATGAGCGCCAAGAAAAGTGAAACGGCAAATAGAAGCAGCTGAGAAGTCCCCATTAACAGGAGCGTAGCAGGCAATCGTTCCAATATAATATTGCGAACATAACGAGAGCCGTGATCGCTGATCATAAATCGAGCACGCCCGAAATTTAGTGTCAGGGCATTTTTCAGGTGTGTGAAGGAGCGGGTAATAAATGGTTTATCGAGACCTGCTATTCTCTCGCGATCTTGGATCAATGACTCAATGAGCTCTCTCCGCTCAACCTCAGGTATCTGGGTCTTGGCGGACATTGCCGCGACCTCCATGGTCACTTCTTCCCTGATCGCCGATTTTAAGATGGTGTCGACATATCCACCCATATTCGCGACGAGTATGGTGATGTAGACGCCTATGACGATCGTAATCATCAGCAAAATTAGCCGTCTAATAAAGAATCGAAATAGCCTCTTCGCCGTTGCTTGCGACGCTTTCTTGCTATATTCGACCGTTGATTCTAAAGCTATATTATTATCATTAGTTGTCATGGGCACAACCTCTCCTGAATCCTAAGAGGGGCAAGCACTAGGGCTTGCCCCCCCTCGGGTTCCTATGTAGTCACAAAGAAATTACATTACTTGTTGGTAATGAACTCTATCGTTTGGAATGTAGGCTGTGCGACGACGAGTGAAACAACCGCGACTTCGATCTTGGTTGCACCGTCACCGAACTTGGTGGTGTCATCGCCGGAGAGGTTGATTGCAAATTTGCCATCTTCCACAGCTTCGGCGTCGTCGATCAATACGACTTCGTTCTCCGCATTGTAGGCGAGGAACTTGACCTTGCTGATGTCGTCAAGCTTGTAAGGCTCGCCGTTGAATGTGATGAAGACCTCGAACACGGCTTCCTCACCGGCAGTGACTTGGCCGGGACCTTCGATGTCAACATCGGCGATCATGGGTTCGGAGTAACGGGCCCAGCGATCTGCGGGGTCGGGGAAGTCAGCGAAGTGAGCCATGACGAGCGACTTGCCGTTCATATCGACTGACTTGAGGAAGTACGGACCGGTGCCTTGCCAGTAGTTGCCGTAAGAATCGAAGTAAGCTTTGAGTGCTTTGTAGCGCTCAACTGCTTGATCTTTGGTGATGTAGGCGCCAAGGGTCGGCTCGTAAGGAATGGTTCCCTCTTCGATCAGCTTGTCGAGGTGCTTGCCAAGAATTTCAAGGCTGGGGCCGCCGATCAGGCTTGTCTGTTCAACTTCCTTCTCCAGCGCTTTGCTCTCGGAGTAGGCAAGCTCACCGGCAGCTTCGGCAGAGTTCATCATCGCGAATTGCGAGAACGAAGCCTGACCTTGGAACTGGTTAATCCACATGGTACCCGCGTCAAAAGCTGTAAGCTCGGCGTCAGTGTAGTACGAATTAGAGTAGCCTTCAATGGTCAAGGGATCTGTGGAGACGATCTTAATACCACGGAAGTCTTGCATGAAGACGTTCTCAAAACGAGCAACGGCCTGCTGGTCAAAAATAGGTGATGCTTCCTTGGCGCGATCAAAGCCCAAGATAAAGGACATGACGATATCAGCCATTGTGAGGGGGCTGCCATCGTGCCATTTCACGACATCAAAGAGGTCAGATCTGAAAGTGACGACGGACTTAACATTTGCAGTCACTTCCGCATCGCCGTTCTTTTCACCCGAAGTGATGAACTGCTGCTTTTCAGCATCCCAGTCTGCCCAAGCGTCCTCAGGAACGACAATATTATCGGCAAACTCAAGGTTCACCCAATCAAGAGTTTTCCCGACGGGCAAGCCGGTTTTGACGGTTAGGTCAGCTTTCTCGGCAAATTGAGGATGAACCAAACCGGTGTATGGGTCATAGATGAAGGCATATGAGACGGTCATACGGGCAGCGCCCTGATCACACGTCGTGTTCGATCCTTGAATCGGGTTCCACGGTCCGTTGAACAGGAAAGGCTGTGTCGCCCAGCGCATCGTTCCGCCTTCTTTACCTTCGAAACGGAGTGTGTAAGGCGTGACTTGAGCGGACTCAACACCGGCAGCCAGGTCGGTTGTCGCTACGACACCGTCCACGTGCGGTATAAACTGCTTGCTGTCAACGACCATGACCTGCAAGGAGTCTTGCAGACACAGCTCCAACGCGCGAGCCATCATGATGCGACGCTCATCGAGCGTTTTGAAGTCACGACGATACAGACGGTCGCCGAGCTCTTGGAACTCAGGATCGGATTCGTTCGCCATAAACACGGGAATGCCCTGCGCCGACGTATTAAGATACATTTCTTGGAAAATGTNGGATTGGTCGCGATTCAGGACTGATGCGCCCCAACCGCCTGTGTACAAGTGCCACTGTCCTTCGGCAGGATCACCGCTGATCCAGATCGGGCCGAGGTCTGCACCCGTACCTTCTTGACGTACGACCGTGAAGCCGACTTCTTCCATCTGATCTGCAAGGTAGTTACCCCAGAGTTTACGCGTTCCGTCACCGTCATTACGAATCAGGAATACAACTTCGAGAGGCTTACCGTCTTTGTCAAACTTACCGTCTTTGAGCTCATACCCTTCAAGTGCAACTTCTTTGCGAATGATTTCCGCTGCTTTATCGAAGTCGTAAGCGTACTCAGCCTCGAGACGACGACAAACGTCGACCAGATCAGCATAGTCGCCGAAGTTCGTCATAATCGGGAACCACTTCAGCAATGAACCGCCGGCATAGTACTCCTGATTGATGTAGTTACGGTCAATCAGCATGTTAAACGCTTCGCGGATCTTACGGTTGCGGAAAGGGTTATAATCCCCTGACTTGAACTCGGCCGGGTTGAACTGAATGGTGTAATAAGTACCGTTCGACATGACGTACGGTACACCGGAGTCCTGCAATTCAGCTAAGCCGTTTGTGCCGAAACCGTTAACATAAACGTCGATGGCGTCAGCATTCAACTGAGCGACAACGGCTGACTGATCAATGACCGAGACGACAATTTCGTCCACCCAACCGCCCTTGCGGTCAGTCTTCGGTTCAACAGGATCAGTTTCGACTGGCTCGGTAGGCTCAGGCCCTTCGCTCTCCGAAGGCTTAGGTTCATCGGCGGAAGCGGACGGATCAACAGGCTCATCCGGCTTCGTGCATGCTGTCATCAGCATCACCAGAACCATAACCAAGGAGAACAGAACTAATGTAAATCGTTTCATACAAAACCCTCCTTATGGTTTTTGGTACAATTTATGGGTATCGGCAGAACTTCAACGAAAGAATATGGTATCTCCACCTACTCTACTGCAATCGCTATAAGCACACCTCATTGCCCATAGTAACTTACCCGATAAAAAATCGGGTTAATTCAGCGTTAAGTTTAGCATGATGGACTATGAGTGTCAAGTAAACCGAATACTTTAGTTTCCATAATATTCATAATTATTTCATCAGTTGAACAGTCAAAATACATTAATAAATGAGGCATTCGCCTTTCAATACATTATGATTAACAATACATGTAAATAGTATAATTAATCATAATGTATTTTTAACAGGGGCGATTTCATCGACATTTACAAGGAAACAGATTACGCCTGCTCTCTCGATTTTTCATACTATCAGTAAGTTTCTGAAACTCAAAAATATATGACTTGACAAATCCATTATACGTTTCTTATAATCACGGGGCGCCGTTCAGGACACGTGGGCCATTAGCTCAGTCGGTCAGAGCAGCCGGCTCATAACCGGTCGGTCCGGGGTTCAAGTCCCTGATGGCCCACCAACACAGACAAGCATACACGGGGGAGTTCCCGAGCGGCCAAAGGGGGCAGACTGTAAATCTGTTGTCAACGACTTCGGTGGTTCAAATCCACTCTCCCCCACCACTTGTCTGACGGATCGTCCCTTGGTGGGCGATCCGTTCTTTTTAAATGTTTTGCCGGTGTGATGGAATGGCAGACGTGTCGCACTCAAAATGCGATGGGGACATCCCCGTGCCGGTTCGAGTCCGGCCACCGGCACCAAGCCCGAGACAAATATGAGTTAGTCTCGGGCTTGATTATTGTTGATCAGTTCGCCTGCAAAAAGAGCAAGTTTTAGGGGACTTCAGCATCAAAGAGTTGAACTATCCAATACACCGTCGTCGAGTAAGGAATTCAAATATTTATTGAACCCTGCGACATCCTCCTCTGCGAAGGACGGATTGATAGACGGATCTGCGTAAATCGCAAGTGTCTTCCTCTGCACGGGATGCGGGAAAACGAGACCGCACGCGTGGAGCGCGAGCGTCGGGACGCTCAAATCGCGCTCATCGTTGAAACCGTATCGCCTGTCGCCGAGTATCGGAAATCCTCTTTCCGCGAGTTGAACGCGAATCTGATGACGTCGTCCCGTGAAAAGTTCAATGAAGAGAAGTGCCTCGTTGAACAGTCTGTTCTTTAAACAGATGGAGGACCATGCAAGTTCGGCATATTTTGCGTTCCTGACATTGTGCATTTCCCCTTTTCGCTCGGTCATAGAAAGAAGATTATGTGTAACAAGCTCTTCTCTGCCGGAGGGTGTCATCGGATCGCTCGTACTGTCGGTTGCCAAGAGCCTCACGCGCCCTTCTATATCGCGAGCTGACAGGTTATCGCGCAGCGTACCGCCATCCTGATCGGGAACCCCGCGCACGACGGCGACGTAGTATTTTTTGACATCTCTGCTCCGAAACGACCTGCTCATACGTGAGGCAGCCTTCGATGTCTTCGCAAAGACCATCAGACCGCTTGTCGGGCGATCGAGCCTGTGAATGAGACCGAGCCAAGCATCACCTTTTTTTTGATCGCGAGCGGCGATATAGCGTTTTAGCAAACCTAACAAATCGGGCGCGGTCGATCTGTCCGGCTGAGAAGGTACACCAGGCGGTTTCAACACAACGAGCACGTGGTTGTCTTCATAGAGAATATTCAACTCGTTCGACTTGTTCATACCGTCATCATATCATCGAAGTTATAATGTAACGGTTTATGCGATCCGTTTGATATATAATAGGTGAGAAAATACGAATATCAGATTCAGGAGGTTACCCATGTCCTCAACTCCCCATATTCTAATCTGCGATGATGACCCCGTTGTACACGAGTCCCTCGGTCTCTATCTCAAGGCTGAGCACTTCCCCTATTCATCCGCATTTGACGGAGAAGAAGCGCTTGAAAAGGCGCTCAGCGAGAAACCGGATCTTGTCATTCTCGACCTTATGATGCCGAAGATGTCGGGTACGGATGTCTGCCGCTATATCAGAAGGACATCGAATGTACCGATTATCATGCTTACCGCAAAGGGAGAAGAGATCGATCGCGTATTGGGGTTGGAGCTCGGGGCTGACGACTACATCGTCAAACCGTTCAGTCCTCGCGAAGTGATCGCTCGCATCAAGGCAGTTTTCCGGCGTATACACGAGACGGAAACGGGACAGAAATCTTCCGTCTTGCGCTTTGACGGACTCGAGATAAACCTCGATAATTACCAAGTCAAAGTCAACGATGAGGTCGTCCCGTTCACACCGAAGGAAGTCGAGATTCTCTATCTCCTCGCTTCACATCCCGGTCAGGTGATGGATCGCGAACAAATCCTGTCAAAGGTCTGGGGCTACGATTACTTCGGAGATACGCGCACGGTCGATACACACATCAAGCGCATCCGTCAAAAGATCGACACCGACAATCCGAATTACGGCCTGATCACTGTATACGGAGTCGGATACAAATTTGAGGCGACTGTCTGATTCACCTATGAAAAACAGATTTCTCGTCAGACGCATTTTCTCATTGCTGATTGCCGCCATTCTTTTATGGACGATTCTGACGGCTCTGTTTTACAGCTATGTCGCTAACCCCGTTTTCACGCGTGTTAAAGCGCGCGAGCTTTTACCTCGCGCTCTTTTTATTTCCGACCACGTTTATGAACGTGGTTGCCCGGGCGAAGTGAGCGATTTTTGTATCGATTTGATCAATAACTCCGGCACGCTGTTCGGTAACTGGATCTATATTGTCGACGACCATGAAGGAATCTGCCGCCATTCGCCTCTCCCCGATGAACCGCCCGAGCTTGCCAGTCAGCTCAGCCATATTGTCATGACAGAGCATGAAGAACTGATTTTACAAGGTTCCGAGCATCGTTTGGGAGAACATAGCCTCGCCGGTTCCGGTGATCGATTCCTCGTGATCTCCGTACCTATCGTCGATTCCAACAATCTACCGATGGGATCGACCATTATCGTTCAACCGTCGAAGGAGATGTATGTCGGTATCCAGAGTCTAAATTTTGCACTTCTGACCTCATCCCTAATCGTCCTCGTTATCATGGCGATACCCGTTCTCATCGCCGCCTTTCGCATTACTCGCCCCCTTGAGTCCATGAGACAAGTCGCATTTGCCATGAGCGAGGGTGATTTTTCACAGCGTGCCGATGAGGAGCAGGAAGGCGAAATCGGAGACCTCGCCCGAACAATCAACAAGATGGCGGAGGACCTTTCCGAATCATTTCAACAATTGAGCGCCCAGGCATCGAGCCTGAAACAGATCATCGACGGTATCGGCGAAGGGATCGTCGCGGTCGATCGCTTCGGCAATGTAACGCAACATAACGACAGAATTTTCGGTGTCTTCGGGCTCGACCGACACTATTCGGCACAGACGACGCCTGAAAGTTTTCTTAAGGCAAGCCGTATCGATACTTTTTTCCGTCAGGCAATGGAATCTAAGGAGCCTGTGAAGTACGTCATCTCAAAAGATTACCGTCACATCCAAGTCATCATCACGCCTCTTCTTACGGGACAAGGAGCAATTAACGGTGCTGTCGGGCTGTTCCGCGATATCACGCAGGAAGAGCGATTGGAACAGACGCGTCGCGATTATGTCGCCAACGTCTCTCATGAATTGCGCACGCCTTTGACGGCGATGCGAGGTCTTTTGGAACCTTTAACGGAGGGAATGGTAACGTCTTCCGAAGATCAACAGCGCTATCATGAAATCCTTCTCCGACAGACGATGCGCCTTTCACGTCTTATTAACGACATGCTCGAACTGTCTCGTATTCAAGCCGGCACGACTCATTACCATCAGGAGCGAACCGACCTCACAAGTATTGTCCAAGACGTTGTCGACGGTTACGGAGCGACGATTGAAGATCATAATTTACGTCTTGAGACGGCAGGCCTTGACGGCAATTGCCCCGACATCTGGGGCAACGCCGACAGAATTGAGCAGATTATGATCATCTTAATTGACAATGCTATGAAGTTCACACCCTCCGGCGGTGTTATCACCATCGCTGTCGGACAGACGACTGACATGGCATATGTCTCGATCGCCGATACGGGGATCGGAATCGATACCGAAGATATTGACCATATTTTTGACCGATTCTATAAGGAAGATAAAGCGCACAAGGGATCAGGAACGGGACTCGGCCTGTCAATTGCAAAAGAAATCTCCGACCAGTTGGGGTATGAGCTGACCGTTCAAAGTGAACGTCATGTCGGCTCTGTCTTTACGCTCTATATTCCCTATGCTGATGACGTCGTACGGTCGATTAGGCAACTAAAAGATGTCTACGACAGTATAGAAGATGGCGATGCCTGGTTCGGAGAGCACAATTCAAATGAGAATTAACCGTTACGTCGCACAAGCCGGCATTTCCAGCCGACGCGGTGCCGATCGGCTGATTGATGAGGGGCGCATAACGATAAACGGTCAAGTCGCCGTCACCGGTGCACAAGTTCAGGAAGGCGATGTTGTCGCCTTTGACGGTGTCGCCATTTCGCTCCCCCGTGAAGATGATCGCGTTTACATCGCTTTTAACAAGCCGGTCGGCATCACGTGCACAAGTGATCGACGTAGAAAAGACAACATCATTTCATATATAAACTATCCAAAGAGAATCTTTACGGTCGGAAGGCTCGATCGCGATTCACGCGGTCTGATCTTATTGACGGACGACGGCGATCTCGCGTATCGATTGACGCGCACGGAATACGGTCACGAGAAGGAATACAGGGTGACCGTGGACAAAAGCATTACCCCTTCGTTTATTGAGTCAATTCAAAAAGGAGTCCCGATCCTCGATACGGTGACAATGCCTTGCCGTGCATGGCAGACGGGAGATAAGGAATTCGGAATCATATTGACACAGGGCCTGAATCGTCAGATACGGAGAATGTGTGAGCACTTCCGATATTCGGTAACCGATCTCGTGCGGACGCGTATCATGCACATCGCGCTCGGATCGCAACCTGTCGGCATATGGAGAGAGCTGACTCCGAAAGAAACTGAGGAGCTGCTAAGACTCAGCCGTATCAAGCGGTGATTCCTTCACCTCTTGATCGTCTTCTTTCAGATCATCCGGAACCGCCATATCTTCTACGCCATCTTCTTCCTGTTCGTCTGAAGAAAAGAGTTCCTCTACATCCTTTATTCGACGATACTTCTTATACAGGACGGACGACAACAGTAAAAGTGCGAGTATTCCCGCCGCGCAGCACGTGATCGTCACGCCGGAGGCGTACCCTACCGGCCTGAAATACATGAATATATGGTGAACGCCGGTACTCAGGGGGATCGCCATGAACGCGTCATCAACCGTCTCGATGTCGACATATTCGCCGTCGACTCTGGCATTCCAGCCGGGATCATACGGAATCGAGATAAACAGAAGCCCTTCTTCTTCACACGAGACGCTTCCGTAAATCTGATCCTCTTTCATATCGATCATGGTCATTTCATTTTCGTACGCGTAGTCTCTGAGCTGTCTGAGGGAAGTCATATCGAGCGAAGCGAGGCGAACGTCAAAGCTCCCGGAGTCGACGGTCTCCGACGGCCGAATAATGAGTTTGATCTCATCTCCTTCAACGAGAGAGCCGATCTCACTTATCCCCTTCTTTTTCTTATCGAGCGAGATGGAGTTTCCATTCACTTCAACAGATGTCTCGTCAATCTCTTTTGTCCCTATATCAAGGCTCAAATAGTGAGGTCCCGCAGTTTCAGCGGTCCATGTCAACTTGATCTCCCAATTGCTTTTCCCGGCAGGGCGCGTGAAGCTGTACTTTGTGTATGTCGATGTAGACGGGCGAATACCATCGTCGTCACAAGGTTCAGCTTTCAGTTCGGAGAAAAGATCAAGCTTTTCCCCGATGATCGCGTCAGCGAGATCACCTTGCGTATCGAACGGATTCCCATAGAAACTTTCAAATCCCGCAAGGGCGGGTTTCCCTACGAAAGCGATAGGAAAGATATCGTCATTCCGATAGACTGTCACGTGACTGTTGCCGAGCGTGACGACGCGTTCATGATCCTCATAAGGAAGTGAATCGCGCGAGATAACGTATTTAATCCTGAAAAGCGAATCACAGAAAAGTGTCGATCCTCTGTACTGGTAGCTATTGATGCCGTTGTTATGATATCCGGCATTTTTGAAAAAAGCGACAGGAGCTTCGGGGGAAGTCGATGCGAAGAGTGACAGTCCGTTCAATCCGTACAGCGCTGGATCGTTCGACGTCTTATGAGGCTTAATCTCCATTCTGTAAAACGATTTGTCCTCGTCCATCGCCCTTGTCTGCCTTACGGCCTCACGTATGGAAGCGACGACCGGCCCCGTCGTATAACCGTCACGCGCACCGTAATATTCATTCTCTCCTATATGGTAAATCCCTGAAAATGTTGAAAGAGCAACCTCAAGCAACATGACAGCGAGCAAAAAATTGACTTGTGTGCGCCGTTTGAATGAACGCGTTCTGAAAGACGAAAACAAGACGGCATAAAGCATGATAAAGGTAATCGTGCCCCACTGCGTCCACGCTGCCGTCTTGATCTCGGCATCAAGAGCCAACACGACAGGCGCGAGGAACGCAAGACAGACTCCGAGCAAACCGAGTTCCGTCGGTCTGAATTCGCGTGTCGAGCGCAATCCGTCGTATGCGATTGTCAAAAGCAGAAAAATAGCGACAAAGGAGAAGCGATATGGTAATTGATTCGGATAGTGCATTCCGTGCCAGAGGAAATTGAGAATATTTAAGTCGAACGACAAAAAGATAAACAGCAACAAGAAACCATTCAACAATTTTTCTCTTAGACGGATCCGGGTCGATAGGAAATAAATCGGCAAAAGAAACACTACAGGCAGTCCGCCGTAAAGATTGGGCGCACCGGAACGCACGGTCGGCTGCAGGAACGGGAACATCTGCGCGAGATACGTAAGCGGCTTGCCGCCCAGTTCAAGTGTTTTCGGAAATGCATCTCCCGACGCTGACGTCAGTGCCAATGAACGGTATGTCGGATAGAGCAGAATCGCGGATAACGCAACTCCTAAAGCCGCCAGAACGACGACTTTGCCTATGATCATAAATTTCCTCCCGACTTTTTGCCTCTCTGTATAGCGGAAAAGCAAAATCGGGAAATAAAGCGCTACAAAGATACAAACAAAAAATGCCGAGTAATAGTTGCTGATCAACAGCAACGCGATCGAAACGGGAAAGAGAACCCATTTGCCGTCACGGATGAGGCGCACAAGCGCCAAAATGACGACAGGAAGGAGGATAAGCGAGTCGAGCCACATGATGTTCCACGAGTACGCCATAGTAAAACCCGACAGCGCGTAAAACGTCGAAAAAGCGACGGCGAGGACGCCTTTTCTCCTGTAGCACACTTGGAGGAACAGAAAGAAAGTAAGTCCCATAAGACCGACTTTAATGAGCGAAACGAGCAAAACGCCTTCCGTCAGGAAAGGAGCGGGAAAGAGCAATAAGATGAGATTGAGCGGACTTGCGAGATAATAGGCGAAGATCGCATAGAAGTTGACGCCGAGTCCGGACGACAAGGAGTAAAAAAGCGATCCGCCTGCAAGAACCTTATCGCGCATGAGTTGCAAAAAGGGAGCGTACTGATGGAAGAGATCAACCGTTAATATATGGCGATCGCCGAAAGGAAAAGTCTGAAGCGCCGCATAGGCGAACGTCAGCACGAGAAACGGAAAGAGAAATGCCACGACGGACAAGCTCTTGCTGTTCCAGACGAAACGTCTGTCCTTTTCAAGTCTGAATGTACTGCGATTCAGATTTCCCATACGTCGATCCGTCATATTCTCTCGTTACAACATGTTTCTTGTTCCGGCTTTTCGGACAAAAGCAGCGAGTCGACCTGTAAGCCGGGTTCTGTCTTGAATGGTCATCTATCTGGACCTCTCGTTGCCGAGAAGTTCAAGCCGCCTCCTTGGAACCTGCGGGCGACAGTTATGTTCCTCCACGGCGTTGCTCCGGATGGGGTTTGCAGGGCCGCCATGTCTCCATGACGCCGGTGAGCTCTTACCTCACCTTTCCACCTTAACCGAGCGCGTGCCCGGCTGTCTGTTTCTGTTGCACTGTCCTTGAAGTCGCCTTCACCGGCCGTTAACCGGCATCCTGCCCTGAGAGCCCGGACTTTCCTCGACGAAGACCTTTCGGTGCGACGCCGCGACCATCCGGTCGGCTCGACACTTTTGTATCGCTTATTATACGTAAGAGGATCAGGTGATTCAAATGACAATGCCGTGACAGATGAGCCTGCGCGCTTAATTTAAAAATAACTTTTTAAATGTGATTAAATATCCAGCGATCAAAGGATTCGAGGAGTTGTCGATCCCGCTGATGATAGCGGGCGCGGCGGGCGATTTTATCATACTTCGACTGCACGTAGGCGATTCGTGAGCGGTCGATCGGAACAATCGCATCATCAGCGGACAGCCTTTTGAGCGCTGTTCTCGCGTCAGCGCAATTTTCAGTTTTACGTGATGAGATTCGCAGCAGACTCCCGATTCGTTCCATGATTTTCGGTCCGAACTCGATTTGTATTTCAGAAATCGGATCGTCGGCCGCATTTTTCGAAAAATCACAGATCATGACAACGTATGGACGTCGATCTTCTACGGCAACAATTTCATCGAGAAGCGACAATGGGAGACGATTGATCGTCTCACGCAGTTTATTCTCTTTCGTCTGCGGCTGGAGTATCAGGCGCTTGAACAAAGATAATTTGTCAATTCCGCGCTCAATGATCCTTGCGATGTTCTCGCCCCCGAGGCCGCTGATAAGAAGGACGTCGCCTTCAACGGGATCAACGTCATCGAGTCCGTCAGTCTGTAAAAAGCGGCAGGCATATGTAAAGCCTGCCGCCTCGACGCGCAATCGCGCAACCTCGATCGGACCTTCATTTATATCGGTAATAAGCACACCCTCGCACGTGCCGTTCCTTAACAGCGACAAAGGCACCGTCGCATGATCGCTGCCGATATCGATAAGACGCCGGCAAGGCGGAATACATGCCGTGATGAGAGTCAGTCTGTCCAACTTGCCCGATGACCGCTCGTTATCAGTCGAGATACTCGCGCAGCCTAGCGCTCATGCTCGGACCGCGCATCTTCCGGAGCGCTTTCGCTTCGATTTGGCGAATGCGCTCGCGTGTCACGTCGAACTCCAAGCCGACCTCTTCAAGCGTACGCGCTCTACCGTCATCAAGTCCGAAGCGGAGTCGAAGAACCTTCTCTTCGCGCGGCGTCAAGCCAGAAAGGACGCGCGTCAGCTCTTCTTTTAACAGAGTCGTCGCCGCCTGCTCCGCCGGCGAGGGGGCGTCTTCATCGGGAATAAAATCACCGAGATGACTGTCCTCTTCTTCACCGATCGGCTTTTCAAGTGAGACCGGCTCTTGCGAAATCTTCATTATCTCGCGAACTTTCTCCGGTGTGATGTCCATTTCCGCAGCGATCTCCTCGACCTCAGGTTCACGGCCAAGCTCCTGAACGAGTTGACGCTGGATGCGAATCAGCTTGTTGATCGTCTCAACCATATGGACAGGAATACGAATCGTCCGCGCCTGATCAGCGATCGCGCGCGTAATCGCCTGACGTATCCACCACGTCGCATAAGTGCTGAACTTAAAGCCTTTTGTGTAGTCAAATTTATCGACAGCCTTGATCAGACCGAGATTGCCCTCCTGAATCAGGTCAAGGAAATGCATGCCGCGCCCCGTATAACGTTTCGCAATGCTGACGACGAGACGAAG
>JGI24708J26588_10002198_pt1 | contig 14887 bp, 12 predicted proteins | sample BioPla1DNA2_FD_26588 | JGI IMG/M metagenome (IMG submission 26588) | reverse complement strand
AAAATGCCGACTTGTTTTTGTTCTTCAACCAACTTCAAGATTTCTTCGTCTTCTATTTGACGTAATTCATCTTTGGTAATCAGACCTTGTTGTAAATCGTGACGTGCTTGTTTAATACGTGCAGGACGTAAAAAACTACCCACGTGATCAACCGTATAGGGTACTTGCATGAAAAATTCCTCCTTTTTGTTGTTTTTATTGTACCGGTTAATCCTAGGTGTGTAAACAGTCCGTCTAATTTTAAGCTGATAGATTTTGACTATTATCACTTATTACTTTTGACAATAACTCAAGTACCTCTTCATTTTCAGTCAAATTGCTATGCGAGGCAGACACTATCTTTTCTTGATATTCGGTCTTATTTTGGAAGATTTGTGCACCCATTTGGACACTCGCTAAAGGGACTGTGCCATCCGTTGCTTGATTATTTAGACTACCGGCAATATTGATCATTTCAAAATTAGTCTGGCGAATACTGGATACCAAATAATGACTTAACCACTCTGTCACCTTGGCGCTTTGATAGTTTTGATTTTCCTCTTCTACTACATCATTATAAGGTGTTCCCAAAGTAATCATACTAGCAACTTGGGGTTCGTCAGTCGTTTGCAGATTTTCTAGATATTCAGTAAAAACCAAACCACCATTCGAATGTCCGACAAAGTTATAGGTCTCAAATTCATAAAAATCAAGAATACTATGTAAAGCTTTCTGAAACCATTGCGCTTGTTGGCTAATTGCTTCAATGCCATCTTTCGCTTCTTCAAAGGCAATCACAAAAACCGGATGCTGACTGCTCTTTTTGATTTTTCCTGTTACTTTCATGGTGCCATCTGTATGTACGGTAATTTTTTCGACACTTAAATCCGGAGTCGTCGTCTTCAAGGTTGCCAACATTTCATCAAAGCGATTTTGCGTGCCATATGTACCTGGGACTAAAATCAAAGGGGCGGCGATTTGATGATTGACTTGCGCTGCCAATACATGATAAGTGGTGGAATCAGGATTGACTTCTACAGTTTTGGTTCCACCAATCAGTCCAACAAATAAAACCAACATTGGATATAACCATAAATATTTTTTATAATTTGTCATGCTACCTACCTTCTATTTTTTCTAGCTCAATTATAACGCAAATTTCTTTAAAAATTCTTAAACTTTGCTCAAAAATTGAATTACAGTTAGATGTCAAAATGTCACCTAACTGTAATCTTTAACTATAGGGAATCTGCTTGCTTTGTTAACTGCTGATTTTTCAACACATAGNCTTCATCACTTGCATTCGCCACTTCTTTTTCGTGCGTGACAAGGATGATGCATTTTTCCTGTTCATGGGCAAGCTGCTGAAAAAGGGCGATGATTTCTTGAGAGGTTTGTTCATCTAAATTTCCTGTTGGTTCATCGGCCACAATCAAATCATGCCCGCAACAAACTGCTCGAACAATGGCGACTCTTTGCTGTTGTCCACCCGATAGATGACTCACTCGTTTATCAGCCAACTCACGAGTAAGACCAACTTTTTCTAACTGTTGATAAGCATATTCTTTAGGATTGTCTTTTTGGGTCTGACTGATTGCCATCGCTGTTAATACATTTTCCACCGCACTCAGATAAGGTAACAGATTATAGGCTTGAAAGACGATAGAAACACGATTTTTCCGATAGTTTTGAAGACCAATTTGTTTTAACGACTCCCCTTGATAAGTGATTTGCCCTTCTTTGGGTTGATCTAAACCAGCTAAAAGGGATAAAAAGGTGGTTTTGCCGCTACCACTTGTTCCTAAAATGGCATACATCTTGCGTGGCTCAAAGGTCAAATTGACTTGCTGAAACAATGGACGTTCATTTGTATACCAGTAACCTAAATTTTCAACTTGTAAAACCATATTTTCACCTCATTTTACGATATTAGAATTGATTTGGGATTTAGTCTAAAAATACCAATGGATGCAAAACAAATTGCGATTAAAACAATCCCTATTGCTATAGCCGTTAAAAGCATGAATTGTTTTGGTTGCACGTTAATTTTCAGATTTTTCACTTCTTGTGATGCAGCAAATGGATTTTGACGATTGCCACCTGGTCGACTAGGCGGTGTTTGGCCATTTTGCACTTTACCTGGTGCCCCACCTGGTTGATTATTACTCTGTTGGTTTTGGGTACTTGTGGTTTGTTGGCTAATCAGTTGGTTACCTAGTGCATTTCCTACAAGATTGCCTGTTACACCTGCAATGCCTAAAGCAAATACTAAACAAATGATGATTTCGATGAAGAATTGGCCGATTAACTTGATGCGTGATTCACCCAATGATAACAATACGCCCATCTCATAGCGACGATCTTTCAAACTTAACATCACAATCAAAGTTAGTATCACTACACCTGCAACACCGACAAGGATAATAATATTTTTGGCAAATCCTTTGACATTATTCAGTGGTTGAAGCATTTGTTGATACATTCGATCATTGCTTTGAAGGCTAAAAGTATCGGTATCAATTAATTTTTCGGCTTGTTTAATGAAACTATCCATTTTAGCAGGATCTTCTAAGGTAAATGTCGCCTCATCAATCGTTTCACTATCTTCGCCTTTTAAGGTTGCTACCATTGTATAAGAAGTAATTAAGGTATTCGCTGGATTTAAAAAGTTAAACTGCATCCCTAACTCATCACCGGCATCAGTGGTTTCATAAATACCTTTCACCTTTAATTCAACTTCCTTGTCATCACTGGTTGTCACTTTGAAGGTATCCCCGACAGATAAATCGTTTTCCTCAGCCAAAGTTTTTTCAATTAATACAGCGTTACTTCCTTCATCGGCACTAGTAATCGCACTTCCTTTGATTATTTTGGCTTCTCCTTGGGTAAAAGTCGTTAATAAGCTGCTATCTGAGACACCTTGGACGCGAAAATCTCCTTGCGACATGGCTTCTCCTGGCGGCATTTGGCCATTTCCTTGTTTACTTTGACTCGCACTAGAAGTTACCTCATTGTCTTTACTTTCACTCGTATCCTCGTTAGAACCACTTGTTGTTTCACTGGTACTGCTTGTTTCAGCACTACTTTCAATTGCTTCAATACCGCTTGCTGCATCTACTGAGGTGGTCGCTGTGTATAGATATGATTTCACCCCTGATAATGCCGCGATTTTTTTCGCATCACTTAAATTGATTGGCGTCCGGCTAAAAGTTTTTCGCTGACTTTGCTCAGAACTACTCGAGGTTTGGTCGTTATCTTCTTCCTTTTCCTTTGCTTGAAACATCGCCTCACGATTTTGAGTTAGTGTCACAGTGGCTCCGGTACTTTTTTGGGCATTAGTGATTGCTTGATTCGCTGCTTGATAGATACTCAAACCTGCTAAAACAAAAATCATTATGACGGATAGAATCGCAATCATTAAAACACTTTTGCCTTTTTTTGCCCAGAGATATTGATAGGCTCGTTTGATAAAGTTCATCTTGCTTCATTCCTTTCGTTTTTTTCAAGATAACGTCAATAACTTAAAGCTAGCTTAAAAATTTTAAGGTTCGATTATGGAAAGTCTGATATTCTTTCGTTACAATAATGAGGAAAGTAGGTGGATGCGATGATTAAATTATTAGTCATAGAAGATGAAAAAGTTTTAGCTGAAAATATTAAAGAAATTATTGCTGATTTAGGGGAAGTGACGCTGTGTTTTGATGGTGAAGAAGGCTTGTATGAAGCGCAAAGTAAGATATATGATTTGATTTTGCTTGATTTGATGCTACCGAAGATGAGTGGTTATCAAGTGCTCGCTCAATTACGCCAAGAAAATATTCAAACACCTGTCTTAATCTTAACTGCCAAAGATAGCCTAGAAGATAAAATTACTGGTTTTCAAAAAGGGGCTGATGATTATTTAACCAAACCCTTTTATCGTGAAGAACTGTTACTAAGAGTCAAAGCCCTATTAAGACGATCTTTAGGCTTACACGAAGAAAATACCCTACAATACGGAAATGTCATTTGTGATTTAAGCAAAAAAGAAGTTCGTGCACACGAGACTGTCCTACCTATTCAAGGCAAAGAATTTGAACTACTCGTCTATTTGATTCAAAACCAAGGAATGATTTTAACCAAAGAGCAAATTTTTGACCGCATTTGGGGCTTTGATTCGGAAACAACAATTACCGTAGTCGAAGTGTATATGAGTCATTTGCGCAAACATCTAAAACAGACTGATATGGCAGAAAATATCCAAACTCTACGCAATGTTGGTTATTTACTAGCCTCAAGAAAGGATTGAGAGAATGAAAGAAGAGATTACAAGCAAGCAACAACGGCGACTTTTCTTCTTTAATATTCTTGCTTTTGGAGGGATTTTTCTACTCTTAGGCTTGATTATTTTACAATTAATGCATAGCCTTGCTTATCAACAAACCGACAAAATGCTTCGACAAGTCATGAATCAACCAACTTTGGTACAGCTTGAAATTGCCCGTTTTGAACAAGAGGATTTATTCAATAGTCAGGGAGAAAATCCAGAAAAGCAACCACCTGATAAGGATTTCAAAGGCTTCAACCGATTTAACACCCAAATGATTCTGTGGTCGAAATCAGGCGAAATCTTGAATAAAAATTTACTCGGTGGTCGTTTGAATGAATTGAATGCATTAACACTCGACAAAAAAAAGCTCGGTAAAGTGAAAGAACTCAGTCTGAATAATGGTCAACTATCCTTTCACTCCATTACCTATAAGTATGAAAGCAAAAACTCTGCAGTGGCTTATGTACAAATTTTAGCCAATACCAACCAAGTCAGTGATTCCATGGGGACTTTTCAGATGATTTTAGTCATTTGCATGCTTGTTTTTTGGTTGCTATCGATTATCGTCAGTTTTTATCTCGCCAAAGCCAATATGCAACCTATTTTGAAGTCTTGGCACAAGCAACAGGAATTTGTCGAAAATGCCTCTCATGAATTGCGCACCCCACTGACAATTATTCAAAATAGTTTACAAAAGCTCTTCACACAACCAAACCATACCATTATGGAAGAATCAGAGACCATTGCCCAAGCTCTAAATGAGACTAGAAGACTAAATCGTTTGACTGCTGACTTATTGACCATTGCAAGAAGTGACTCTAATCAACTGATATTAGAAAAATCCACTTTGCATATTGATACTTTTCTTACCCCAATTGTCGAACCTTTTATCGAAATGGCAGAAATTGAAGAGAAACCTTTTATTTTTGAAAATCTCACTTCTGATATGATTGTGGCTGATCACAAGCGACTGCATCAATTAGTTGTCATCTTGTTAGATAATGCTTTGAAGTATACAGATACTGGCGATGCTATCACGGTGCATTCAAAAAGTAATGGTGCGTTTTGGCAATTAGAAGTAAANCAAGCTCTANANGAGACTAGAAGACTAAATCGTTTGACTGCTGACTTATTGACCATTGCAAGAAGTGACTCTAATCAACTAATATTGGAAAAATCTACTTTTCATATTGATGCTTTTCTTGCCCCAATTGTCGAACCTTTTATCGAAATGGCAGAAATTGAAGAGAAAACTTTTACCTTTGAGAATCTCACTTCTGATACAATTCATGCAGATCACAAGCGACTGCACCAATTAGTTGTCATCTTGTTAGATAATGCTCTGAAATATACGGATACTAAAGATTCAATCACAGTGCTCTCAAAAAGCAATGGGCAATTTTGGCAATTAGAAGTAAAAAATACAGGACCTTCAATTAATGAGGAACATAAAGCGCATCTTTTTGAACGTTTCTACCGCGAAGATGCTTCTCGTAATCAAGCAACTGGCGGCTATGGTTTGGGGCTAACCATCGCTTGGCAAATCATTCATGAGCATCAGGGAAAAATTGAAGTGCTGGATATTCTCCCACGGGGCGTGAATTTCCGTGTTACTTTGCCGTTGAAGCCAAAATCATGAGGTAAACACACGAATTTCTTCGAGGCTTCCCAAGCTGCTTCACATCCTTTATAATCTGTGTTCAGCAGCTAGACATTGTGAAATTCGCCCTACCGCTTGAGAAAATCTCCTTTCATCCAATTTTTCTCAGCGGTAGGTAAATACACGAATTTCTTCATGTCTGTTCAAGCTGCTTCACATCCTTTATACAAAAACGAGGCTGTTTTTGGCAGCCTCGCTTTTGTGTTATGGGAAAGGATAGTATATATAAAAATTGAAACAGCGGATTTAAGTATCGAGTTTTTCCACCCAATACAAGTACATTTTACACCTATCAACCAAAAAATGCTACTGATTTAAATGGATGAATAAAAATATTACTTTTCTTTTAATAAAGCGTAGAATTGAAAAAAAGATTTATTGTGTTTCCTAAAATAATTAAGAAAAACAGAAATCCTTATACGCCTCCTCACACATTAAAGATAACATTATCAAAACCGCTTGTCAAGTTGTAAAAAACAATTTCTTCTCATAGTAACCCATATCATTCTCAACTATATATCATAATATTATTTATTTTAGCTATATTTAAGCAATGAAATTAGTTTACTAATTATAACTAATCTAATTTTTATAAAAATAATATTTTTCACACATTATCAAGACATAAATATTACCGCTTTATATTTTCTGCAAATTTTCAAGCATATCTATTTACAACAGGTAATTACTAGTGTTATAATGCAAAACGATAATAAAACAGATATACAATCTGTTACATCATATAAAATGTTGATTTATTGAGTTTTTAAAGAAAATGATACAGAAAGAAGTGTTACAGTTGAGCAAAAAAGAAAAACACGGTGCCGATATTATCGTGGATAGCTTGATTAATCATGAAGTAGACTATGTTTTTGGGATTCCTGGAGCAAAAATTGACCGCGTGTTTGATACTTTAGAAGATAAAGGACCAGAATTAATCGTTACACGTCACGAACAAAATGCGGCTTTTATGGCACAAGCAATCGGACGTTTAACTGGTAAACCTGGGGTCGTTATTGCAACCAGTGGTCCAGGTGCAAGTAACTTAGCCACTGGTTTAGTTACCGCCACTGCAGAAGGCGACCCAGTCCTTGCCATCGCTGGACAAGTAAAACGTAGCGATTTATTAAAATTAACGCACCAAAGTATGGATAACGCTGCCTTATTTAAACCAATTACCAAATATAGTGCTGAAATTCAAGATCCTGAAACCATTTCAGAAATCATCGCAAATGCTTATCGTATGGCGCGCTCAGGACAAAAAGGAGCAAGCTTCATCAGTATTCCTCAAGACGTTGTCGATAGCAAAGTGTCTGGAGATAGCATTCGTCCATTAAGTAAGCCACGTCTAGGTTCTGCCTCTAAAGAAGATATTGCTTACCTAGTGAAACGCATTAAAGAAGCGAAATTACCAGTACTTTTAGTCGGGATGCGTGGTTCAAGTGAAGCTGAAACGATGGCAATTCGTAAATTAGTTGCTCATGCTAAATTACCAGTTGTCGAAACTTTCCAAGCTGCTGGTGTGATTTCTCGTAAATTAGAAGATTCATTCTTTGGTCGTGTGGGGCTATTCCGTAACCAACCTGGTGACATGCTTTTAAAACGCAGTGACTTAGTAATTGCGGTAGGTTATGATCCAATCGAATATGAAGCACGTAACTGGAACGCTGAAAAAGATGCCAAAATTATCGTTATTGATAAAATTCCAGCTGAAATCGATCCATATATGCAACCAGAACGTGAATTAATTGGTAGCATCGCGGACACTTTATACTTATTAAGTGAAGCAATTGCCGATTATGAATTACCAGCTGACTCACTAGAATATCTAGATGGTTTACAACAAAAATTAAAAGAACGTGATATGGTCCCTTCTGAAACACATCCAGAATTACTACATCCACTTGAAGTAATCGATACTTTACAAGATTTTGTCGATGATTCAATGACTGTAACGGTTGACGTAGGTAGTCACTATATTTGGATGGCTCGTCACTTCAGAAGTTATGAACCACGTAAATTATTATTCAGTAACGGGATGCAAACTTTAGGGGTCGCTCTTCCTTGGGCAATCTCAGCAGCATTAGTACGTCCTAATACACAAATCGTCTCTGTATCAGGTGATGGTGGTTTCCTATTCTCTGCACAAGACTTAGAAACTGCTGTCCGCAAAAACTTAAATATTATTCATATTATTTGGAATGACGGCCGCTATAACATGGTTGAATTCCAAGAAGAAATGAAATACAATCGTTCTTCAGGTGTTGACTTTGGCCCAGTTGATTTCGTGAAATACGCTGAAGCATTCGGTGCTAAAGGCATTCGCGTACACGATGCTCAAAGTTTTGCACAAGCTTTACAAGAAGGCTTAAAAACAGATGGCCCAGTCATTATCGATGTTCCTGTCGACTACTCTGACAACAAGATGTTAGGTGAAAAGATGTTACCTGACCAATTCTATTAAGAAGGTGAAAATCATGTCAGAAAACACATTATATCAATTTGGTACTTTAAGTTCTTTACTTGCCGGTGCGATGGATGGCGGCAAAACAATCAATGACTTATTAAAACATGGTGATTTTGGTATCGGGACTTTAGATGGTTCTGATGGTGAATTAATGGTGATTAATGGTCAAGCTTTTCATGCCCGTCAAACTGGTGATGTCGTGAAATTATCAGGCAATGAAACGGTCCCTTATGCAGCAGTGGCTTATTTTGAACCTGAATATGAATTCCCATTGATTCAAAATGAAAATAGCGAAACAATCGGTAAATTAATTTACGATCATCTAAAAAGCGTGAATTTATTCCATGCCATCCAAATTAAAGGAACCTTCAAACACATGCATGTCCGTGTCGTTCCGAAACAACAAAAACCTTATCGCCCATTCTCTGCCGTGGTACAGCCTGAATTCGAAGCAGATAATATTAGCGGAACAATTGTTGGATTCTATACACCAGAATTATTCCACGGTGTTTCCGTAAGTGGCTATCACCTACACTTCTTATCAGATGATGGTCAATTTGGCGGTCATATCATGGACTATGAACTAGCAGAAGGGATTATCACGATGCAAGCTTTAACAGAGTTTACGCAAGGCTTTCCCTCTACTCAAAACTTTCTAGAAACAGAATTTGATGTTCATGAGTTAATCAAAGAAATCGAAGTATCTGAATAATAAACAAAGTGCCAAGGTCAAAAAATATTTTTGACCTTGGCTTTTTTATTGTACCTTACACATTGACAGCGCTTTTATATGGTGTATCATTTACTTGAGGTGATTGCTATGGAACAAACACTTTTACAACATTATGCGCAAATGATTGATCACACCCATCTTCATGCCGATGCCACTAGTGCTGATATGCAAAAACTTTGCCAAGAAGCGTGTGAGTATCATTTTAAGATGGTAGCGATTAACCAAGTCCAAAGTGCAACTTGTGCTAAATTTTTAAAGGATAGCAATGTGCATGTCGGTGCGGCGATTGCTTTTCCACTCGGTCAAACCAGTATTGCCAGTAAAGTTTTTGAAACGAAGGATGCGATAAAAAACGGGGCGGATGAAATCGATTATGTCATCAATCTCACCAAAGCCAAGGAACACGACTATGCTTATCTTAAAGATGAAATGCAACAAATCGTCACTTGTTGTAAAGATGCTGGAGTTGTCTGTAAGGTTATTTTTGAAAATTGCTACCTCACTGATGAAGAAAAAATCGCGCTATGTCAGATTGCTAAAGAAGTACAGCCCGATTTCATTAAGACTTCCACTGGCTTTGGGACTGGCGGTGCAACAGTAGAAGATGTCGCATTAATGGTGGCTCACGTTGGCGATAAAGTCCAAGTCAAAGCAGCCGGTGGTATTCGTAATGCTGAAAGTTTCTTAGCTATGATTCAAGCAGGGGCCAAGCGAATCGGGACTAGTTCAGGCATTACGATTATGGAAGAACTCAAAAATAAAAGCTAGTCAATCTCGGCTAGCCTTTCTTTTTGTGTTACAATGAAGTTAACAAATTATTCGAGGTGATTGTTATGTATTGGATCATTGGGTTAATCGTATTTCTACTTCTTTTACCGCAAATTGTGGCAACCTATCAAGAGCAAATCTTTTATCGACTCAATCAAGAACGTTTATCCAAAACAAAATCAGTCAATGTGCGTCAAGAAATCGAAAATGAAGATGGCTCTATAGATGTGCAACTTTTGGCTTTAGACGGGCTATTACTACACGCAAAAGTCTATCCACGCGAAAATCCTAAAGGTATCGTACAGCTTATCCACGGTGTATTAGAGCACAAAGGCCGCTATGACGATTTTTGTCGCTATTTAAATGCCCAAGGTTATGTCGTTGTGATTAGTGATACACGTGGGCATGGCCATTCCACCAATCAAAAATATCCACACGTCATGATGCAAACCGTTGATGAACTGATTTTTGACCAAGTGTTGGTTACTCGTTTTATTAAAGAACGCTATCCTAACCTCCCATTAAGCTTATTTGGTCATTCTTTAGGCTCCATGATTGCGAGAATCTATCTGCAAAATTATGATGACGAAATCGAGCACTTAATTTTAACAGGTACGGTCACGCCTTATCCACTTGCTCCTGTGGGTGTCTTTTTAGCGCGCATTGTGGTCTTTTATTTGGGAAAATCTGGTCATAACGCACTTTTAAACGCCTTAAACCCTGGGAAAAACGATACACTGGATTGGATCAGCTATAATTTGGATAATCTCGATCGCATCGCCAAAGACCCGCTATGCCAAGTGCGCTTGACCAACAGTGGCATGCTGACCATGTTTACGATTAATGCACGACTCAAAGAAATCGCCAAATTCCAATGTAAAAATCCTGATTTGAAGATTTTGAGTGCGACTGGTGTGGATGATACCTTGATTACCGGTGGCGAAAAAGGACTTGCTGAAAGCTTAGATACCTTGAAAAAAATCGGCTATCACAATATCACCAATCTCGTCTATCCAGAAATGAAGCATGAAGTCATCCAAGAAAAAAATCGCCTACAAGTCTATCAAGACATCGTAGCCTTCATCGAAAACAAGTTAAAAACTGAGGTGAAATAGTGAAAATCCTAATTCCATCTGCAAAAGAATTAAATCTGTCTGTTAAAAACAAACCTTTTCAAGCACTTAGTCCAGAAACGAAAGCAATTGTCGCTGCTTTTTCTGATTTATCATTAGCGGAAATACAAAAAGCTTACAAAATCAAAGAAGACATGGCTGCCAAAGTCCAAGCGCAATGGCAAGCACTCCAAAAGCAAAACGCGCAAACTTATCCAGCTTACTTATTACTAGATGGCTTGATGTACCGCCAGTTTAATAAAGAAAGTTATACTCAAGAAGAAAGTCAGTATATCCATGATTTTCTGGCTATAACCTCTGCTTTATATGGGGTCATTCCGGCTGATACCCCGATTGCTCCTTATCGCCTAGACTTTCAAACCAAAGGCAAAGTTCAAGGACAATCCCTGCGAAAATTCTGGCAATCTTCTTTTGATCAAGCTGTTAAAAATGAGGAAATCATCCTTTCGCTGCTCTCTAGTGAATTTGAAGAAGTATTTAGCAAAGACTTGCAGCAAAACTTCTATCAATGTGTCTTTATGGAGGAAAAAGAAGGCAAACGCAAAATCCACTCTACCATTTCTAAAAAAGCCCGTGGGAAAATGGTCAAAGAACTCATCTCTCATNAAATTCAAAGCATTGATGANGTNCGCAAGTTAACTTTTGACGGTTTCAGCTTACAAAAAGATGAATCAACTGACAAACGCTTGGTCTTTGTCAAAAGAGTGTAGAAAGTAACTGCGCTGCTTTGCGACCTTAATCCACGGCGCTCAGCAGCTAGACATTGTGAAATTCGCCCTCCCGCTTGAGATAATCTCCTTTCATCCGATTTTCTCAGCGGTAGGTAAGCACATGAATTTCTTCATGTCTAAGCGAGCTGCTTTGCGACCTATTTGTAATCTGTGTTCGGCGGGTAGCTACTTCGGCGTATAAGCCAGCCCGTCTGGGAAAGTCTTTACTTCTCGGACTTTCCCGACGTTCTGGACAAACTTATCCGCTCGTAGCTGATCGACCCGCCTCACATCCTTATTTAATCTGTGTTCGCTGGGTAGCTCCTGTGCATCTAAGCCGGCCTGTCTAGGAAAATCTTAAAACATGATGGATTTTCCTGACATTCCGGACACCCTTAGCTGCTTGGAGCTGATCAACCCAGCTCACATCCTTAAAATAAAAAACGTTGGTGTTTAAGTTTTTGTTCTTAAACACCAACGTTTTTACTATTTTACCATAATGTGTATGGATCTTCTTCTTTTGCAAATTTGCCTGTGTAATCATCATCTAAAAGTTTTTGGTTTTCATGTAATTGTGAATAACCAGCTAAACCTTTACGATATAGGATTTGCATAGCGACACCTAATAAGATGATAAAGACAATAGCTAAAATGACTAAAATCAACATTGAGTTACGGTATAATTCATCACCAAGACCTGTTGAAATTGCTTGACGTAAAGCATAAATTGAATAAGTCATTGGCATGAATGGATTTAAAACATTGTAAAAATGACTAACCAACGGCATTGGGAAGACCCCACCTGATGAACCTAGCTGCATGACTAAGAACAACACAGCAATAAAACGTCCAGGATTGTCAAAGCTCATCGCTAAGAACATAATCATAAACATGAATAACCAAGCTGTTACTAAAAGCGTCATGTAGAAGTTCATTGGTTGCGCAACTTCTAAACCAATCATTCTCATCACTGTACCAATGATTAAAGCCATCATTGAAGAAGTGATAAGGCCGATAGTTAGTTTACTCATAAACCATTGAGTGGCATTGCTATTTTTACGGTCGGCAATTTTACGGATTGGATAAACAAAGTTAAATACTAGACAGCCGACAAATAATGATACGCTCATGAAGTATGGCGCTAATGCATGTCCATAGTTTGGCACATCACTGTATTTTTCTTGTTTTGTCTTAGTAGGTGCGGCAATCATTTTCGCAGTATTGTTGGTTAATTTCACATCTGTTAATTTATCAGAAGCTTCACCTAACTTATCTGCTAATTCTTTGTTGCCATCTTTAACTTGTGTAGAACCATCAGCAAGTTTATTCACACCATCTGCTAATGCTGGGATTTGGCCGTTTAAGGTATTTAATCCATCACTTAATTGGCTTGCCCCACTATTTAATTTCGCAGAGTTAGCTGTTAATTTCTTCATGCCAGCGTTTAATTGCTTGCTACCGTCATCAAGTTGTTTCACTCCTGCAGCTAATGTAGGCAAGCTCTTATTCATGGTTTGCATACCATCATTTAATTTCTTCACTTGACCATAATTACTGCTAATAGCGTAGATACCATTGACCGTTTTTTCTAAGCCAGCAGTTGCAACGTCAGTACTATTAATAAATTCAGGTAATTGTTTCAATTGTTCTTTTGAAGCTGGATTATTAGCCACTTTATTTACACTTTCAATTACTTCTGGATTCATTAACGGTTTTAGTTCTGCAGCGGCTTGTTGAACTTTACCAATGTTTTCCTTAGTCAATAATGGTTGAAGTTGCTTAACAATCGGAACAACCTCTTTATTTATCTTTTCCAATTGAGGAGCTAAAGAAGTCAAACCATTTGCTTCTTCATTTACAGCATTCAGAGTTTTTCCAGCATTCGTTAAATTACCTTCAACTAGTTTTGTCACTTGACTATTTTGTGCATTTGACATAATCGCATTTGCAATTTGAGTTTGAACTTGGTTGCGAATAGCCGGATCCGTAATACCTGCTTGTTGAAGTACGCCAAATGTTGCTTGAACCGCTCCTTCTACATCTTTAGTAGCATCTGCTTTTGCTGCATCTGCATAACCATTTTGAATAGCTTGTAAGTTTTCTCCAACTGATTGTAGTTGTTGAGTAACTTTTGTAATAAGAAGGGTTACGTTTTGCAACTGATTAATTAATTCTGGTGTAATTGCACCTTGAATAGTTGAAAAATCAATATTGCCTAATTTATTTGCTAAATCATTAATAGTAGTAAAATCAACACCACTTAAATCTACCTTTTCTGCAATCGGCATTAATCCTTGAAGACTTTGTAAGGTTGATTTTAATGAACGTACACCATTAATATATTTAATTAACCCTTCACGTTGCTCTGCGGTCATTGAGGCAGCACCTAGTTGGTTATAAAGTAAGTTCGTACCATCAGCAAGTTGTTTACCACCTGCTAAAAGGGTAGGAACATTACTTGATAATTGTGTCATCCCCGCTGCTAGTTGGTCGCTTCCTTTGGCGGCTTGACCAGCACCGTCTGTGTATTGTTTTACACCATCTGCTAATTGTTTGCCACCATCATCTAATTGTTTCACACCACTAGATAATTCAGGAACTTTCCCTTGAACCGTTGCAATACCATCAGCGACTTGTTTTGAACCATCTGCTAATTTCGTTGCACCATCCGCAGCTTGATCCATGCCATCGCCAACTGTTTTCACCATTTTGATAATCACATCAGCATATGATTTGGTGACTGACTCGCTGACTTTTGCTTTTAATTGGGTCATGGCATTTTCACTGATAACTTCCCCTAAAAAGTTCAACCCACCATTTGTTTCATAGGTTAAGTCCATTTTTTCAGGATCAGTATCTAATACAGAAGCCGCATTTTCAGAGAAGTTTTTCGGAATTTTAACGATCATATAATATTTACGATCTTTCAGTCCTTCTTGTGCCTTTTTAGCTGAAACAAAATGCCAATCTAAATCGTCATTTGATTTCAACTCTTTTACCAATCTGTCACCAACATCGACTTTATTTCCTTCTAAAGTTGTTGGTTGGTCTAAATTTACCACCGCCACAGGTAAATGATTAATTCTGCCGTATGGATCCCAAATTGATTTTAGGAAAATACTTGCATA
>JGI24708J26588_10002196_pt1 | contig 14891 bp, 12 predicted proteins | sample BioPla1DNA2_FD_26588 | JGI IMG/M metagenome (IMG submission 26588) | reverse complement strand
CCTCATAATATTTTTTTGACATGTCTTTCTCCTCCAATAATTTTATTATATCATGTTCGGAGAAAAACTGTCCTATTTAGTATAGCCTATCCAAACATTAGGTTATAAGCTACCAAAATACGGTGTTGATGGGGATTTTGGAAACGAAACTTTAACGTCAGTAAAGCAGTTCCAGACTGATAGAAAGTTATTGGTTGATGGTGAAGTTGGCATAAACACTTTCAAAGAGCTGTTTAAGAAATAGATAGGAGGTAGGAAAGAGTGAAAGCTGTATTAGATTTTTTATTTGAGTACAGGTTTATAATCCTATGGATAATTATGTCTATAGTATCTGCACTGATAATGGGAAAAGAGTGGGTGAAAGCAAAAGCCTACTCTTTTATGCTTTTAGCGAAAAAATTAGCAAAAGACAAGGTATTAAACACTGGTGAAGAGCAGGAGTATTTTGTTGTTGAAGCATTATATACCCTACTGAAAAAGCTAAAGATACCCTTTGTAACAGAAGAAGGGCTACACAAGCTGGTCCATAAACTTTATGTTAAAGCAATGGACTACCTGGATGATGGTAAATTTAATAACAGTGTAAAGTAATGTTACCCCGAGGAGAAATCCTCGGGGTTTTTTGTAGTTTTTGGGAGGAATATAGCGTTATATGTAGAATAGTAAAGTCTATAACAAAAATATAAAGGAGTGTAATATATGGAAGTAAAGACTAAAAAGAAATTATTTAAAAAATGGTGGTTTTGGTTGATTATAATTCTGACGATTGGAGCTATAGGAAGCAGTTTAAGTTCAGAAGAGCCTAAAAAAGTAGGCGAACCAAAGCAAAATGTTGCCGCTAACAAAACTGAATTGACCGAAGTTAATTCGCAATTGGCGGAAATGGCGCCAAATGGAATAATAAATGGAAAATTATATTTGCCAAGTGAATTTCCTGCTTTACCATTTGATATTTTTTATAATAATGGTAAATACTTTTGTGACTTATCAGCAAAAAAATTAACTTCAAAAACTGCAACGAAAGTCTATATCAGTTGTGTAACTGGAGGTACTGGACTTGGTTCAACACCTTCAACGGCTATTACATTAGTTAGATTTAAATCAAATCTAACTAATGGTTTATATCCAGGTGTTACTGATTTTGAATTAATATTCATGGACAAAGTTTATGTGGCGAACGGAAATGATTTTGAACTTTACAATGAAGCTATAAAAGTGACTTTTAGGAGCGGTGTTGGTTTTACTTGGATAGGCAGATTAAAAACAAATTCAAAAAATACAAACGGTTGGACTGCTACTGCAACAAGTGGTGTTTACGTTACAACACAAACAGATGAAGAACATGATGTACAGGACATTATAAACCTGTCTAAACTAAATGAATTTGGTATGCCGTATCTATATACTAAGGTTACTACATTAGACGAGTGTAAACTACAAGAAGGTACATTTTATCAAGATGGGACTAAAATATATCAACACGCTTATAATTTCCACAATTACGATACAGCAATGTTAGCAGTACCTAATAAAATTATTTCAATAAGACAATTCAATGAAAGAAAAGTTGTGTTTGAGAATTTAGGTTTTACTGCTGATTCTTTATACTTAGCAACAGATAATATATTAAATCAGCTATATTTTATCAATTGCAGATTTCACAGAGGGACTAATGATGCATTTGGATTAGTTGGAAGATATCAAGTGTACTCATATAATTGTGTAGCTGATTATCCTAGTAAAGATTGTTTTAATTACCATTCTTTCAGTAAAGATTCGGTAGCTGTTGAAATAAATTGTATTGGCTATGGCGCAGGAAAGCATAAAATGACCTATAGTGGCTCAAATACCAATACTGTATCAAACAATGGCTCTACGGCTCATAATGGCATAAATGTATTGAGAGTAGGTTGTTCTTATTGGGATTGTGAAGGACCGATTGTGGCAGATATCCAAAATTGTAGAAGTGTGAATATAGGGTGTTCTGCAAAGAATATTGCAGATACGTGTTCCGGAGAAAGAACAGCGTTTTTAATTACAACTGATATTAGTCAGAATCAGTCTTATCGAACCGAAATGTGCAATAAATATATAATTAATTGTATAGGCGGTGGGACAAACGTAAAATACGGAATAGTTGCAAATTCTTATACAAAGATTATGAATTTTAGAGGTAATACTAACTTAAAGGGTACAATGGAATATATAAAATGGGAAGGTGAAGTTTATGAGTAAAATTGAGATATATGATAGTACAGATATTCAAAACTTAGATTTAGCTATAGATGAAGAAAAAATTATCTATGGAAAACTCGATAATTCACTTAAATTTATTGATGAAAATGGAGTAACTTTAATAAATAGGTCTCCAATCTTAGGGGCTGGACATATTGATTTAGTTATTGCTAAAATGCAATATGGTTCAGTTTCATTAACTACTGATGATAGTGGTAATGCTACATTGATTAGTCCTTTTCCAGTAACTTTTTCAAGTGATGTTAAAACATTTGTAGTATCTCAATTCTCAGGTGCGGGTGTTGCAAGAGTGAAAGGTGGAAATATAAGTCTTGCAAATTTTTCGATTTCTCTTGAAGGTGGGACTGCAAGTTCTACATATGTTTGCAAATGGATAGCTATTGGGGTTTAATTCGCAATAGGAAATTAAGACGAATTAAAAACTAAGAGCTTTGGAAATACCAAGGCTCTCTTTTTTATTAAAAAAGAAGGAGGTAAAATTGTGAAAGATTATTTAAACGGAATAATAGCAGTTATAGGAACTGGCTTAACTTACATTTTTGGGGGGTGGGACACCGTGATACTTGTGCTAGTTGTGTTTATGGCACTGGATTACTTAACAGGAGTAATGGCTGCTATATTTCACAAGGAACTTAGTTCAAATGTTGGTTTTAAGGGAGTGTTCAAGAAGGTAACTATACTTATTGTTCTTATTGTAGCAGTATTGTTGGATAGACTTTTAAATAGTGGTACATGGGTATTCATTAATACACTTCCTTTTAATATTTTGGATAAAGCAAGGAGACACCCCACCTAGGAAGGTGAAATNCCTTTTGATTTAAGACTACCATATATTCAATTGCTTGGCAAGAATGGTTACCGATGGTTGAAGGGCTTTTGTCTTAAAACTAACATATTATGAAAATATTACCCCGGTTAAGTATGTAGATAATACTGAAGAGATCAAATCCTGATAGGACTGTAAAAGCTACTTTTTTTAATGCTATAATATATACAAGAAGCCTTATTAGTCTTATTTGGAAAGGGGATTACCTTGAGAAGAGAATATATAAATTACGATGTAGGTGTACCTGTTGATATTTCCTTTGTTAGTGTAGAAGATTATCCTATTCATTGGCATAATTCTATAGAGATTATTTATGTACTAGAAGGAAAGTTGGAAGTTTATATAAATTCAATTAAATACGAAGTCTACGCTGGAGAGCTTGAAATTATTAATATGGATGAAGTTCATCACCTTAAAGGTAGTGAGGGAGATAATAAGGTATTGATCTTTTATATTGATCCCTACTTTTTTGAAAGATACTATTCTGATATAGAAAACATGTACTTTTATACCAATTCCTCCATTGAAAATGCACAGGCAGGAGAGGAATACGAGGAATTGAGGGCCTTGCTAGCGGCAATATTATGCGAAAAGGTTCAAATGCAGGAAGATTATGATGAAAATATTAAGGATATCTTGGTAGAACTTCTCTATCATATTATAAATAATTTTAACTACCTAATTTATGAAAAGGAAGAGTTAAAAGAGGATATAAACTTATTTAGAAGATATCATAGTATATCTAAATATATTTCTAATAACTATAATCAAAATATAACCCTAAAAGATATTGCAGAAAAGGAGTTTTTAAGTCCCCAGTATTTATCTCAGGAGATTAAATATGCTACTGGGTATAGTTTCACAGACCTAGTAAATCTGACTAGGGTGGAAGAATCTATAAAACTCCTTCTAGACAGTGATAAAAACATATCTGAAATTTCAGAGGAAGTAGGTTTTTCCCATACCAGATACTATAATAAAAACTTCAAGCGCTTTTATAAGTCTACACCTCTCCAATTTAGAAAGAGATACAAGGTAGATGATGAGGACCTTGAAAGGCTGAAAAAAGTTAAGAGCCTAGATTTAAAGGAAAGCGTTAATTACTTATTGAGCTATTTACAAAGTTACGATAGGTTTAACTATGAGGATAGGCTTATTAAAATAAATATCGATGTAGATAATGATCTTGGTGCTTTTTCCAAGGACTTTAAAAATATAATTACCATTGGAGATGCCTTTGACCTTTTAATTGAAGATAATAAGGATACCCTGGAAGAATTGCAAGGGGAGATTGGCTTCCAGTATGCTAGGATCCTAAATGTATTTAGTACTGATATGGCTATATTTCCCCAATCTAGCTTCTTTAATTGGAACAGGAACAAGGAGGTATTGGAGTTTTTATATTCTATCGACATTAAGCCGCTGATTGTAATTGATTCTACTGGCTTTTCTGAGGATAACTTCCTTGGAGCCTTCCAGTCATTTTTAAGCTACTTTAGTGGATTAGAGTCAGTGGACTTTTCAGAGTTTAGATTTGAATATAGCCCCTCTGTTTCAGAAAAACTAAAGGGAAAAATCAATGAACTGATAGGGAAATTATATAATATAGATACAAATAGTATAGCTTCCTATAGTGACACAGCAGAAATCAATCCTATCTATGATACTGCTTATATGATTCCTTACATTATCCATAACTTAATATTTAACAATAATTCCTTGCAGTTTTTAAGGGCCTTTGATGTTTTAGATAAGCAAGTAAATATAACTAATGAAGTGTTTTTTGGCTATCCTGGCCTAGTTAATGATATGGGGATAAAAAAACCTTCTTACTATGCCTACTATTTATTAAACAAACTTGGTGACCGATTGGTAGCCCAGGATAATGGCTATATTGTTACAAAGAGTCAAGATGGCTTTCAGATACTTCTTTATAACTTCTATGATAACTTAGACAATTTAATTCCTTTTAAAGATGACTCAAGGCTTAGGGTTCTAAAGAATGTGGCATCAAAGAAACTGTCCTTAAATATTACCAATATACAGTCAAATATTAAGGTAACAAGCTATGAAATAAATGAAAGTGAAGGTTCTTCCTTTAACTATTGGCTTCAAATGGGGAAACCTATTAGATTGAGCAAGGAGGAAAAGGAAATCCTACATAAGGCTTCCTTTCCTGAAATTGAATTCGAATATTTCAAAAAAAGCGCTGTTGTAAATATACAGGCAGAGATAAAAGGCCATGGCGCTATGCTAATTTTAATAAAAAAGGTACAAAAGCACCAATAAAAAAGGTACTTTTGTACCTTTTTATTTTTTGCCTCCTAGGTTGATAAAGATAAATGTACTTTTTATTGACTTTAAAAGTGAATGTAATGAAGCTGGATAATCTATATAATTAATATATGATAACTTCGGATTTTAAGAAGTCTTAAGTATTATCCATATCCAACTTGTAGGAGGTGAGAAATATGGGGAATAGTAACAATATTTTTTCTAAAGAGAATACTAGTAGGCTACTTTTAAGATTTGCGGTGCCGGCAATTATTTCCTTGTTGGTGGTAGAAATCTATGCTATGGTGGACACCGTATTTGTTGGAAGGTATATAGGTGTAAATGCAATAGCAGCTCTTACTATAGCCTTTCCAATACAAAAACTCTTATCTGCCATTGGTCTGCTAATAGCTATCGGTACTTCAACTCATATTTCAAGAAATTTAGGTGAAAAAAATCCTACTGAAATTAAGAAAACAATAGTGAATTCCTTTTTCATTTCTATTATTTTAATGATGTTGGTACCCTTCATTATATACGTTTTTAGGAGTCCTATTTTAGATAAATTAGGGGCAAGTCCTCTTACCTACTCTTTAGCAGAAGACTATGTATCTTTGGTCTTATTGTCTGGTATCTTTCAGTGTTTAGGTATGGTAATGTCTTATGTTATGACATCCTTTGGTAAGACTAAGGTTAATCTTTATGCCAATGCTCTTGGGGTTTTAGTTAATATTATATTGGATTATATACTAGTTGCTAAATTACAAGTAGGTATTGAAGGGGCCGCTATTTCAACGGTAGTATCTCAAGTTGCAGTTTCTGCCTTTGCCTTCTATTATTTTAGGGAAGCAATTAGCTATTATAAGATCAAACTATCCTTGAGAGCAGCCTTGCATTCCCTTAAGAAAAATATAATTTACAGTATCTTAGCTATAGGTTTTTCAACCTTTATAGTAGAGATTTCCGATGCAACAGGGACTGTTATANTAAACAATTTACTCTACTCTTCAGGAGGAGATAGTGCTATTACAATTATAGGGGCAGTAACTAAGGTTTCAATGTTTATGTATATAATAATCATTGGAATAAGCTCAGCCATGCAGCCTATTGCTGCCTATAATTACGGTGCAGGCAAATTAGATAAAGTTAAGGAAACTGTTTACACTACCATTAAAATGGCCATAATAAGTTCAGTGGTATTGGCCTTATTTATGGGCATATTTACAAGGGAGATTCTAGGCTTCTTTTTAAAAGATACAGAAATCTTAAGCCGAGCAGTGAAGTCCTTTAGAATTTGCATATCCTTGATACCATTAACAGGGGTATACTATGTGTTGATTTATTACTATCAAGCCATAGGCCGGGCTAAAAAGGGTTTTCTCCTATCAATATTTAGGGATATAATAGCCTTTATACCTTTAGCCATAACTCTTGTTCAAGTTTTAGGAACCCTAGGAGGATGGTTTGCTTATCCTCTTGCAGATTTCCTTTCTGCTTCAATTTCAGTCTATCTTTTAGTTAAGTCCCATAAAGGCAAGAAGAAGTTAGAAAAAGAAAGAGAAGTTCAAGTAGAAGTATTTCCCGGGAAAGAGCTACCTCTTACTTCCTAATTAATAGGATAAAATTAAGCAAGGCCTTAACAAGGGGAATTCAATGATTTATAATATAAGTATAGAGATAAATTATTAAGTTAAAGGTATTATATATGAATGGTGGTGTGTGTAAATGGCTGAGAGAATCATAATTGTGGGAGGCGGAGTTGCTGCCGTTAGTGCTATAAAATCTATAAGAGAAATTGACGAAAAAGTTGAGATATACCTATTTGGAAGTGAAAGGTTTTATCCTTATTATAGGTTAAGGTTAACAAAAGCTTTATTTGAAAATGCCTTAAAGGATAAGATCATGTTAAAAAAGATAGACTGGTATGTGCAAAACAATGTTAATCTCCATATGGGAAGATCCGTAAGGGAGATAAATACAGATAGGAAAGAAATAATTTTAGAGGATGGCAGTAGCTTTAAATTTGACAAGTTGCTTTTAGCCAGTGGATCTCACAATTTTAAGCCACCAATTAATGGGATAGATAAACAAGGAGTATATACTATACGTAAGCTTGAAGATATAGAAGAACTCAAATCCTATATTAAGGACAAGGAAACCATATTAAATATAGGTGGAGGAATTCAGGGACTAGAAACTGCATGGATACTCCATCAAAATGGAAAAAATGTAATTATAGCAGAAGCCATGGAAAGGCTTATGCCTAGGCAGCTAGATGAAAGAGCCTCTAGGATTTTGCAAAAGTCAATTGAATCCTTAGGCATTAAGCTCCTTATAAACAAACAGGTGAAAAGCATTGAGGGCAAGGATAGGGTAGAAGGTTTTACAATAGATTCAGGAGAATATTTTCCTTGTCATACAGTAATTTATTCTGTAGGAGTAAGGGCCAATATAGATTTCCTTAGGAATAGTTCCATAAAAACCAATGTAGGTGCAGTAGTTAATGAGTATATGGAAACCAGTGAGAAGGGAATTTATGCTGCTGGAGATGTGGCAGAGCTCAATGGCAGACTAGGAGGTCTTTGGACCATAGCTGTAGAACAGGGAACTATTGCCGGTTACAATATGGTAGGAAAAGAAAGCAAATATACAGGGGTAACAGCAACAACTATGTTAAATGCTTTTAACATATCCCTCTTTTCCATTGGTAATGTAGATGAAAAATATTCCACCTATTCATTGATTGAAGATAAGGAAGATGATATCAACTACAAGCGACTATTTATAAAGGACAAAAAAATAGTAGGAGCTATTCTTTTAGGAGATACTAAAAAGGCTGTTGCTATCAAGGCTTTAGTTGAAAAAGAAAAGGACCTTTCAGGAATAGATTTAAATAAGGTCTCTATAGATGAATTGATAGATAAGTTAAAATAGAATGTTTACAAAGGTATTGGAGTTTTATTCTAAACACTAACAATTGAACTTTCAAAAGCAGCTTTTTAGCTGCTTTTTCTATATTGTGCAAGAAGGGGGCTAAAGCAATAGGGTTGCCTATGGTCCATTTTAATGTATATAATAAGGAGTAGAACTTAGAATTTATAGGTGGTGAAAAGTACAATGTTTAAAGAAGTGATTCTTGCTGAAAATGCAGGTTTTTGTTTTGGAGTAAAAAGAGCAGTGGATACATCTACAGAGGCTAAAAAAAGTTCAGAGGATAATATTTATACTTTTGGTCCTTTAGTTCATAATAAAAATGTTATTAATAAGCTTAGTGCTGAGGGAATAAATGAAGTTAATGACTCAAGCTTGGTGAAGGTTGGTAAGGGGGATACAATTGTAATCCGATCCCATGGAGTGGCTCCTCAGGTCATGGATAAAATTAAAGGCACTGGAGCCCAGGTAATAGATGCTACCTGTCCTTATGTTTCTGCTATTCATAAGAATATCAAGAAATATTATGATCTAGGCTATCAGATTGTTATAGTAGGGGATGAAAAGCATCCAGAAGTTATAGGTAGCAATGGATGGTGTAACAATACAGCAATTATTACAAGGGACGGCAGTGAAATAGATATAACTGCAGATAAGGTTTGTATTGTTGCTCAAACTACAGAGAAAATTTCCAATCTTGAAAAAGTAAAGGACCTTGTTTCCAAGCAGTGCAAAGACCTTGTTACTTTTAATACTATATGTAGCGCTACTAAGGAAAGACAGAAAAGTGCTGAAGAAACATCAAAACTAGTAGACGTTATGTTGGTAGTAGGCAGCAAAACCAGTTCCAATACTACTAAGTTGTATGAGATATGTAAAGTAAATTGTGACAATACATTTTTTATTGATAACAGCAATGAAATTCCAATGTGGATAATGGAAAGCGAAAATGTTAAGAAAGTAGGGGTTACTGCGGGAGCTTCTACGCCAGATTGGATTATTCAGGGTGTATTAGACAAGCTTTATGGTAATATGGAAAAATGAATTAACTATAAGAAATTTATTTACTGACTGAATGGTTTTTCAATTTATGAAATAAATCTAATAAATATGAAATAATAACCATGAGGGTAAAAGTCGAAACTCCATCAGTTTTTTAATCTGATGGAGTTTATCAATAACAGGGTTTATTGTTAGAAAATATCCTTTAACTTCTTATAAGAGCTTTTGTTAACTTCCAAATCTTCATAACTGTGACTTATATGTTCTCTAAGGGACGTGTCTAATTTTTCATAGTCCTTCTTTTCTATTAAATCTATTATCTTTAAATGTTCCTTTATACTTTCGCTTTCTTCAAAATTAACATTGTAAAAGGTATCGAAAAGCTGAAGATATACATTGATTTGATTAACTAACTTTTGCATAAATCCTATTAGAAATTTATTGTTAGACTTTTTTACCAAGGTCATATGAAAGTTTTCATTGGCCTTAACAAACTTAAGTATGTCTTTTTGTATAAAGGCTTGCCGTTCATCATTCACTAGTTGTTTTAGTGTAGCTATGTCTTTCTTTGTGATTCTTGCTATACTCAATCTTACTGCAACACATTCAAGCTCTATTCTAGCTTCATAGGCTTGGGTAATCTCATCTAAAGAAGGTTGAATAACAAAGGCTCCTCTATTAGGAATTACATTAATTAGACCTTCGGAGGCAAGTTTCTTTATAGCGTTTCTTATAGGAGTCCTGCTAACTTGCAGCCGGTCCGATATAGTACTTTCCACTAGCTGTGTCCCTGGAGCCAATTGCCTGTGTAGTATAGAATGTTTAAGTTTGTCGTATACAACTTGCTCCATAGAAGGACGAGTTTGTTCATCCATAGTATACCTCCTACTAATTTAGCATGTTAAAGTGATAGATTAGAATAATTATACAATAAGTGTGCATAAAATTAAAGGTTCAAAGAGCTTATAATCTGATGAAGCCTTCGCCAAAAGTGGCTTTTACTGTATTTACTGTTACGAAAGCATCTTTGTCCAGTGATTGTATATACCTTTTCAATTTAACATATTCTTTCCTGTTTAATATGGTTCGAATTACTTCCTTTTCATTGTTAGTAAAGGCTCCTTTAGCTGAGTAAATAGTAGCACCCCGATCCAAGGTTTTTACTATAAAGTTGGTAATCTCTTCGCTCTTAGTACTAATGATAACAACTTCCTTATTGTTTTGCAGGTTTTCCATTACATAGTCTATCAATAAGCCATTTAATATAAGTCCTAGCAGGCCATACATACCCATTTTTATACCAAAGGTTAAAAGGGAAGACAGCACTATTAAAAGATCTGCATATAGCATAGACTTGCCCATATCTATATCAAGATATTTATTTAGAATTTTAGCTATTATATCTGTTCCACCAGTTGAACCGTTCTGCATAAATACAATGGATAAACCTACAGCGCATATTACAGAAGATATAATAAGCTCTATTAATACATCATCAGTTAAGGGACCGGCAAAAGGATGGACCCTTTCTAAAAGCCATACTAGCCCAGACAGAGCAAAGCTGGAATATATGGTTTTTGCACCAAAATTAAATCCAATAAATATGAAACCAATGATAAAAAGTATAATATTCAAAATAAACATTGATGTACCAACGGATATAGATGGAACAAGTGAGTTTATTACTATAGACAGGCCACTTACTCCACCGGTAACCAAACCATGTGGTACAGAAATATAGTAAATAGGCAAGGCTACTAATAGCAAACCAATATTAATTAATAAGTACTCTTTAAACTTTTGCATAGCTAGTCCTCCTTTAAGTTAAAAAGTTCGGGAGTCTGAAAATCCACAGCTTATATTTACAGAATTGTATAACAAAATTGTAGAACAATTTTGTTATACAATTTTAGTATATATGAATTTTTTTAGAATGGCAATTAGTTTTATAGTCCAATTGGAAATATTTTTTTCGTAAAAAGTTTAAGAATTTAAAAATCGGAAAGCTTAACAGTTATGTAGCCAATATATGTGTTTGACTAACAAAGGAGCAAAATTTATAATGGTAGACATAAGTCAATAATAAATATACTTAATTAAAAGGAGTTAGTATGAAAAAACTGATGGATATGTCCCCTTATCAGTTAGGGGAAAGTGGTAGAGAGGAAGCAATTAAATACTTGATAATGTATCTTTCTAAGGGAAAGCCTAATGATAAGAGACTTGCTGCCTCAGCCATTGGTAAACTAGCCCTAAGATATAAGGAAAGTTGCAACAAGGCTATACCTTTTTTAATAGAAAACTTAAGTCATAGTCATGGACAGGTTAGGCAGTATACTTTAAAGGCTTTAACCAAACTTACAGTGCCAAGGAAATATTATTCCCTTATAAAAAATCTTTCTCAAAAGGATCCTGCTGAATACAATCGTAGGGCGGCCCTACAATTGNTGGAGTATATGGAGCANGAAGATGGAAAAGAGGATGCTGGCAAGGTAGGAGATAGGAAGGCGGCGGCATTTAAAGGTTCTGAAGATAAGCTTACCGCTGTAAATTACAAGGCTGAAGAAAGTAGATTTCTAGAAATGTTGAGGCAGAATTGTGGCCTTAAGCTAACAGAAGAACAAAAGGCAGCAGTAGTACATAAGGATGGACCAGCCCTTGTGCTGGCAGTGCCAGGAGCAGGTAAGACAACGGTTTTGCTAGCCAGAACTGCTAATTTAATAATAAATCACAAAGNTAATCCTGCATCTATCTTATCTATAACCTTTAGTAGAGCATCTGCTCTAGATATGAGAAATAGATACTATAACTTTTTTAGTGACATTACTTCCATAGGAGCCAACTTTTCCACTATCCATTCTTTTAGTTATGAGCTAATTCGAAAATATTCCATAATGAATAACATAAGCTACAAAATAATTGAGGAAGGTGGAAGCAAGGGAAGTAAGAGAGATATTCTCAGGAAACTTTTCAAGGACTTTAATGGAGAAAATATAGATGACCATGCCTTAGAGGATCTAATTAATTCCATAGGTTATGTAAAAAACATGATGCTTAGGGATGATGAACTGAAGGAGTATAGCTATTCTCAGGATATAAAACACTTTTTAGAAATATTTTATGGCTATGAAAAAATTAAGAAAAGCAATAATTATATAGATTATGATGATATGCTTACCTTGGCTTATGAAATCTTGCAAGAGGATAAGGAGCTACTNCAAAGATANAGAAACCTCTATGAATATATTCAAATAGATGAAGGGCAGGATACTTCAAAAATACAGCATAAGCTTATAGAAATCATAGCAAATCCTAAAAACAATGTNTTTATAGTGGCAGATGATGATCAAAGTATTTATAGTTTTAGGGGGGCCTATCCAAAGTTTTTACTGGACTTTGACCGAATGTATAAGGGCACTAAAAAATATTTTATAGAGCAAANCTTTAGATCCACTCCTGAAATTGTAGCCTTGGCCAATAGATTTATTAAGACTAATAGTGAAAGATTTAATAAGGAGCTTAGAACAGAAAACCCTTCTGGACCAAGGGTTAATCTTGTAAAGGTGAAGGATGAGCCTCAAGAGGTAGAGTATATCATTCAAGAGATTGCTTCTGCAAGAAAGAAGGAAAGTGCTATTCTCTACAGAAATAATATGGCAGCAATAAAACTAGCAGATGAGTTAAGCAGAAGAGGGGTATCTTTTTATATAAGAGACTACAACAAATTCTTCTTTAAAAATTTTATTATAGAAGACATTCGTAGCTTTATAATTTTTACCCTAGATAATAGAGATCTAGAAGCCTTTAGCAGAATCTATTACAGAATAAACAGCTTTATAGCTAAGGATACCTTACAGCTTTTAGCTAGCAAAGCTAATGGGGGCAAAGATATATTTGAACTAGCACAGTCTTCTATGGAATTATCTGATAATCAGAGAAGAGCTATGGCAAGACTAAGGAAAATATTTNATTTTTTAAAGTCAAAAGGACCTGGAGATTTTATTGACTATATTGAAAAAGATTTGGCTTACTCCAAGTATCTAAAAGACAACAGTGCCAATATAGGGTATAGCTATGAAAGCCTAAAAGTAATTTTATCAAATCTAAAATCTTTAGCAGTTAGATCTAACAGCTTGGTAGCCTTTTTAGTAAGGCTGGAAGACTTAGAGAAGGTCTTGGAGGAATCTAAGTTAAAGAAGGGCAAGAGCAATTTAACTCTTTCTACTATACATTCCTCTAAGGGCTTAGAATTTGAAAATGTATTTTTGATAGACTTAATTGATAATATAATTCCTACTCGATCTAGCATTGAAAGCTATGAGCAAGGAAGGTTTGGAGAGTTGGAGGAAGAGAGAAGGTTAATGTATGTGGCCCTGACAAGGGCAAAACAAAGGCTTCATCTTATAGTCATGGAAAATAAAAATGAGGAAAAAGTGAAGCCTTCCAGATTTATAGATGAAATAATCAAACTTTATGTGAAGGATGGGGTAATATGATAAAAGCAGTTTTATTTGATTTAGATGGAACACTAATAAATACTAATAAGCTAATATTGGAATCTTTTAAGCATACCTTTAGAAGTCAGTTAAACCTGGAAATGGAGGATGAAAAAATAGTAAGATTCTTTGGAGAACCCTTAAAAAAGAGTCTGGCTAGTGTGGATTCGGAAAATTTGGATAAACTTGTAGCTACTTTTCACCAATTTAACTCCAAGAACCATGACATCTTAGCAGAAAAGTATGAAGGAAGCTTAGAAACTATACAGGCCTTAAAGGAAAGAGGAATTAAGCTTGCCATAGTAACATCTAAAAGAAAAATCATGGCTGATAGAAGCTTAAAATTAATAAAGATTTATGATCTAATGGATGTAATCATTACCCCAGAGGATACAGAAAAACACAAGCCCAATGGGGAGCCGGCACTATTAGCCTGTCAAAGGTTAGGAGTTGCACCGGAGGAAGCCCTTATGGTTGGAGATAGCATTTATGATGTTAAATGTGGTAAGAATGCAGGAACAAAGACTTGCATTGTAAGCTATTCCTTCTTCTCAGTAGAGGAACTAATGAATGAAAATCCCGACTATGTTATAGATAAGCTATGGGAACTAGTAGGTATAGTAAATGGTGAAAACCTAACATAAAAAAATGCAAAAGAAAAGAGGGATATAATGTCGGATGTAAGATTAGATAAGCTGGCAGATATATTAGTGAATTACTCCGCACAGGTGAAAGCTGGAGATTTTGTGTATATTGAGTGCTCTGAGGCGGCCTTACCTTGGATGAAGGCAGTTGCTAGAGAAGCGGTTAAGGCTGGAGGTCATGTAGAATATCATCTTACTTCAGCAGATGTAGAGGAGACCTTAATAAAATATGCTAGTGAGGAGCAATTAAAGGAAGAAAGATTTATGAAGAAAAATGTTCTAGAAAGGGCAGATGTTTGGNTAAGTGCCTGGGGTGGAAGAAACACTAGAACATTATCCAATATTCCTGGAGATAAGCTAAAAGCTAATGTACAAGGAGCTTCTAGCTGGAGAAAAGTACCAATTATAGAAAAAATAAGGGCAAGAGACAGTCATTTAAGGGCTATCTCTTGCCGTTTTTTT
>JGI24708J26588_10002195_pt1 | contig 14896 bp, 13 predicted proteins | sample BioPla1DNA2_FD_26588 | JGI IMG/M metagenome (IMG submission 26588) | reverse complement strand
AGGAAGTTGGGTAGAACTTCTGGCCACCGGAAGATGTTACTCCGGGGACAAGTGACCTCGTTAGTGTTACATGGCCGGATTGAAACTACAGAATCCAAAGCGAAAAGCATCAAACCTTTAGCAGATAAAATGGTAACTTTAGGCAAGCGAGGAGATCTGGCCGCAAGGCGGCAAGCCGCCCAATTTTTGTTGGATCCCGCTGCTGTAAAGAAACTTTTCGATGATATAGCTCCAAGAATGGCGGAGCGGAACGGAGGATACACCAGGATAATCAAGACCGGTGTCCGTCGGGGTGATGCGGCGCCGATGGCGATCATTGAATGGGTGTAGAATGTACAAACAAGGTCGCAGAGGAATCCCCTCTGCGTTTTGTTTTGAGACTCGAGGTGTCCTATGACAGAACCCTTAATTAGATTCAAAGATGTCAGCTTTATCTATGCCAAGACACATGGAGGGGAAGGTCTGCACGCTCTCAAGGAGATCAATTTTGAGGTTTTTGAGGGTGAGTTCGTAGCAGTTCTCGGCCACAACGGTTCAGGAAAATCCACTTTGGCTAAGCACGTCAATGCCCTTCTCACTCCCACTTCGGGTCAAGTAATCGTTGCAGGACTGGATACCGCCGATCAGGAAAAGGTGTGGGAGATCAGGCAGAAGGTGGGCATGGTTTTTCAAAACCCCGACAATCAGCTTGTGGCCACAACTGTGGAAGAAGATGTGGCATTTGGACCTGAGAACCTGGGCATTCCTTCTGCAGAAATTGAGCGGCGCATTACCGAAGCTCTGAAGGCTGTGGACATGCTCTCTTACCGTCTCCATTCACCTCATCAGCTGTCGGGAGGGCAAAAGCAAAGGGTAGCCATTGCCGGCGTTATCAGTATGCTGCCAAAGTGCATCGTCCTGGACGAGCCCACCGCCATGCTGGACCCTGCAGGGCGAAGTGAAGTAATGAGGACTATTCATCGCTTGAACAAGGAGCAAAGGATCACNGTCCTGCACATTACCCATCACATGGATGAGGTGATCGGGGCAGACCGGGTGATCGTAATGGATGAAGGGCGTATTGTACTGCAGGGCACCCCCCGGGAAGTCTTCAGTCAGGTGGAGCTCTTGCGCAGACTCCATTTGGATGTTCCGCAGGTGACTGATTTGGCGGAACGCCTGAGAAATCGCGGCTGTTCAGTTCCTCAGGGAATACTGACTGTAAATGAAATGGTGATGCTGTTATGTCCATCCGATTAGAAAATGTTTCTTTCAGTTACCTTGAGGGTACGCCTATGAGTCAAGCCGCGTTGAGGAATGTCAGCCTCGAGATTGAAGACGGCGAGCTTGTGGGGATTATCGGTCCGACAGGTTCGGGAAAGTCCACGCTGATCCAGCATTTTAACGGTTTGCTGAAGCCCGATTCAGGCAAGGTGTTTGTTGACGGTGTGGACTTGACCTTAAAGGATACGCAGCTGCGCCTGATTCGCCAGAAGGTGGGCATGGTCTTTCAGTACCCTGAACACCAGCTTTTTGGCGAGACTGTACTGGAAGATGTGGGCTTTGGACCGCGCAATATTGGACTGTCAGACGAGGATGTGATTCAGCGGGTACGGGAAGCACTGGCCTATGTCGGTTTGGACTTTGAGGCGATTAAGGACAAATCGCCCTTTGAGCTCAGCGGTGGTCAGAAGCGCAGAGTTGCTATCGCCGGTGTGTTGGCTATGCGTCCCTCGGTCCTGGTCCTTGACGAACCTACAGCCGGCCTGGATCCGGAAGGCAGAGAGGAGATCCTGGCTGAAATCAGCCAGCTCCACAACGACGGCATTACCGTGGTTCTGGTAACGCACAGCATGGAAGATATCGCACGATTGGCTACCCGGTTAATTGTAATGGACCGGGGAACGGTTGCTCTGGACGGCACCCCGGTGGAAGTCTTCAGAGAAGTGGCCAGGCTCAGGGAACTTGGGCTTGGCGTACCTGAGATAACCGAACTGATGCATGAGCTCAAGGCCAGGGGCCTGGATGTGAGAACCGATATCCTGACTGTGCCGGAGGCTGAAGAGGAGATCATAAGAGTAATGGGGTGGCGGAAATGAGGATGTTTCGAAGTGTGACAATCGGTCAGCACATCCCCGGCGATTCCATTATTCATCGCCTTGACCCCAGGACAAAAATCCTGTCTGCCCTGGCCCTCATCGTTCTTCTATTTGTGATTGACGGTTTCGTAGGTTACGGACTGGCAGCCCTGGCCATTGCCCTTGTGGTGCGTGCTTCTAAGATCCCGGGCAGGTTTGTGCTCCGGGGGATCAGGCCCCTGATGGTGATTTTGGTGCTCACTTTGGCGCTGCACCTGTTTATGACCGATGGACGGGTCATTTTCCAATTCCTGTTCCTGAAAGTCACCTGGGAAGGCTTGATCAGGGGGCTTCTGATGGGCACCAGGCTGATTCTCTTGATTATAGGCACATCAATGCTGACGCTGACCACATCTCCAATGCAGCTTACCGACGGGATCGAGACCCTGCTGAGGCCCGGCAAGAGGATTGGAATTCCCGCCCACGAGCTGGCTATGATGATGACGATTGCGCTGCGCTTCATTCCTACTCTCCTGGAAGAGACGGAGAAGATCATGAAAGCCCAGATGGCAAGGGGAGCGGACTTCCAAAGCGGAGGGCTGATGCAGAGGGCAAAAAGCTTGATTCCCCTGTTGGTCCCCCTCTTTGTAAATGCATTTCGCCGAGCAGATGACCTCGCTATCGCCATGGAGGCCAGGGGCTACCGCGGCGGCGAGGGGCGGACCAAGCTCAGGGAGCTGCAGTTCCAGCAGCATGATCGCATTGCCCTGATCCTTGTAGCAGCCTTTTCTATCTTGATGGGCTTACTGTTCTAAGGGGATAGAGATGCAGACCTATGTTTTGATTGTGCAGTATGACGGTACAGACTACGCAGGATTTCAGGTTCAGCCCGGCCAACGCACGATTCAGGGCGAGCTGGAGGCAGCGTTGAGCAGGCTTGGGCCGAACTTCATCCGGATCGCCGGCGCGGGCAGAACTGATGCCGGAGTGCACAGTGAAGGCCAGACGGTGAGTTTCCGGGATGATCGGCTGACAGTGCCTGTAGAGCGGCTTCCATACGCCCTCAACGCCCTGCTTCCCAAAGATATTCGCGTCATCGGCAGCAGGCTGGAAGCTGAAAGCTTCCATGCACGTTACAGTGCTCTGGCGAAGACCTACCGCTATCAGATTTATGAGGATGAATTTCCCAATGTCTTTCTGCAGCGGTATGCCTATTGGAGCAGAGAGCCCCTGAACTGGGAAGCTATCGCGAAATGCAGCAAGCTTTTCATTGGCGAGCATGACTTTGCGGCTTTTGCTTCGAGCGGCAGCAGTGTGAAGACCACAGTTAGGACGATGCATCAGGTAACGGTAGATGCCAGTGGCCCAGTGAAAACGATTCGTTTCACCGCCGATGGCTTTCTCTACAAGATGGTGCGCAATATCGTGGGCACCATGGTTGAAGTGGGCCGGGGCAGCTTGAGCCAGGATGATGTGCATTGCATTTTGGCAAGCAGGGACAGGCGCCTTGCCGGAGCCGCCATTGCGCCCCAGGGGCTGTTCTTGGAAAGCGTAAATTATGGTTGACACGGGACCGAGAGTGCGGTAGAATGAAACTTGGTAATTTTTCTTTAAAAAGCCTTGTGGCAGCGTATAGCCCCGTTCGCCGCCAAAGTAAGGCTTTCTGCTGGACACTCAGTAGTCAGCATATACTTGTTGGATAAAAAGGGGGGAAATCCCGAAATGAAAACCTACACAGCAAAACCACAGGAAGTGGAAAGAAAGTGGTATGTAGTTGATGCCGAAGGACAGACTTTAGGCCGTCTGGCGTCGCAAGTAGCTGCGATCCTGAAGGGTAAGCATAAGCCAATCTATACCCCGCATGTGGATACCGGCGATCACGTCATCGTCATCAACGCGGAGAAAATCCACTTGACTGGCAAGAAGCTGCAGGACAAGAAGTACTATCGTCACAGTGGATATCCAGGTGGGATTAAATCGGTTACTGCAGGCGAAGTGTTGGAACGCCATCCGGAACGAGTTGTGAAAGCGGCTGTCTGGGGTATGATTCCCCATAATAAACTAGGCCGTAAGATGATTAAAAAACTGAAGGTCTACGCCGGTGCTGAACATCCCCACGAGGCACAGCAGCCGGAGACTCTTATTCTGAAGTACTAAACGAATACAGACCCAATAACCCTAAGTGAAGGGAGGCAGTCGGGATGAATGTTGCTCGTAAGGCAGAAATGAATAACGCCACCGGTCGCAGAAAGCATTCCGTGGCTCGTGTAAGGATAATTCCTGGTAATGGCAACATTACCATCAATAAAAGATCAATTGATGAATACTTTGGTCGCGAAGTGCTGAGAACCATCGTACGTCAGCCTTTAGTACTTACCAACACCGAAGGTAAGTACGACATTATTGTCAATGTACATGGTGGAGGTACAACGGGCCAGGCTGGAGCTATCCGTCATGGTATCGCTCGCGCCCTGGTGACTGTTGATGAAGACTTGAGAGGTCCATTGAAGAAGGCGGGATACCTCACAAGAGATTCGCGTATGAAGGAAAGAAAGAAGTACGGTTTGAAGAAAGCTCGGAGAGCGCCTCAATTCTCCAAGCGCTAAGCTCATCTTGCAGACCTGTCAGCCCCCGGCCAGTATGGTATGGGGGTTTTCCTTTATGACAGCCTTGCCATGGCTTCCAGGATATTCTCCCGGCTGCCAAAGGATGAGAATCTGAAAAAGCCTTCCCCCTGTGCCCCAAATCCTGCCCCAGGGGTTCCGACAATCTGGAACGATGACAGCAGGTATTCAAAGTAGTCCCAGGAAGACATGGAGTCCGGGCACTTCAGCCAAATGTAGGGGGCATTTTCACCGCCCACATGCCAGATGCCAAGCTGATCCAACTTTTGTGCAATCAGCCTGGCATTTTCCATGTAGTACGCTATGTTCTCCTTAACCTGTGCCAGGCCTGCATCGGTAAAAACGGCAGCAGCCCCTCTCTGCACGATATAGGACACTCCGTTGAACTTAGTGGTCTGCCTTCTGAGCCAGAGCCTGTTCAGAGAAACGCCATCGCGCACAAGTTCCTGGGGAACCACTGTATACCCGCAGCGCACTCCCGAAAACCCTGCCGTCTTAGACAGGGAGCAAAACTCTATGGCACATTCCTTTGCCCCTTCTACTTGGTAGATGCTGGTGGGCAAGGAGGGATCATGAACAAAGGCTTCATAGGCCGCATCAAACAGGATTACCGCCGAATTGCTGAGGGCATATTCCACCCAGAGTTTCAGTTCCTCCCTGGTATAAACCGCACCTGTAGGGTTGCTGGGAGAACAGAGATAGATGAGATCGGGCCTAATCTCGGGGTCAGGCAAAGGCAAGAAGCCGTTTTCAATGTTTCCCTTGGCAGACACTATGTTTCTTCCGGCCATCATGTTTGAATCTGCATAAACGGGGTAGGATGGGTCGGGAATCAGGACAGTGTTATCTTCCGAGAAAATATCCAAAATATTGCCCAGGTCGCTTTTGGCGCCGTCGCTGATAAAGACTTCGTCCTCGTGGAGGCAGACATTCTTTTTTGCATAATAGCCGCAGATAGCCTGCCGCAAAAAGAGATAGCCCTGTTCATCACCGTAGCCCCGGAAGGTAGAGGCAGCAGCCATTTCCGCCACTGCTTCCTCCATGGACCTAACCACTTCATCTACAAGGGGCCGGGTGACATCTCCAATTCCCAAGCTGATGATTTTGCAGTCAGGATTTTTCAAGCGATATTCCTTCACTTTCTGTCCGATAGCGGAGAACAGGTAGCTGTCGGAGAGATTCAAAAGGTGATCATTTACTTTCAAGCTGTTCCCTCCCTGGATAAAAAATGGGCAGATGCCTCTTATGTTCGGTAGTGTGATGCAGCTTTTCCATAATCTCCCGTTCATGTATACCCGCTTTTCCCCGGAGCAAAAAGGAATCGATGCTGCGGTAGGAAAGGCCAAGTTCCTCTTCGTCTGTCTGGCCGTCGAATAAGCCGGCAGAAGGGGGCTTGGAGAGCAGGAAGTCCGGTGCGCCCAAATAGCGCAGGAAATCCCAGACCTCATTGGCCGTCAAATCCGCAATAACGTTGAAATCACAGGCTCCGTCACCCCACTTGGTGAAATAGCCAAGATAAATCTCGCTGCGGTTTCCGGTGCCGGCCACAAGCCGATTTTCACTTGCCGCCACCGCGTAGAGGGCGGCCATTCTCAGCCTCGGCGCAATATTGGCCAGGGCGGAGGGGGTAAGCTCCGTTGCGGTGTGCAGAGTCCCAGCCAGAGCTGCTTTTGTTTCTGACAGGTCAACCACTCTAGCTTCGATGTTATACTGCCGGGCCACCGCTTCTGCGTCAGCCCTGTCGATTGCGTAGTTTCTTCTGGAGCCGCAGGGCATGATCAGACCAACTGTGTTCTCGCAGGCCATTTTGCAGAGAATACCCACTAAAGCACTGTCCTTGCCTCCGCTGTTTCCATAGACTATGCCTGCAGCCCCGGCAGAGGCAACCAAGTCTTTGATAAACTGAACGCGCTGCTTTGTCTCTAACGCGAAATCTCTCATGCTGTTCACCCCTTAGCGGACTGCCGCCCGCAGCAGCCCTAAGAATAAGGGATGGGGGCTGTTGGGCCTGCTCTTAAACTCGGGATGGAACTGCACACCTGCAAAGAAACGCTTACCGGGCAGTTCCACCGCTTCTACCAGAAGTCCGTCGGGGGATATTCCGCATATGTTTAGGCCCTTTTTGCCAAGGAGCTCTCTATAGCTGTTGTTCACTTCAAAGCGATGGCGATGCCTCTCGCTTATTTGTTCGGTGTTATACAGACTGTGCAACAAGGAGCCCTTCTCGAGCCTGCAGGGGTAAGAGCCCAGGCGCATCGTTCCTCCGCTGCCCAACATGCCGACTTGATTTGGCATGATATCTATCACTTTATGTGGAGAATCCGGATCAAATTCACTGGAGTTCGCTTTCGCCAGTCCGCATACATTGCGGGCGAATTCAATGACCATAATCTGCATGCCTAGGCAAATGCCTAGAAGCGGCAGGTCATGTTCCCGCGCATATCGGCAGGCGGCAATTTTGCCTGTAATTCCCCTGTCGCCAAAGCCCCCGGGAATCACCATGCCGTCTAGACAGCCTAAGAGACTTTCGGCATTGTGCTCCGTCACCGATTCACTGTCTATCCAGATCAGGTTGACCTTGGCCCCAACTTCAAATCCTGCGTGATGAAGGCTTTCAATCACCGACAGGTAGGCGTCGGGAAGCTTGACATACTTGCCGACAATGCCTATGCTCACATCCCGTTTAGGCCCAGTAATTTTGCCTACCAGTTCCCTCCAGCCCGCCAAATCCGGTTCCGGGACAGCCAGTCCCAGTTCGCGGCAGACAACAGTATCCAGTCCGTTTTCATGCAGCATCAGGGGAGCTTCATAGAGGGAATTGAGTGTGACGTTTTCTATAACGCAGTCCGGCTTGACATCGCAGAAGAGGGACAGCTTTTCCTTGATTGACTCGGGCAAAGGCTTGTCCGCCCTGACGACCAGGATGTCTGGGGTAATGCCCATGGAACGCAGTTCCTTAACAGAATGCTGAGTTGGTTTGGACTTGTGTTCGCCGGCCCCTTTCAAGTAGGGTACAAGAGTAACATGGACTGAAAGGCAGTTTTCATGACCCTGTTCATGGACAATCTGCCGGATTGCCTCTATGAAGGGCTGGCCTTCAATATCCCCAACTGTTCCTCCAACTTCAACAATAAGTACATCTGCCCCGCTTGCCTGAGCTCCGGTATAAATGAACTCCTTGATGGCATCGGTAATATGGGGAATAACTTGCACTGTGCCTCCCTGGTAATCACCGGAACGCTCACGCTCCAGCACATTCCAGTATACCTTGCCCGATGTCAGGGTGCTGAACTTGGTCAGGTTTTCATCCATAAAACGTTCGTAGTGGCCTAAATCTAAGTCTGTTTCCGCACCGTCTTCGGTGACAAAGACCTCGCCGTGCTGATATGGGTTCATGGTGCCGGGATCGATGTTCATATACGGATCCAGTTTTTGGACCGCAACTCTCAAACCTCTCTGTTTCAGAAGCCGGCCCAGGGATGCTGCCGTAATCCCTTTGCCAAGCCCGGAGACAACTCCGCCGGTAATAAAAATGTACTTCGTCATAGTTCACTCCCCCTGAATTCAGTGTATTATTTTGGGGGAAGGCTGTCTATTTTTTTCTGAACCAGCCGCCATTTTTTTTGCCGGCTCATTCCTGGGGTTCTTCAGGAGGGGCTTCCTCAGGAGGACTGGGCTGGACTGGCTCTATAGGCGGACTCGGTTCAGGCTCTGGCTCAGGTTCGGGCTCAGGTTCTGGCACAGGCTCAGGCCCTGGCTCCGGTTCAGGCTCTGGCTCAGGTTCCGGCTCAGGTACCGGTTCAGGTTCTGGCACAGGCTCCGGTTCCGGTTCAGGTTCAGGTTCGGGTGCAGGCACCGGTGTTGGCAGCGCAGGTGACGGAGTCACTGAGGGCGGCGCCGGCTGCGGAGGAGGCGGCGGGATGGCACAGGGCGCGAGTTGGGTAGGCTTGGTTCCTTTGATAAAGGAATCCAGCTCGACCTGGGGGCAGCGCTCACTGGCCAAAAGTCCGGTGAAAACGTCAATCAAGATATCAGTCTCCACGTTTTCGGGCACTTCAAACTCTGCATAGTCAGCAGCTGCTGCTTCTTCCTCTGTATCAGCATTATCGCCGCTTTCAGGTGTCAGCGCCGCGGCCTCCGTCATGAACTGTACCCAAAGATCCCCTGCTAAAAGGGATGTTTCCGGCTCTTCGGATTCTGGAATCTCAACGTAGACTCCAACCAGGAGGGATGGGGTGTAGCCAATAGCCCACTGGGCACTGCCGTTCTGAGATGCACTGGCGGTAAGGGCGGCTGGGAAGGGTACATCCAACTCTCTGATACTCCCGTATTCGGTTCCGGGCATCAGCATATCTGTCAGCAGATAAGCCTGTTCTTCCGAAAGGATGCGTTGCGGTGTTACTGAAGGTTGGGCCAGCACGTTTTGGTTTTGTGTGTCTGTGACACTTGCGAAACTGGAGACAGGAATGTAATTGCCTCCGTTCACCGCGGGCAGAAAGGCCGCTGTAAGCTCCAGCAGGGACAGTCCTTCCCGCACCTCGCCTATGGCCAACCGGAGGTGCTGGTCAACCTGTTCTATGGTCAAGCCCACAGACTGGGCAAACTCATTGAATCTGTCAATGCCGAGTGCGTTCAGGGTCCACACCGCAGCATTATTCAGATCCATGACCAAGGCATGTTTCATAGTTACAGGACCCCAATAGCGGTCATCGGCATTGTCGACAGTAAAGTCCCCGAAGTCACGCTGGACATCTTCTACCAGGTGATTCATGGCCCATTCTTCCTGGAGGGCAGTGGCATAGATCAGCGGCCTTAAGCTGCTGCCCAGTTCCTGGAACTTCTTAACGGCCCGGTTTGTGGAGTCCTGGGTAAAGTCCCGGCCTCCCACCATGGCCAGGATGCTGCCGTCCGTGGGATTGAGGGCAACCAATCCCCCTTCCAGCTCCGCCTCTGCAAAGAGATTTTCTGCCAGTTTCTGCAGATCGCGATCCAGGGTGGTAGTGACCCTGAGGCCCCCTTGAAACACGCGCTCCTCGCCCAGNTCATCAATGAGGATGGTGCCGAGGTAGTCTGAGAAATGGTGGGCGTAACCTGGCTCCCGGCGCTGGGATTCGATGGAAGCCTCTTGGGCTTCTCGCTGCTCAGCGCTTGTAATATGTCCTTCGTGGGCCATTTGGACTAACACAGCATTGCGTTTNTCCCGGGCTCTGGCTTGATTGCTGAAGGGCGAAGCTTCCGGTTCNTGGGCTAAAGCCGCCAGGAGGGCACTTTGGGCCAGATCGATCTCCGCTGCCGGTTTGGCAAAGTAGGTTTGGCTGGCTGCTTCCACGCCATAGGCTCCTTCGCCAAAATAGGCATGGTTCAGGTACATTTCCAGACGTTCCCGCTCAGAGTAACGTCTCTCGAGAACAGAAGGAAGAAGTGCCGCCTGAAGTCTGGTCCAGAGACCTTGGGGTTCCAAGATTCGGCTGGCCAGGCTTTGGTTGATGGCGATATTGCTGGTGCTTGACTTAATTGCATCCTGCAGGGCCTTAGGTGTCTGGTCCAGGGGAACATAGACATTTCCTGCTCCCAGCCGCTTAATAATTTTCCCATCCTGGTCATAAAGCGCTGCCCCCGGCAGGGGCCTCTCTTTGACAAATTCTGTGATCTGCTGTCCTGCCTGCACATAAAGGCTGGCCAGAACCGCTGCACCTGCCAAGATTGCAAAGAGAGCTAAAATAATGAATAGATTTCTTCTCTTCATCTGTGCCTCGCCTCCTTCGCTTTAGTATTCGCCCCGGAGGATTCTTCCATGCAAGTAAGTCGGCAGCGGAAAATAAAAACGTCCACGTTCATTTTGACAATGCTTTCGGCCATAGTTTATAATGGACTAGACCATATGCAACAAAGGGGCGATAGTGTTGAGCAGATTCATTGACGTAACTGATGAGGACTTTCAAGCCGAAGTATTGGAGGCTGAGGGGCCGGTTTTAGTAGAGTTTTGGGCGGTTTGGTGCGGGCCTTGCCGGCAAATGGCACCTGTGGTGGAAGACTTGGCGGCAGAGTATGCCGATAAGATTAAATTCGTGAAGGTAAATGTGGATGAGGTGACAGAATCGGTAGGAACGTACGGAATCATGAGCGTTCCCACCATTATGCTCTTTAAAGACGGCAATCCCATGGAAACTTTAGTGGGAGTGCAGCCGAAGCCACGTTTACAGGAAGTTCTGGATAATTACTTATAAGCAAAGGACAGACAGAAGCGGTACCAGCCAAAAAAGGCGGTACCGCTTTTTCATGTCAGCACCGGTATTTTACTGTGCTGCATCGGCTTCGGCTCGAGGTTTCCTTTCGAAACGGGCCAGAGCTTCGTACACTGTGGGGATAACAAACAGTGTTAAGAAGGTGGAGGTGATTAACCCGCCCATAATCGTGGCTGCCAGAGGACGCTGGAACTCGGCGCCTACACCCCGGGCCAAAACTACAGGCAGCAAGCCAAAGACGGTTGTAATCGTCGTCATCAAAATCGGACGCAGGCGCACCTGACAGGCCTGGAGAACCGCTTCCCTTACTGGAATGCCCGGGTTGTGACGTCTGCGTAGGTTGATGTAATCCACAAGGACAATGGCATTATTAACTACAACCCCCACCAAGACAATAATGCCGATGATGGACATAATGCCTACATTTCCATTTACCAGCCACAATCCTGCCAAAGCGCCAATCAGCGCTAACGGAATAGTAAACATGATGATAAAGGGCTGCAAAAAGGACTCAAATTGGGCAGCCATCACGAGAAATACCAAAGCGACTGCCAGGAAGAGGGCCAGGAGCAGATCGTCGATGGATTCCGTGATCATAGTTTGCAGACCGCCGATAGACACATGATAGCCCGGGGGGATTTCCATTTCTGCGATAATTCTCTCTGCATGCCTGACTGCCTCTGTAAGTGACAGATCATTGCTGAGGACCCCAATGACTCTCATTACATTCAAGCGATCGAGCCTTTGTCTAAGCGAGATGATCTCCTGGATTTCCGGGGTCACCACTTCGCTCAGCAGAATAGGCTCCCCGCCTAAACCGTCGATTTGAACAGGTGAAGTAATTCTGGTGCTCATCAAGTCTTCCACAGAATCAATGGAGGAGCTTGGCCGAAGCACTACGGGCAGGACGCGGCTGCCGATCTGCAGTTCTGTCGCTTTGAGGCCTGCCGTCGCATAGCGCATGCCGAGGCCGACCTGTCCGGCTGTAAAGCCCCCCAAAATGCTGCGGGAAGTGTCCACCTTCAGGTAGAGATCCTGGGTGGGATGGTCTGTAGAGTCTTGAACTTCTCGGAAACCGGGAACTTTGCTCAGTTCAGCAACTAAATGGCCTGTAATTTCTGCCAACACTCCCATCTCTTCACCGCGGACATCAATGTGCAGGTTGGGAGAGAGCAGGGTACTGGCTGCAGAACCAAAGAGCGATGAGTCTGAGACACTGGATCTGATCGCGCCATGTTTGGCCATAACGTCTTTGACTTCTTCAGTGAGTTCTCTTCCGCTGCGCTGGCGTTCGCTGTGGGGAACCAAAGTTATGGAGAACATGGCGTTTTCCAGACCGGTCCCTGCAAGCAGGCCCAAAATATCGAGTTCACCCTGGTCGCCTGATTGCACAGCAACGGTAGCTACTTCAGGAATGGCCATTAAATCCTGTTCAATTGCCATAATCAGCTCCCGCATTTCCTCCAGGGGCATACCTGTGGGGAACATCGCATGAACGCCGATGAAACCTTCATCAAAGCTGGGCAAGAACTCTTGGTCCAAGCGAGGGTAGATTACGGCTGCCGCCACAAGGAGCACTGCAACCAAGGCAAAAATGACGGCTTTTCTATCCAGCGCTTTCTCGAGGAGGCCGGCGTATCTTGCCCTAAACTTGGACATCTTCGAATCAGCCGCCCTAGATGTATCAACAACGTTTTTTCGCAAAAACTTGGAAGCCAACATGGGCAGTACGCTCAGGGACACTACAAGCGAGGCGATAAGGGCATAGGAAATGCTTAGTCCAAACTCTTTCAGCAGCTGCCCGGCAAAGCTGTCCAAAAAGATGATTGGCAAAAAGACTACGATAGATGTGGCAGTGGAGGCAATCAATGCGCCTGAAATCTCTCCAGCACCATTTTGGGCCGCCAGTTTCGCGTTTGGCTGTTCGGTGAGATGCCGGAAAACATTCTCCAAGACGACGATGGACGAATCCACCAGCATACCCACTCCCAGGGCCATGCCGCCCAGGGTCATGAGGTTGAGGGATAGATTGGAAAAATACAACAAGACAAAACTGGCAATAATGGACACAGGGATAGACAAACCTACGATTAGGAGACTCGAGATGTTCCGCAAGAACAGCCAAAGAACGGCAATGGCCAATACACCGCCTATAATGCCGCTTGAGCCCAGCGAACCAATGCTCTGATTAATGAACACAGATTGATCAGTGATCACGGTAAACTTCAGGTCTGGATGATCCGCTTCGAGTTTCCCCAGAGCTTCTTTCAGCCCTTCAGCAACCCGTACAGTGTTGGCACCGCTTTGCTTCATAACCTGGATCAGCACTGTGTCTTGTCCATTGTGGCGGGTGATGCCGTCCCTGGGCTCGATATGGGTGGTCACCTCTGCAATGTCGCTTAAGTAGGTCAAAGAGGGCAATAGGCCTCCCAAGCCTAAAAGGCCGCTGCCCTGCTTCATACCGACAATGATGTCTTCCAGCTCTTCCACGCTGTTGATTTGACTGCCGGCCCTGGTGGTGTACCTGACACCATCGGCTGTAACCGCACCGCCAGGCACCACAATATTTTGGTACTGGATCAGCTGCTGCAGTATTACCGGCGTCAGTCCGAGCTCATTTAGGTGATCCGGATCAAAGAGCACTTGGATTTCTTCGTTTGTGGTGCCAAACAGGCTCACTTGCGCTACGCCCGGCAGCTGCTCCAGCTGAGGTTTAATCCTTGTCAGCTTAGCAGACAGTTCAACTGCAGAAATGTCTTGGGAGCTTACACCGATGAGCATTAAGGGAAAGGCGTTGGGATCCACTTGGAACACGATTGGAGTCTGGGCGCCGTCAGGCAGGGCAATTGCCGCCTGCGACAGGTTGTTTCTGATTTGCTCCATAGCGTCGCTCAAGTCTGTACCCCAGTCAAATTGAAGTATGACTGCGGAAATGTCCTCCATGCTGTAAGATTCTTGCCTCCGCAAGCCGCTGATCCCCGAGACACTGTTTTCGATGGGGATGGTTACTCCTTGTTCGATCGTTTGGGCTGCTGCGCCGGGGTAGACGGTCACTACTACCGCATAAGGAAAACTCAGGTTAGGCAGAAGATCAATACCGACCCTCTGCAGAGAAATAACTCCAAAAATAATTGTTATGATAACAAATACGGTAACAGCAATTGGCCGACGCACAGCAAATTTTGACAGATGCATGCAAATCCTCCTTAAGGCTACAGCAGATGGTACTATCTATTATTGGTTCTGGACCTGGTGGGGTTATCCTGCCTTTGGTATGTATAGACGGGGTGAAAAGAACATGGGCAAAATTGTTAAGCGACTTTGGCCGCTAAGTTTGGCGGCTGTGATTATTGTCGCCGGACTGCTTTGGTGGTACAGGGAGCCTCCGCCTTCCCCCGGTACTCAGGAAGAAAAACCAGAGAAACTGGAGATGTGGCGGCAAAAGTTTACAGAGTCAGACTTGGACCTGTTGGCGAGGGTGGTCAGGGCTGAGGCCCAGGGCGAACCCTATGACGGTCAGGTGGCGGTAGCCGCTGTAATCCTGAACAGAGTCAATCACCCTGAATTTCCGAACACCATTCCCGGTGTTGTTTACGAACCGCTGGCTTTTTCAGTTGTCGCTAACGGCGAGGTGAACAAGCCCCCTGATGAAAGCGCGATTCAAGCCGCACACTGCGCGTTAAACGGGCTGGACCCTTCAGGGGGGGCACTGTATTTTTACAATCCCGCGAAAACCAGCAGCGCCTGGATTCGCAGCCGCGCCGTGATCAAGAGAATTGGAGACCACATTTTTGCCAGTTAGTTAGGGGATTGAAGGCATGCCCAAGGGGTGGAAACGCAAAATTACAGCTATACTTTTCGCAGCGGTTCTGCTAGGTGTGGGGTTTGTTGGCGGGCAATACTATCTGCATCGGCTGTACCAAAGGCAGGTGGAGGTAAGTTATCGCCGCGCCCTGGGCGAGTTCGGCAC
>JGI24708J26588_10002194_pt1 | contig 14900 bp, 13 predicted proteins | sample BioPla1DNA2_FD_26588 | JGI IMG/M metagenome (IMG submission 26588) | reverse complement strand
CCACAAGAAAAATTAAAATGCTAAATCCATCATGCAACTTATCAGAGCTAGGAATTATTATTAGTAAAATGATTAAAAATAGCGGTATGCATAAACGTACTCTTAGCGACTTAAAAGATAGGCAAAATTTATCTAGAAATGATAGCAGCTATGTTCCAAAACTTTTTAACTCTATAATATATCAAAGAGACAGCTCTTCTAATATTGCTGATTTTGACCAGGTAATTAATACAATGAAAATGAAATATTCTAGTAACTATAACGATTATAGAAATTTAACTGCAGAATTTATAGAGAGAACTCAAGCATAAAAGGGTGGTATATATGAAAATTACGAAAAAATCTCAGATTATTCAGCTTTATAAGGAAGGCTATGATATTGATAGCATTGAAAAGAAGGGATTTAATAGAAAATATATTAGACAAGTATTAAAAACAATTAATATTCCTAGCAAGAAAACTAGTTCAAATAATAAAAATAGCAAAAATAATATAGATGAATTAAAAGAAATAATATCATTGCTGGAAAGATTACCAAACCTATCTAGTAAAATAGACATTAATATAAATATTAAAATTGAAACTGAAAAAGATAATAATAATCTTAAAAATCAAGAATTAATAAATCCTGTCATTTTAATTAGAGAAATTGGCTCTGAAAATTTAAGAAAAGAATTATCAAATTATAATTTAGAAAGTTTGATAAAAATAGCAAAAACATATACACCTGATTACAATAAAAAAATTTATAAGAAAAAAGATAAAAATGAAATTATAGATTTCATAGTTGAAAGAGCTTCAAAGCTTGCTAAGGTTGGACAAGCCTTTAGGGTAACTAATGTTATTTCTCAAGAATAATGAAAAGCCTTCATAACATAAACCAGAAAATAAGTCTGGTAAAGTTATGAAGGCATTCTGTTTTTTATAAACCTATAGTTTTCTTTCCTTATAATACTTATCAACCCTAAGCTCAATAGCATCCTTCATATGTTCAGCAAAGGCCTTGCCTTTCTATTTTTGTACTACAAACTCCCAAGCTATTTTTTCACTTCCATACCTAGTCATGCTTTCTTCACTGCAATCCTTAATTTTAAATTCATTAAAGTAATATTCTATATCTTCCTTATCAAAAAANCTTTTANATCCACTTTCAGTTAAATAAAAATGTTTTTCTATTTCCTTACCACTTTGGGCTCCATAATTTATATCATTAACTGAGTTAACTCTTCCAATTAAATATCCATTAGGTTTTAATACTCTTTTTATTTCCTTTATTATACTCTTAGTAGTAACATTATTAAAATAGTGTAAAGATAAATCAGCTATAATGACTGAAATACTTTCATTTTTAAAAGGAAGCTTTTCTCTTAAATCAAGCTGCATTGTCTTTGAATTGGGTATATGACTTTTTACTATATTTAGTGCTTCCTCTGAATAATCACAGGATAAGACTTTATAATTTCTTTCTATTAGATATAGGGTGTCTGATCCTGTACCGCAGCCTAGGTCTATTATTGTAGTGTCTTTATTTTTTCTTAGAATGTATTTGTATTTATCTAGCCATAGGTCGTAGGTTGGTTTTTGGTTGGTTATGTTCTTGTATATGCTGTTCCAGTAGCTTTTCATTTAATTCACCTTAGTTTATTTATATATTTATTATACAATATTTATGGTTTTATGTTTAAGGTTTAGAAATTGTTATATTTATTCTTTATAGTCGTGATATTCTATGATTTTAAGAAAATTCATAAACACGGAATATATATTTAAGTAATTATAAAACTGCATATTTTTATAAATTAAATAGATAGCTAATAGCTAAAAATTATCTAACTATCTCTCTTTTTCTTGCAAATATTCATTGGCATATTCATTTAACTCTTCAACATATAAGTTTTCAATCATTTTGTCAAATATCACCTCTTCAATAACTTTAATACATTCATCAGTATTCTTTAAAATATCTTTTCCCCAAAATCTTATAACAGTCCATTCTAAATNANTTAACTCNATATCTATTTNCCGATCACGTTCGATATTCTTAGAAATTTTATTTATCCAATACTCACTATTATTTCCATTCTTAAGTTTTAGTTTTTGCTTCTCCCAATCCTTTCCGTGAAAAAACTCACCATCACAAAATATTGCAATTTTATATTTACCAATTACAATATCAGGTTTACCAGGTAACTTTTTATAATTCTTCCTATATCTATATCCCTTTTCCCATAAAGCCTTTCTTAATGTTACTTCTATTTTTGTATCCTTACTTTTGATATTTCTCATATTTTTCCGTCTCTGTTCTTTTGTTAAATTATCCACTACTGAAACCTCCAATATTTCCAATATCTCTCTTGAAATTTTCTTTTACAATTATTGTTTCTATATTTTATAATTTATTATTCATACTTTTATTCATACTTTCTCTAAACCGCATAAATCATTCATCACTAAAACCCATTATAGTAAAAAAAAGCACATAACTTCTATATTTTGCTTAGAAGTTATGTACTCTACTATATATTAGATAACTACATTTAATTATTTTCTAATATTTCATTTTTTATATAAATTATCTGCTTGAATATTTCTTCTAGAACATTTACCACAATACTATTCCCCGCCATTCTCAAACGTTTCTCTTTTGTGAAGAAATTTCTTCCTCTAGTAACCATGAAATCATTATGTAATAACTTATTGTAGTCTTCCTCATCAAATCCCATTAATAAAAAACATTCCCTTGCTGTTAAGTTTCTATATGGAGCTTTATTTTCACTTATACTTTGATATTCAATCACGCCAGAATTAGGATTTCTATCTTGTTTTGTCGTAACAGTTTTTGCATCTTCTGATGTAAACCTTCCACTTTGGTATATTTTTAAATTATCTAAATAAATTTGCATTCTTGACGGTGTATTATTGGGAGTACTTTCTTCCGCCTCTCTTCTATAAATTTCATTACTATAGTCAATCTTTATTATATCACTTAACTTTTTCTTATTTGTATTAATATAATTATCAAGATTATTTTCAGAAAAATATCTATCTAATCTACCTTCTATTCCCTCTTGATTTTCTGCTAATATACTTAACATATAAACTCTTTCTCTACTCTGCGGAATCCCAAACTTATTTGCATTTAATTTATAAACTTTATTATAATAACCTAATCCTTCTAAAATTGCTATCCATTCATTAAAATTTCCTATATGTGTTCTAGCAAGTATATTAGAAACATTCTCCATCAAAAGAAATCTTGGCAATCTCCTAGCCCCTCTATCCATTTCAAGCAATATTCTTTCTATTTCCCATAACATTCCTGATCTATTAGCAGCATCTCTATTTATTCCAGTATTATTGCCATGCCATGCACTGCAAATTGACAAGTCCTGGCAAGGAAAAGAATAAGTTAATAAATCTATATTTTCATCTATATCTTCTCCACGAACATCTGTAATAGAAACTAAATCCCTTGTCCTATTTATGGAAAAAAGCAGCCTTTTCAGAATTTCTATATTCATTTTCCTTAGTTTTGTGGGTTCTAACACATCTTTTCCATTATTGCTTAATGTGTATTGGGATAATTGGTCTACAATATCTTCCTTAGTTAGGAAATCATATTCATTTAATCCTTCAAATCCATAATGTATTGCGCAGTATCCAATAATCGCATTAATATCCCATTCTACAGTATTTACTATCTCATATGGTACATTTATTCTATCAAGTGCTTTTTTTTGACTTCCAATTCCACTAAATGCTTCTATAACTCTTAACATCTTTTGTTCCCTCTATCAAAATTTTTTATATTCTATACCAGATAAATCTATTGTATAACTCAACTTTACAATACTTTTCCATAAATCTTCACTTAAATAACTATGCTTTATTATAGGAAATTTGTCATTTACCTTGTACAATCTTCTTTCTATAACTTTATATTTTTCTTCTAATTTGCTAGTTCCAAACTTTTCCGAAATTTTATTTATTTTATAAATTTCTTTTTTATCTTTTACCTTATTACTTAATTTTTGAATCATATCTTTAATAGAAACTCCATCTGGAGACTTTTCCATCCTAAAAAACATTATATTAATATTTTTTTCTTCATTTATTTGAAATTGGCTAGAAACCGTTAATTGAGTTTTATATTTGTCAATTGTAGATTTTACTTCAAAAATTCCTTCATCACTTATAAAATCGTGAGTATTTGAACTTAATGCTGTCCACTTAACATTTCTATATCTATCATATAAATAATCATATGCTATCATTTCTGAGATAATACTATATACATTTTTTTCAACAAATGAATTCCCAACAAGGGAACACCAATCATTCCACCAAATCAGGGGATTCTTTAGAATTTCATTTCTTTTAGTATTATCAATACCCAAATCTAAAAAATCAGCGCATAGGTATGAAAATGCTTCTCTCTCCTCCTTGCTTTCAGTTCCTAAAATTAATATCTTTTTTTCCTTATTCCCTATATAAATTATTTCAGTCTTTATAAAGGCTCTATTAAATTTTTCAAGAAATTCCTCATCCCAATTATAATCTATTGCTACTGCAAAATACTTATTTACTATAACATATCCATCATATCCTTGTATATTTATAGGTAAACATTGTCCATTTTTGAGATAAGCAAATCCTTTTTTAATTTCTTCTACAATTTTCATTATTCAATCTCCAATATTTCCTTTATTTTCATTGCTATATTATATGATAACAGCGGGGGTACTGCATTTCCTATCATTTTATAACTCTCCCCCATATTTGAAGCAAAATCAAAATTATCTGGAAAAGACTGTAGTCTCGCTGCTTCTCTAACTGAAATTCCTCTAGGTTCCCACGGATGAATATGGCTATAAGTATCTTTCCCTAAATGTGCTGTTACAGTATGAGAAGGCCAGTCCTCCCTTAGTTTCTTCCATTTATTTACAAACTTCTCATCACTATACTTAGGAATAATTCTATTATGAAATTCCAAAAACTTTTCACTTTTTTCTTCTAACTTATATATTTTTTTTACTTTCTCAAACTCTTTTGTAGCAATCTTTTTAGCTTCTAAATAATTATCCCCTTGTTTCATTTTTTCGAATATAAATTTTTCTTTTGTGTTATTTCTAAAAGCATTACCTGAAATAACTTCTGTAGTACTATTATACCAGCATCTCATGTTTTTTTGATACTCATTTTCAATACCAGTACTATATTTCATAAATACATCATTCGGTATTCTCCTATATTTATTATTCTGCATTAATCTTGGTAAATCAGAAAACGCATCTTTAACAGTAATCCACTTACTTTGAGTAGATTTTTTTTTGTTCCCTAGAAAATACTTGCATTCATAAAATGATTTTATTCTTTTTTCGTAGTATGCCTTATATTCATCTAGAGGACAAAAATGAGTTGGTGCGGGGAATTCTACAGTCTTATTACTTGATTTTTTAAAAGCCAAAATAAACAACCTTTCTCTTATTTGAGGTACGCCAAAATTTGCAGCATTTAAGATTGTCCACCTTACTTCGTAATTATGTTTATTTAAATCTTCAGATATAATTTCAGCTATATTCTGTCCACCATAATTTGTTGCTTCAGGTACATTCTCAATTAAAATAAATTCCGCATCAATACCATACGCAATTCTTAAAAATTCCTTATATAAAGTTCCTCTCTCATCTTTTGTATTAACTCTTTCAGATCCTAAGGATTTCAATTTTCCTTTTCCCGCTAATGAATATGCTTGACATGGTGGTCCACCTATGACGCCAATTTTAAAATTTTCAATATATTTATTAATATCCGTTATATTTATTTTTTTAATATCTCCATAAATATGAGTATTAACCTTATTAAATTTATAATACATATTTTTTATATATGTTTCATATGCAGCTTTAGAATTCTCTATTCCTGTAATAATATCAAATCCGGCTTTTTTAAATCCTAAAGCCATCCCCCCACAGCCTGAAAACAAATCAATAATCTTAATATCCATCTACAATTTCACACCTAAATCTATAAATAATGATTCAACATATCCCTTAATACCATTCTCATATAAAGCTGGCTCTACTACTATACATTTAGATGTATTTAATTTCATAACTTTTCTAAATAAAGTTGTCCTTCCGCTTTTATTTTTTTCTCTAACCTCTTTAGATAGTCCTGCATAAGTTCTAGCTATCTCCCTTGTTAGTTCTTTATCGTAACCCCTTCCCGCTCTCTCGACTAAATTTAATATTTCATCAGTTGAGAAGGAGCCATTACTCAAAACTATATAGGTTTCTTCAGCATTCCCCTGCCAGCATAAATAAATAAACCACCATAAAGACCTCAACCATATTCTTGTGCTTCTTGAATAATAATGAGTTCTATTATCATGCCCCCATCTTCTTCCTACAACATCTGGTATAACTAAAATTGATAAAAATCTCCATATCCCATCATTTGAAGCATCTCTCATAGAAAAGGAAAATTCCTCACTTAAATAGTTATATAGCTTTATTCCAAATTGCAAATCGTAATGATAACTTTTGCCACTTGGAGTTTCCTTTTTAGTTTCGTATTCTATCTCAAGTAATCTATTTCTTATTTTTATATAAGTTTTATGATTATCGTAATTATCTAAAGTTTTAACAATATACTCATCACTTATTTTACCTTCTTCATAAGCTTTTGTCCAAGACTCAAATAACTTTGAAGAATCAGTTATATTTAACTCTTTAAACTTCATAGATACCAGTCCTTTCATCTAATTCTCGTCTTAGAGACAACGAAAAATTCTCTGGCATGTCTACTACTATTCCCCCACTATTTAATAAATAGTAAATAGCAGCCCCTACACTTCCTTCTTCTAAATTATTTCCGTTGCAAATGTCCTTCCAATAGTCTTCTTGAGATTTTAACTTCTCAACAATTATTTGATATGCAGATGCTATTATTTCTTCAACTAAATAAAGATATATTTTGCGTTTTGAGTTTAGAAGTTTATACATTGGATGAGCTTGATTTATTAATATTTCGACATTATCTATAAAGGCATCAATTGTTGGATCTTCCCATCTACACTCAACAGTCCATAACGGAAAATTAGGCTCTTCAAAATATCTAATAGGAAAATCTGAATTATCACCTTCTATTATTAAAGTGTATTCCTTCAATTCAGCAAGAATAAATCCAACAGTATTTGATAAATTTTTTTCTTCTTCTTTTATTTCTTTTATTTCCTTTATATAAACTATTATGCTTAAATCAATTCTTCCTCTAAATGTATTTTTTAAAAAATCCAAATTAATATTTATATTTTTTTCTCTTTCAAATCGATTAATCTCATCTACCTTAAAAACACCTCTTTGCTTAGATTCAGGAGAGAACCACCTTATTGCGATACCCAACACAGTTTCTTTGGGTACAACACCTTTCTCCCCCCATATTAATTCAGAATTCTTATTAGAAAAATATATGCTTGTACTAACTTTAAGATCATGCTCTTCCGGATTCCAAATAGCATATTTATCAGTCAATACTATTACTTTATCATTCTCATAACTTAATTCAAGTTGTATTTTTTCTCCATCAGTTTCATATTCTCCTTCTAATAAACAAATTTTAAAATTATTTTCTAATACATTTTTGTTTATAGTAGGTGATAGTGAAATATTCATTTATATTTCCTCCCTATTCCATTATATCTATAGAAAGTTTAGAAATTTTATCAATTACTTTAATAATCATAGTACCTTCAATTTTACATTTATTTATTACTTTTATTTTAAATCCATCAAATCCATCAAATTCATCTTCTAAAATATTGTAATCTAAAAGTACCTTATACTTTTCTAAGTCTTCATAATTTCTTTTATGATCATTAAGGTAAGTATTATTTATCTTTATCCCTTCTAGTATAAAAGGAATTTTTCCACCAATTTCTTCTTTCCAATTTTTTAACAATATATTTCCNCTCTCAGTAACAACTTTTAATAGCACATTATGTTCATTAGCTTTATTGCACTCATATGTAAATGGTATTTTAATATAATCTTTTTCATAAGAAATACCTTCTGTTATTAAATTAAATTTATATTTTTTATTTTTTGAAACAGTCTTTCTATTATTTCCTTTAGGGGTATACCCTGCTTTAGTTCCAAATCCTTTTATTGGTAATAGAGCTCTTCCGAATAAATTTGACAACCCAGAATCATACGTTTTTCTTTTGATTGATGCTTGTAAATTATATTCCTTTTTAATATGCTCTTGAACATTTCTTTGAATCCTAGATACTATTCTTAGATTTGCACCATCTATAATAGTATGATCACTCCAACTTGTATGATCTGCCTTCTCACTTTGCCTAATATATTCTTCTAGAAGTAACTTCCTATCGCTATTAATTATTTGATTACTATCTAAGACGAATAAACAAATTATATATTCAGATTTTTCCGTACTGAGTATACTATTCCACTTTCCATCAATTTCATATGAAACTATCATTCCAGGCTTTCTAATAAAGGCTACAACCGGTCTATTTTCCTCATTATTATCTACATCTAAGTTTAAATATTTATATGGATTCGGATTATTATCAGGCGGAAGCATTTTTAAATCTTTATTTTTTAATTTTACATAAGACATTGTTCCAACCNGCTTCATTTTTGATTGTAATTTTATATTTATGGGCTTGTACTTTATGTCCAAATCTATATCTAATAACTTATTTCTTGATTTCAAATATAAATTTTGAATAATTTTAAATACTGGATCCATATCACCTTTTGATATTTTTTTCCCGTTTATTCTTACGTCTAAAGCTTTCCCTAAGTCATATTGATAATTATCAATTCTAGGTGCATACCATCTTTGTATGGCAATTCTAAAATAATTTTCTATATCTCTATACCAATAAGGCTTATTATCATTATATATAATATTATTTTCCAAAAGTTCCTTTTCATTTATATATGGAACAATAATAGTTGTTCCAGTTTCATCATTTAAATAAGGATTCAATCCAAATACTTCAAGAATATTATGTATTTCATTAGTATCTGTTATAGGAATTGTTCTATCATTTCTTTCTTCTCCCCACCAAGCAATTCCTCTTCTTAAATTATTTTTATCATATAATATCGATTCCTCATTCGTTTCATCTTCCACTAAACAAGCTGCTAGCCTTTCTTGAAATTCTTCATTTTCTTTTTTTATCCTACTATAATAAATTACAAGTCCTATGCCCATTCTAAAATATATTGTTTTACCAAGGCCCCAGGATCCCCCAGAGCCTTCCTTAGTTTGCTGTTTACTTATTTCATATACTAATTTTAGCAAATTTCCATAATCGTTATTTTTAACTTCACTATAATCCATGGGACCAGTTAATCCAGTTGTATTGGAATCACGTATAGCAATATATTTTTGCACGCCCTTAAATCTTTCATTTAGCCTATCCTCTGCTCCTTCGAACTCTTTAGATAACTCTAAAGAATTGAATTCACCACTTATCAGATCTATTTTTACATGATCAGTACCATCCTTTGCTGCATCAGAGCTATTTTGGATAGATTCTCTTATAAATAAATCTAGAATCGGCATATGATTATTTTGCATAAGTCTTAAAAGTGAACTTCCTGTTTGTGACATTCTCTCAATTTTAGCTAATTCTATTTTCATTATTCCTCCATATCTGTTCCAAAAGCTTTTTCTATTTCATCTAACTTAACTGAAACATAATTATATTTATTATTTTTAACCCTTGGAATATTTATACATATTCCTACCAAATCAACATTCACATTCAAGCTTTCTCTACAATTATTTTTTTTGTCTTTTCCTTTAATTTTAGAGTTTTTATCNATCACATAAATTATTAGCTGAGGTATTTTTCCTATACCAGCATCTTCCCTTATTTGTCTAATTTTATCCACTTTAGCTGTAGCTTTCACATCTTTAGCATAATCTACAGTGTCTAAATCTGCTATTAAATCAGAAGGTGCTCTTAGTACCCCTATATCAATATAATCCTTATCTAGGCAATCCTTCTTTTGCGTACGAACAACCTTGTTTATTTCCCATTTATTTGCCTTCCATTTCTCTCCATTGCTCTTACCTGCAATAATAACATTCCAATTATTAATTTCTCCCTTAGCAGAAACTTTATCTATCCATTGAGATAAATAGCCTATTGTCGTGTATATTTTTTGTCTTTCATGAAACTTATATTTAGTTAGATATTCTGATATTTTACTACTTTCAACATTTTTAAACACTAAAGAATGTTTTGAGTATTTTTTTGTTGGTATTGGATTACCTAATTTTCTTATAAAGTCTTGAGTAACGTTAAGATTATGTTTTAAATTATATTCATCTCTATAAAATAATGTTGTCTGAATCATAGCATCACTAAAAGTTTTGCTAACTTCCTGAGCACTCTGCATTTTATTTTTTGAAGTCAAGGTTATAAATCTACTAACTGGATGTGTCATCACCTTTACAGAATAATCTTTGGGAGTTTTTTCATGTATGAATGCTTCGTGTATTTCCTCCCTTAATTCTTTATCCATTAATGCAAGATACTGAAATTGTTCAATTGCATTTTGAGTCATCCATATCCTAGGATATAATTCATACCCTATTCTGTATCCAAACCATCTTCCCATTTGCATAAGTGTATCTGCTTGCTTTGTAGTTCTTAAAAAATAAGTACTGACTAATCCTTCAATTGTAAGCCCTCTTGAAAGGGTAGCTCCTCCTATTACTATAAAAGCTGATGTATAATCTAATTTTTTTTCTGGATAAGCTAACCTAACATGATACTTATCATCTGTTATTCCATTATTTCCGCAATTATCTATGCATAAATGAATACCTTTCCCATATCGAAGATCATTCTCACTATCTAAAAGAATATGTGAAATATTTTCATCTATTAACAAGTCTAATTCTTTCTCTATTTCATTAAATTTAGGATAATTACTAACTCCTTCTAAAAATGGATATTGACTATTTCCCTCTATAAAATTTTCTATACTAAATCTTTCTATTTCGAAATTATAAATTTCTTCACATTTTTTCTTTATAAAAGCTTTATTTTGTTTAGCTCTCTTAAACCAATTTTGTATCATTTCTGCTATTTGGCTATGATGATCTTGCTTCTGACTTGTATGTATAAGCATACTTATTGGTTTATTATAATCTCCCCTCCTCCTAATCGCCACAACCGAACACATAAACCAAATTAAAGCTCTCTCTAATTGTTCTGGGATCCCTACAAATTGCCCCTCATAGACCTCCTTAATCTCTTGAACTTCATCTTTAGGTATTGTTCTCACTATATCTAGACCAGTTTCTTCTTCTCCTAATACCCCAAATATTTTTTGCGGCCCAAAGTATTCTTCTGAAGTAGGTAAATCAACTATAAAATCCTTAGGATACAAGGAATTTTCCTTGGAATCATTCAATATGTTTGCATATGGTGTAGCTGTATATGCAACATAGTTCATCGCCTTATAATTACCTTTAGATTCATTATTATTATTTATACCATGAACCAACTTAACAATAAGATCATTAATCTTTGTCCTTTCATCCTCATCTATCTTCTTAGTATTTACACTTGCTTGATCTGCCTCATCATCAATTAAAAGTATTTTTAACTGCTTCTTTTTATTTAGATCGCTATTAATCCAATCAACTAAATTTTTGAGTCTAACGGAATTCTTTAAACAAACATTTAAGTACCTTACGTTGCTGTTCTCTAAATGCAAATCTTGTAAATTGTCACCAAGCCTGCATCCTTTAGAAAGATTTTCTAAAACAGTCCATTTTAAATTACCACCATTATTCAAATCATTAAATAACCTTTTTTGCGTCTGTACCCTTAGATTGTCTATAGTCCCTGATAATACGATTATCATATTCCACCCCCAATCAGCCGCCATTGCTGCTAATGCAGCCATATTAGCAGTTTTACCTGATTGAACATTCCCAATAACAAGTCCCTTAATAGGGCCTAACTTAGTCGTGTCCTNACTTAAACATCTTAAGATACTTAAATTAATATNTTCCATTCTATCAATTACAGCTTTTCTAAACCCCTTTTTTTCTAGTCCTTTTCTGTATAGAACCCAAGAACTTTCAGGATTAGTCGGTAATTTTATCTCATTATTAAAAGCTTTATTATGAATAATAGCTTGTCTACTTTTTTCCTCTAATTCTAAAGCTTCTTTCTCAATCTTCTCACATATTTCACAAATTTCCTTCCATACAATCTTATCTATATCTTCCCAAAAATCATTTTCAGCCTTATATTTTAAAAACTCATCTAAACCCTCTTCATTATTTTTGTTCCCTAACTTTATCCTTTTCCAAGGTACATTTTTCTCTCTTGCTTTTTTTATCCAATTTCTTACCTCATCATATTTAGGTGATGTATATAAAGACATATATTTTCCCCCTTTATTTATTAATTTAATTTTATAGTTTTATATATTAAATTCAATGTTAAAACTTTCAAAATCATGCTACACTTATACAGTTGCTTTNCTATGGAATAATTTACTCAAATCATTAGANTGACACCTAATTTTTAAAGGCACTCACATATACGAATAAAAGCTAAAGGGCCATATCAATAGTAAATTTAATATTGATTCTGATGAATAGTCAATTCCGCTTTACTTTAATAATTTTTTTCAACATATAATTACATCTATACATATTCTTTTTATGGTGATTATATTTACATTATAACCATTTTATATATTTTTCTCCATATAATAGCCATAATTTCATACAGATTTTAATATCTAAAAATGTATAAAAACAACTATATTGTTTTCTATCGTTAATTCAATAAAATTTATTTGTTTTTTACAACTTTTTTTGATTAGATATAAATAATCAATAAAATATATTCAAATAGAATATTCCCAATAAGCATTTAACTTAATATAGATGCGAAACTAATGCTACATTTATAACCTAAGCTTAAAGGCTCTTATAACTTAATCAAATAAAATTCCTAAAAATATAAAAATTAACGCATAAAATAATTTAATCCCAGTAAGGCTTAATTTACCTTNCTGGGATATTTAAAACTGTTTCTAAGACTAAAATAACTTTCTTCCTATTTATCTACAACATAAGTTCCTAATAACAAATCATAAGCTGTCTGTTTTTCTTTTGTTACAAACACTGTGAAATATGGAATGAATAAAAAATATTTACTAGCACTCTTTAAAATGTTTCTTATAAAAANCTTAAGTAGGGTTGTATTATATAGGCGTATATCATTACACCTTTTTCCTATAGTTTGTCCCTTAAAGAAAATTTCCATTAAAGTATAAATTATTGATTCTAAAATTACTATTGCTGCTATGCTAGCTAATACTAAAAGTATGTCATTTGTTTCTGGGTACAATACTAAATAGCCCAACATAAAATAAGGACAAAACACTAACATTAATAATATAAATGGATATACACTTAGAATACCTGTATCTTTTAAAAAACTAAATGCCATAAAAGATATTACTATCATTATTGGAATTGATACTATTAAATAATCCATTAAATATGCCTTTGCTCTTTTAGAAAAATTTGAATATCTCATACTTTTACCTTTCTATTTGTTTTATAGCTTTACTACTTCTTCCTTTTATCTGAATCAACAAATATCTTTCCTCTGTAATATAGTTGTATATTTTACTTAAATAACCATATAATGAAACTATATAATAAACTATTCTTTAGGTCAAATTTTTAAAGAACAATAGGATTATATATATTAGTTATAATTAATATTGTTTTTGCAGATTTTATACATAACACATTACAAGTTCCTTTCCATTTGACAATTTTATTCCAAAAATATATAATTTTTACACGGTGCATTAATTTTAATTGTTTTCGATAAAAATATTAAAATTCATATTTTGGGGGTAAGCATATTGGAATCTATAATATTACTTGCAGTTTTTATTTATTGTATTTTTCTAATTCCTAAATATATTAGTTTTAGAAACTCAACTTATAAAGATGCTAGCGGAAATAGTTTTTTAAGAACAATATATGATAAAGGAAAATATGGTGAGTTTTTAACCTTCCTATACTTAGAAAAACTCAGCAGCTACAAAAGGCTAATGACAAATTTGTATTTACCAAAATCTAATGAGGAAACTACTGAAATTGATTTATTAATGCTTACTGAAAAAGGCATTTATGTATTTGAATCTAAGAATTATAGTGGCTGGATATTTGGGGATGAGAAAAATAAGAATTGGACTCAAACACTTCAAAACAAACAAAAGAATAGGTTTTTCAATCCAATATGGCAAAATAAAGGTCATATAAATGCATTGAAATCTACTTTAGGAATTAATGGGGATACTTTTTATAAATCCTTTATAATATTTAGCGAGCGTTGTACACTTAAGAAAATTAACGTAACTTCTCCTAATGTTAAGGTAATAAAGAGAAATCAATTAATAAGATCAATCAAAGAAGATATTAATAATTCATCATATTTATTGTCAAAAGAAGAAATAGATAAATTATATACTAAGCTTCGAAATTATACACATACTAATGATCTTATTAAGAGAACTCATGTGGAAAATATTAAAGCTAAGAGGATAGTAAGATAGATTTATTTTTACACAAATCTATCTACTATCCCCTTATTTTTTTACGCTTACGAAAATAATTACTGTACCTGAAACGCTTCTCTTACTTATATTCTTTCTATTCCAAAATCATCATAAAGTTCTTTTCTTATTTTTAACTTAAACATATCGCCTAAGTAAGCTACTTCTCTATCAAATATATAAATATACCTACCTCTTTTCTTTACCTTCAAGTTTTCTATTTTTATAATATTAAAATTAAAATAA
>JGI24708J26588_10002191_pt1 | contig 14916 bp, 9 predicted proteins | sample BioPla1DNA2_FD_26588 | JGI IMG/M metagenome (IMG submission 26588) | reverse complement strand
GGCTGGTCCCCTCCCAGTTAACGGCAATGGCGCCGTATCGGCAAGCCGCGATACACTCCGCACACCCATAGCAAACATCCTGATCAATCCGGGCTTTGTCATCGACCCAGCTAATGGCATCAACAGGACACCGGCGAATGCAAATTCCGCAGGCCCGGCAAGAGGCCTTGGTTACCTTGGGCTTTACATCCGAGTGCTGATTCTGTTTACCACTTCGGCTAGCACTGCCCATACCCAGATTCTTGATGGCAGCACCTAGACCTGTGGCGCCATGCCCTGTGGGATGGGATAGAACCAAGAGAGTATCGCTATCGAGGATGTCGTTGGCGATTTTCACACTGTCGAAATGCTTGCCTTCTATGGGTACCTCACTGTAGTTCTTAGATCTGATGCCATCGGCGATAATCACCGGAATTCCCATGGCTTCCGGCCCAAAACCATGGGCATAGGCCTGCATAAGATGGTCCACAGAGTGGGACCTTTCACCCCGATACAGGGTGTTAGCATCGGTCAAATAAGGTTTTACCTTGTCATTCTTGAGGGCCTTAATCAGGGGATGCAAATACTCCGGTTTGATATACCCAGTATTGCCCTTTTCCCCAAAGTGAAGCTTGATAGCAACTAGATCGCCTGCTTCCATGATCCTCGTCATGTTAGCCGCCCGATACAAAGCGAGAGTCTTCTGGGCTACGTCTTCTTTAGATGGATGATTCTCCACTGGTGCAAACCAGACTTTACTTTGCAAAAGCGCAACCTCCCATTTCTGTCTTCACCAATATCTCTTCACCGATATTTCTCCCAATGAAACTTAAATCCCAAAAAAGGCCCGGGGGCCTGTAGTGTTTCTATTCGGAGAAATCATGGCAAATCCTGCCTCCTTGTATTGGCGTATGCGACCACATAACGGGAACTGAAGAAGCAAGTCTTCCCTTTAAAAGGAGGTACTTCACTCCCTAGCGAACAAATGTATTGGTAGAATGGACTACTTAGATGGGTACTTAGATAGGTCGCTTCATGCAAGCACCATGTCCCGCATCGCGGGCTTCAGTTTGTCTGAAGTACGGAAGGAGGATTATTTTGGTTCGTAAAGCAAAATCCCATGAGTGGCAAGCCCAATGGATCTGGGGCAAAGCCCCTTTGGCACAGAAAAACCGATATCAAGCTTTTCGCAAAACGTTTTCACTGCCCCATGCTATATCCCACGCGAGCCTATATATCACTGCAGATACCCGCTATGTCGTGTTCTTAAATGGTGAACGCTTGGGCCAGGGGCCCGTGCGCAGCTGGCCCTTCGATCTCAAATACGATGTATACGATATTACATCTAGGCTCTGTCCTGGGGAGAATACCATCAGTGTGTTAGTCCACTCGCTGGGGATGTCAACTTTCCAGTATATCCACGGGCAAGGCGGCCTCTTGTGTCAGGTCAACGCCTATGATAACCATGGCCGCACCTTAGTCCTAGCAGAAACCGATGAGACCTGGCGAACGATTCTGCACCCTGGCTACCAGCAGAAGACCCCCCGTATCTGCTGTCAGCTTGGTTATGAGGAGCAATTTGACGCCAATTATGATCTAAGACAAGATGCCATCAGCTGGCTAGATCGTGAGTATCTCGACGATGGATGGGAATCTCCGCAGGTTATCGGGCCCGTAGGAACGCCGCCTTGGTCAAATCTATCAGAGCGAGACATCCCCTTCCTTACAGAGGAACCTATCTATCCGCACAGTGTTTTGAGTGTCCGCAAGGTAAAGCCCGTCCCCTATAGATTTTCACTGGATATGGTACCGCTTTTCTGCCCGGGCAAGACCGACGCCAATCGAACAGATCTCCATGGAGCCTTGGTCATGAATATGAGAGCCCCCGAGGATGTCATGGCCACGTGGCATAAGTTCCAGGTATATGGGTATGGTGGCCGCGTTCAGGTGAACGGTCAGCCGTTGGAGTTCGACCACTCCATGGCGGCACCCATTTCCTTAAGACAAGGTGATAATCTTGTAGTTATCGATGTTACCGGCGAATGGCATGACCTATTCTTCACCTTTGCCGTAGACAGTGACGTGACCCTAGAGTTTACCGCACCTTGTGTAAACCATACATTGGAAGGGCCTTCTTTAGGCTTCATAATTGATGAAGACGGTCAAGACCTTACGTCAAGACTCTGGGCAACAGCCAGTGTAAGAGAGCTTATGGCTAATAAGATGCTGCAGAACGCCATACAACTGATACCCACAAGCGCTTTGATGGACAGTGTTTTCGCCTGCACGACCCGGCGAAAAGTAGAGCCAGGCAGTGTAGTCATAGATCGAATAGGTAATCTCTTGGCCTCTAACGGCCAAGAAGCCGTTATTTACCCCACCACTGACGGATCAGATATTGAGATCCTGTTAGATTTTGGCAGAGAACTGGTGGGCTTTCTACAGTTTCGCCTCCATGCTCATCAGGGTGTTACCCTAGATTGGAACTGCTTTGAAGGAATACAAGAAGGACGCTGGCTCTTTACCGATGGTCTAAATAACACACTACGCTACATCACCCGAGCAGGCCATCAGTCTTTTCATTCCCATATACGGCGAGGTTTCCGCTATGCTGCGCTCACCATTCGGGGGCTTAAAGAACCTCTTCGGTTGGGACAAGTCCGCTGTTTGCTAAACACATATCCCATTGGAAACCGAGCACAGTTTCAGTGTTCCGATTACTTGCTCAACAGTATATGGCAGCTAGCCCGCTATACCAGCCGCCTATGCTCGGAGGATACTTATGTCGACTGTCCCGCTTACGAGCAAGCTTTTTGGGTAGGAGATGCCCGCAACGAAGCCTTAGTTGACTATTATGTCAGTGGGGACTATCGCCTGGCCAAACGTTCCTTGCGTCTTGTTGCCCAGTCGTTAGAACGCTCCCCCTTGCCTGAATCACAAGTACCTAGCGGATGGCAAAATATCCTCACGGCGTGGAGTCTGCTTTGGATTCTAGCTTGCCAAGAGCACTATATCTATTCCGGTGATAAAGAATTTGCCCAAGACATATACCCCGCTTTGAGACAAACGTGCCTGTCTTTTATCAATGGATATATCAATGATGACGATCTGCTAGACATTAAAGCCTGGAACATGCTAGATTGGGCCCCGATGGATACTCCCGATGAGGGAGTCGTCACCCACCAAAACGCCTGGCTAGTTAAGGCCCTAAGGCAAGTGGCCCAACTTGCCAAGGATTTGTCTGTTCCTACTTGTCAGGAAGATGCAGCTTTATTTGAAGAATATGCCCAGAGGATCAAGGTCGCTATCAATAAACATCTTTGGTCTTCCAAGCACCAGGCCTTTGTTGACTCTCTGCATGCCGATGGAACCCTGTCCGAGGTGGTAAGCCAACAGACTAATACAATAGTCTATCTTTGTGATTGCGCCAATGAAGACCATCTGCCTTTTGTTGCCCGGTATGTAAAGGAGGTTCCAACAGACTGGGTATCCATAGGCTCACCCTTCATGATGTTTTTCAGCTTTGAAGCTTTGGTCAAGCAAGGCAGCTTTCAGGAAATTCTAGAGTGGACTCGCCACTACTGGGGCCTTATGTTAGACAGTGGCGCCACCACCTGCTGGGAGACATTTCCCGGATTTCAAAAGGATCGATGGACTCGAAGCCATTGTCACGCTTGGTCAGCAGCACCGGGCTACTTCCTCCCCGCCTATCAGCTGGGAGTGAGGCCTTTAGAGCCCGGGTTTGCTTCGGTCCTGATCCAGCCGGAAACCGCCGGTCTTTCCTGGTGCAAGGGCGTTGTCCCTAGCCCCAAGGGAGATATCACTGTCTATTGGCAGCAAGCAAAGAGATTTACCATCGAGGTAAAGCTACCGCCGGAGGTTACAGGACTTATCAGGCTGCCGGACTATACCCATGATCCGGAGATTATTACTGGCAAAGCTGATATCATACAGGAGACTGATGGCCATTGGCAGGCCGAAGCTGTAGGTGGTCAAGCTGTGGTGATCAGGGCAGAGATTAGAGAGGCGTAAGATGGTGTGAGTCCGAGGGTTCAATTCGGGCTAATATCGGACTAATGAAGGAGCGCTCAAACAATGATGGCCTAGATTGACTTTCAGAACTGCTATATAATGGGAGTTAGGGACAAGGGCATCATAGCCTAAGCGTCTCACTTGAATACTACAGGGGAGGAATTCCATGGAAACCATTCGAGTCGGTGTTATCGGAGCTGGTGGTATAGCTCAGCAGTCTCACATTCCCGCCTATCTAAGTACCCCCGGCGTGGAACTAGTTGCTGTCGCGGACATAAACGAGAAAAAACTGAACTACGTAGCAGACAAATTCGGTATCCCCCGCAAGTTTACTAACTATCATGACCTGTTAGAACAAGGCGACATTGACGCAGTTAGTGTATGTACCCCCAACTACTTGCATAAGGAAATGAGTGTTAATGCCCTCAAAGCTGGCAAGAACGTGCTGTGCGAAAAGCCAGTTGCCGTAAGGGGCGCCGATGCCAGGGAAATCCTCGAGGCGGCTGAAGCGAGTGGCAAGGTTTTTATGGGTGCCATGGCTCAGCGATTCAAGAGCGCTTCTCAGGTGCTTAAGCGCTATATCGAAGATGGCAAGTTCGGCGACATCTATTACGTCAAAGGCGGCTTTATTCGGCGACGGGGCATCCCCGGCTTGGGTGGTTGGTTCACAACTAAAGAGAAATCCTTCGGTGGATGTATGCTAGACATCGGTGTCCATGCCCTAGACCGAATATATTGGCTCATGGGGGCCCCTGAACCGGTATCTGTATCCGGGGCTACCTTCCAGGCCTTCAAAGATGACGCCGTAGATGGTGGATGGCCACCCCTAGAGACCAGAGTTGGGGACGTCTATCCCGGCATCAATGATGTAGAAGATCTGGCTTCCGGGTATGTTACATTTGCCAATGGCGCTGCTTTGTTCATTGAATCCAGCTGGGCCGGCAACTGTGAGACAACGTACTATATGCAGCTTCTAGGTACCAAAGCCGGTGCACTGGAGGATCCACGTGGTCTTAAGATCTTCGGCGAAGACTCCGGGGACCTCTTAGACATCGAGCCCCAGATCGCCACAGGGGTTAATACCGTTAAAGCTGAAATAGCTCACTTTATGGATTGTATCCGTTCTGGCAAACAGCCCATAACAAAGCCACATGAGATCATCAATGTGGCCAAGATCATTGAGGGTATTTATAAGTCTGCGGAAAACGGCGGCAAGCAGGTCATGCTAGCGGATCTATAGACTCAGAAGGAATCCACCCGCACGCCCGGGTTAGGAATTCATTCGACACCATAACTCGCCTGGCGGAGTACTCTTCCAGGCGAGTTTGTCCCATCAAATGTGCCTTACCGATATCTGCTTCACCTTATGCCAAACATGCGCTCCTTCAGATCCAGATAGTAGAGGTAATCTTCCGGTGTGACGTTGGGCGGACAGCGGTGATCGCAGAAGGGAATATACCCTCCCCGCTCCACCAAGGGAACTAGCGTCTCTAAGTATTTTTTGATGGCCACTTTGCCTTTGCCTAGCTCTAGCTTATCTACTCCGCCCATGATGCGCAGCTCCTTACCGTATTCAGCCAAGAGCTCTCCGGGGTGACTGCAGCTATTTACCTCATAGGGAAAAAGGCAATTGATACCACCCTCCAGAAGATAAGGCAAGATGGGCCGTACATCGCCATCGCAATCAGTATACCAAAGCTCAATGCCGTAGGCTTTGAGTTTTTGGTTGATCCTTTTGTAGCGTGGGGTGACGACATCCCTAAAGAACCCTACAGAGACAATGGGTCCTCCCTTAAAGCAGATATCCTCCCAACCTGCGGCGAAATCAAAATCTATATGGGGCAGTACTTGGTCCAGCCAATCTTCCACCAAGAGGCAGCAAGTTTCCACCATATCTTCTACCATGTCAGGATAGTCATAGGTTGCGTAGGCCAAGCCTTCAAAGGTAAGCATGTTGCGAATCTTCCCAATCATGGAACCACAATCTACACCTAAAGGATAATCTCTATCCATAGGATGGGTTCTCTTAAGAGCTTCTATATCCACGATGCGTGCGGGATCATCCCTGCGAAATCTCTCTTCTTTGACCTTCCTCCAATCATCCGGCGTGACTATCGAAGCCTTTATGTAATGGGGAATTGTATCATGGCCATCCTTTGGGACTTCTGCCAGTAAGCCATCTTCGTTGATTAGAAGTTTGGTCGTCTCCGTTTCTCCAACAACCTCATGGGGGAAAGGCGGGCTCATCCATACGTTGCCACTGAGTACTTTCAAGGTATCGAAATTAAAGAATAGATCAGCCTCAGCATTGTTGGTGATGCCGTTTTCCCGAAAGATATCCCAGGCTTGAAAGTTCTCATCCCAATAACCAAACTCCATGTTGAAGCATCGATCAACTGGCTCATAGAACATCTGGTTGTTAAACCGTTCTCTATCAGTCATAGTACCCTTCCATTTAGGCCTATACGGCTCAATCCGCCGCTTGGACACAAAGATCATCCCCTCTAGGTTTGGTGTCTCCCCGTATATGACTTCTGCGGATTCTCGTACTTCCTTGCTTCAGGCTTCAACAATATTCTGGCTAAGCCAGTATTGCCTCCGAGCTTTCCATCATGTCAACGAAGATGTCGACCAAATCAGGGTCAAACTGAGTGCCGGCACACCGCCGCAGCTCCGCCAGGGCTTCTTGACTGGATACCGCTGGTCTGTAGGGGCGCCCATGGATCATCACATCGTAAGCATCCACTAGTGCAATAATCCTGGCTGTCAAAGGAATGCGATCACCCTCGAGACCCCGGGGATACCCGGTGCCATCCCACCACTCATGGTGAGCCAAAATCGCCTCGGAAATGGGCGCCAAATCCGGTGAAGCATGGGTGATGCGGTACCCGATTTCCGGGTGCTTCTTGATGGCCTCCCATTCGTCTGAGGTAAGGGGTCCTGGCTTGGTCAGAATGTGATCAGGGATCGCTATTTTCCCGATATCATGGAGGGTGGCCATAAGGGAGAGTTCAGCCAGTCGATTTTCCGAAAGGCCCAATCTCCTCCCGAGATTGATGGCTAACGTACGGGTGCGTTCGGCATGCTCTTCCGTCTCAAAGCTCTTCTCCCGAAGAGTATTGGTCAAGGATCCCATAATGGCGCTTCTGATGCTGCTTCCTTCCATGAGCTTGTGACGGTACATTCGATCCTCTGCCCGACTGATCACTTCCTGCAGAGGTTCATCGAACCCTCGTCTCGTGGCCGTCCCCAACGATATGCTAGGACGAACACCCCCGCATTCCTCCGTTGCGCACGAGTTGCGAATTATCTGGACAAGCGCTCTGGCAGCCTCTACACCGGCTTTCGGGAGGATGATGGCAAATTCGTCCCCTCCCCACCTGGCTATGGTGCCCTTATCACCTACGGCTCGGCGAAGAATGTCCGCTATCCTTACTAAGAGCTCGTCCCCTTTCCGGTGGCCAAAGGCATCGTTGATCAGCTTCAGCCCATTGACGTCACCGATAATAACACTGAGCTCTTCTTCGGCCAATCGTTCTATTTCGTCTTCCAGAAACGCCCGGTTGTATAGTCCAGTCAAGGTATCATGGTAGCTAAGATACCGGAGCTTCTCTTCTGCCAAAACTCTGTCCGTGATATCCTCCATAACTCCTTCTAGCCACCCTTCATTAGGGTAGCTGCGGGCCGAGTAAAGCATCCAGACAGTAGAACCATCTTTGCGATAGAGTTTAGCCTCATAGTGGCGAATTTCACCGTTTTCCGCCAGCAACCGCAGCATTTCCTGTCTTTGAGCCGGGATAGCGTAGTGCTTTTTGGCCACGAATTCTGCCATAAATTCCTCCCTACTTGCATATCCAAACATACTAGCTATCTGGTGGTTGGCTTCAAGGATGGTACCGTCCTTTAGGGAGGAACGAAAAAGACCCACCTGAGCATTATGAAAGAGGTTTCTATATGTGCGTTCACTGATACGCAGCCTCTCCTCCATACGCCGTTTTTCTGTTTCGTCCCGGAAAACTAACACAGCACCTTCGATGTTGCCAAGATCATCCCGAATAGGGGCTGCGCTATCCGCTATGACTACCTCATGGCCATCCCGCCTCACAAGTACAGTATGATTGGCGAGATTGATAATTCTGCCGGTTGTCATTACCTTCTGAGCTGGATCTGCACATCGCTCCCGTGTGTACTCATCAATGATCTGAAAAACCTCTGTAAGGGGACTGCCAATGGCTTCTTCTTGACTCCAGCCGGTGAGGGATTCGGCAACTTCATTAAGAAAAGCAACATTGCCTTCACCATCAGTGGCGATGACTCCATCCCCGATACTCTGGAGTGTAATTCGGAGCCATTCTTTAGTCCTATGTAAGTCCCCGCCATTTCTCTGTAACCGGGAGCTTTCTTCCACTTTGCCAGGGGTGTCGTCAAGGCCAGTTCCTCGCTTGCCTGCCATATACCCCACCAGCAAAGCACCCATTAGTATCGCAGCAATCAAAAGCATCGATCCCATCCCCTGCATTCCCTGAAGATTCTGCTTTTGCCCCTGGACTTCCGAGGCAATTTATACATACCCCACAATATCATACCTTTAACCGGAAAAACCATATTTTCCGATATTTGTCTACATAATTCCTGTGGGGAAGGAGAACCCCCCATTCACGCCTAATTCGCGAAAGAGGGNGCCNATGCCTCTTTGAAGAATCTAACCATGCGGAGGTTGCCATGGAAATNGAACNCCAAAATCGAGTAGTCATGACTCTAGAAGAGCTTAGTTACCTACCTCCCGGTCCGCTTCCCTGCGGCTATACACTGCGTTGTTTTCATCCCGGTGATGAAAAGCATTGGGAGAAGATCATCGTCGATGCCTTCGGGCGATTCCGTAGCTTTACCAAAACCATGGCTAAAGACAGCTATTTTGCCCCCCAGCGCATCATGTTTGCCTGCCACGTTGAGGAAGGCCCTATAGCAACTGCTGCAGCGTGGCATGCACCCAATACACCTGACAACATCGGCTACTTGTATATGGTAGGCGCTCTCCAAGCCCATACAGGCAAAGGCCTGGGCTATTTGGTCTGTGCCAGTGCCATAAACCAAATGATCATCGATGGCAAAACATCCGCTCTACTCGTCACCGATAGTTTTCGATTACCGGCCATTAAGACTTACCTGAAGCTAGGTTTCCAACCGAAGATCTTCCATCTGAGTCAGCTACTTATCTGGGACAAAATAATGCACGACTTAAATCATCGATAGAACCGAGCTAANGACATTTGCCGACCCTGCAAATGCAGGCTGCTGAGCACAGCTTACCNGGCCCGCTTGTCCCCATATGTTACCCGCCTGTTAACGCTATGCATAAATTCGCGGTAGTAATCAAGGTGTCCCCAATTCTAATTACGGAAGGAGATCTCTGTTTTGCATAGAATTTATGAAAGGGACAGATGTATACATTCTGTAAACGAACAGGGAGGTGTGTCAATAGGGGCTTGCATAGAGTAACTTTCGGTTAGTATAGTATGGTCTTGTGGTAAAGACGTTGTGCACGAAAACGATTTTCAGAAAGGGGTTAGGCTATGCGTAAACGACTTTGGTTGCTTACCGGGGCTCTTCTTTTGGTCTTGATGCTCGGCGGCTCTGTGTTTGCTTACAATGAAGCCCCTATGCTCTCCGAAAGAGTAAAGGCTGGTCTTCTGCCACCAGTTGAAGACCGTCTACCTGAGAATCCCCTGGTGATTACTCCTCTCCATGAAGTCGGTAAATATGGCGGAACCTGGGTACGGTGGACTACCAGCCGTGACTGGGGATATATCCGCATGCTCATGTACGGTCACTCCCCCATTCGCTGGGTGGATGACGGTCTAGGTATCGAGTCAAACTGGATCGAGAGCTGGGAAGCCAATGAGGAAGCCACTGTCTGGACCATGAAGATCCGCAAGGGTATCAAATGGTCAGACGGACATCCCCTCACTACTGAGGACTTCATGTTCTGGTGGAATGACATGGTACTCAACCTCGAGATGTCCGATGCTGTGCCGGATATGTTTATATCCGGTGGCGAGACGGCCAAAGTTGAGGCACTGGATGAGTACACATTGCAGCTTACGTATGTAGCACCGGCACCACTTCTGCCAGAGCGGATGTGCATGTGGCCCAACGCCGGGCATGGTGAGCGCATGATCGTTCCCGCCCACTATCTCAAGCAGTTCCATCCAGACTACTCCGATGCCGAAGACTTTGAGGTCTTCGAAGAGAAGATGGAGTGGTGGATGAACCCCGAGTGCCCGGTACTCTCTGAGTGGATGCCAGTTGAGCATCAGCCTGCCAGAAAGCTAGTACTAGAGCGGAACCCCTACTATTATGCAGTAGATACTGAAGGCAACCAGCTGCCATATATCGACACCATCGAGGTCAACTATGTAGAAGACCTTGAGGTCGTCAAGCTAAAGCTTCTCAATGGCGAAGCTGACATGCAGGTACGCCCCTATGTAGCCATGTCAGACCTGGCTATGCTAAAGAAGAACGAAGCCCAGGGCGGCTACAATGTCTATCTATGGGATAGTGGCTCCGGAACCGGTCCCATCTTCTATCCCAACTGGAACCATCCCGAGCCTGACAAGCAGGAGCTCTACCGCAAGAAAGAGTTCCGGCGTGCTCTGTCTTTGGCCATCAATCGGCCTCGTATGCAGAAGATGCTGTTCTTTAACCTTGGTGAGATTACAACCGGTACCTTTAGTCCTAAGGCCGTTGAATTCCACCGCAACGAGGAAGGCAAGGAGCTCTACAAACAGTGGCGTGACATGTATGTAGAGTATAGCCCCGAAGAGGCCAAGAGGCTCTTGGATTCCATCGGCGTTGTGGACAAAGATGGCGACGGCTGGCGAGATATGCCCAGCGGTAAGCCTCTATTGGTCCGCATTGACCGAGACGCAAATTCCAACAAAACTGATGTCCAAGCCAATGAGATGATCAAGGCCGACTGGGAAGCCATCGGCATCAGGACTGTTCTCAATCCCATTGATGGCTCAGCACTAGGTATCATGGACCAGACCGCTACCTTCGATATTCGAGATAGCTGGGAGCTCGGTGACGGGCCTAACCATCTGGTCTTCCCACAGTGGGTAGTACCCATTGACCTCAGCCGCTGGGCACCGCTAAATGGTGCTTGGTATTCAGTACAGGGTACCGCTAAAGAGACCCTGGAGCTAGATAAGGATCCTCGCGATCGTACACCTCCAAGGGAGGCACCTGAGGAAGGCGGCCCAGTCGATAGACTGCAGAAGATCTATGATCTAGCCAAGGTCGAGCCCAACGAGGCACGACGAGACGAGCTGGTTTATGAGATGATCAAGATCCATATTGAGGATGGTCCCTTCTTCATCGGTACTATCGCTGACTACCCACGGGCAGTCATCGTCAGCAAGAAGATGAAGAACGTTCCCGACGGTCCGGAGCTTGCTCTGGGTGGGTTCGTGAATCCCTGGATCATGGTATATCCGGCCATCACCAACCCAGCTCAGTACTGGCTGGACGAGTAAGAGTCAGCACTAGATTATGAGCATAGTACTGGTATGGGGGAGCTATCTCCCCCATACCTCTGGTACAACGCAAAGCGCGGCAGTTAACTTGCCAACAATGGTCGCCAACAAAGAGCAAACTGCTGACTTCATTCATGAAAGTAAGGAAGTGATCAGGCATGACGGCCTTCGTCGGGCGCAGGTTTGTGTCAATGGTTTTCACCATGGTCCTGGTTTCCATCGTAGGCTTCATAATCATCAACCTACCACCAGGCTCATATCTGGAAGTATACCGAGCAGAACTCATGGTGCAAGGCACTAGTACTGCTGATCAACAGATAGCAGCTTTGGAGAAGCGATATGCCCTAGACAAACCCATCTATTACCAGTACTGGAAGTGGATCAGAGGCTTTGTGCGGGGAGATTTTGGCCGGTCTTTTCAGTATAACCGTGAAGTGAACGAACTAATATGGGACCGTCTAGGGTTTACGGTCGTAGTCTCTGTATGCAGTCTGCTCTTCAGCTGGATTGTGGCGCTACCCATCGGCATTTATTCAGCTACCCATAAATACTCGTTCCTCGANAACGTGTTTACCTTTCTTTCATTTATNGGACTAAGCGTTCCTGGTTTTCTGATCGCGCTGGTTCTCATGGTATTCTCATCAAGATATTTTGGTGTNTCGGTGGGAGGGCTTTTCTCTCGGGCATATCAGGATGCACCCTGGAGCTGGGCAAAGTTCGTGGACTTTCTTCAGCATCTATGGATTCCTGTCATAGTTGTGGGCTTGTCAGATACAGCAGGGCTAGTTAGGACTATGAGAGGCAATCTCCTAGACATTCTCAACATGCAGTACGTGCAAACAGCTAGAGCCAAGGGCCTAACAGAAAGAGTCGTCATCTACAAGCACGCCGTGCGTAACGCCCTGCACCCATTGATCATGAGCTTAGGCATGAGCTTGCCTGGAATCATTTCCGGTTCCACAGTGGTATCCATCGTCCTTAGCTTACCTACCACTGGTCCATTATACTTCAACGCCTTAAGGGCACAAGACATGTTTCTGGCTGGCTCGTTTTTGGTATTTATGGCCTTTATGCTGGTTATCGGCAACTTCCTGGCTGATATTGCCCTGGCAATTGTTGACCCAAGAATCAGGTATGAGTAAAGGAGGCCTAGATCATGACAGATGTAGCAGTACAGGTTGATTCCTCACCAGAAGTCCCCATTGACCAACAGCGCGCCTCCCTTACTCAAGGCCAGCTGATTTGGCGCCGTTTCCTACGCAATCGTCTCGCCGTAGCTGGTGGAATCGTTCTCATCATATTTTACTTGGTAATGGTAGCCTTTCCTGGGTTTTTCAGCACCTACGATTACACAATCCAGCGGGAAGATCACATCTATGTTCCACCCCAGTGGCCGCAATGGATTGACGAAGATGGGAAATTCCACTTACGACCCTTCGTTTACGGTTATACGACGGAGTTGGATTTCGAAACCTTTGACTGGGTACACACTTTGGATAAGTCTCAGAAGTATCCCATATACTTTATCACCAGAGGTGATGAATACCGCCTGCTAGGGCTATTTACCTGCAACATCCACCTGTTCGGAGTTGAAGAACCCGGCTCTTTCTTTCTCTTTGGCACCGATGATCTGGGCCGGGACCTATTTAGCCGGGTCCTCCACGGAGGACAGATCTCCCTTACGATAGGGTTGCTTGGGGTAACCCTCACCATCATCCTTGGCTCGATTATGGGTACCGTTTCCGGCTACTATGGAGGGGTAATAGACAACGTAATTCAGCGCATTGTGGAGTTGTTAATGTCATTCCCGGACATCCCGTTGTGGGCTGCTTTGGCTGCGGCCTTGCCACCGGAATGGTCCCCTGCCAAGACTTTCTTTTCCATCTCGGTGATTCTCTCCTTACGCAACTGGACGGGACTAGCTCGTCAAGTACGAGCCAAGATCCTAGCTTACCGAGAAGAAGATTATGCTCTTGCTGCTCAAGCCATGGGAGCGTCGGATCGGCGGATCATTTTAGTCCACATGCTGCCTAATGCCGCAAGTCACATCATTGTCGTTGCCACTCTATCTATTCCAGGGATGATCTTGGCGGAGACATCCTTGAGCTTTTTAGGCCTAGGTATCCAGCCACCCATCGTCAGCTGGGGAGTACTTTTGCAGCAGGCTCAGCAAGTCAGCGTCGTCTTGGAACGACCCTGGTTGCTCCTACCCGGCTTGTTTGTAGTCTTTGCCGTACTCTCATTTAACTTCCTCGGCGATGGTCTTCGTGACGCAGCAGACCCATATTCCAACTAATGGATGGGACGGCAGACAAAGGGAGGGATAACGGTGGCAGTTGAACAAAGAGAACCGGCTACTAATCATGAGTTAATCAGAGTTGATAACCTTCACACCCAATTTTTCACCGAGCAAGGTGTCGTTAAGGCCGTTGATGGTGTGAGTTTTGGCATAGAAAAAGGCAAGGTGCTTGGAGTAGTAGGTGAAAGTGGCTGCGGCAAGAGCGTTACCGCCATGTCCATCATGCGCTTCTACCAGAACCAAGGGGGAGGATCGTCTCTGGCGAGATCACGTTCTACCCACCGGAGGGGGGCACTGTGGATATCACCGGTCTGGATCGCCATAGCTCAGAGATGCGCAGCATCCGAGGCCGCCACATAGCTATGATCTTCCAGGAACCCATGACTTCCCTCAATCCGGTGTATACGGTAGGCGATCAGATTATAGAAGCGATTCAGCTCCATCAGAAGGTAGACAAGGATACAGCTAGAGCCAGGGCCATAGAAGTCCTAGACCAGGTAGATATCCCGGATCCCGAAAGACGGATAGACGAGTACCCACACCAGATGAGCGGTGGTCAAAGGCAAAGAGCCATGATCGCCATGGCCCTTTCGTGTTATCCAAGCTTGCTCATCGCCGACGAGCCCACGACAGCCCTGGATGTCACCATCCAGGCCAAGATACTGCGCAACATGCGCACCCTGCAGCGGGAATATGGCATGTCCATCATGTTGATCACCCATGACCTAGGTGTTATCGGTCAGATGGCAGACGAGGTTCTGGTCATGTATGTGGGGAGAAAGGTGGAGCAATCCAGTGTACGGGGGCTGTTCCATAATCCGTTGCACCCATACACACAGGGACTCTTGAAATCCATTCCCCTCATCGGACTTAGGGGTAAGAAGCTAGTACCTATCACTGGTTCGGTCCCCAGCCCGTATAATCTACCAACCGGCTGCTATTTTGCCCCCCGCTGCCCCGAAGCCACAGACCAATGTCAGCGGGAATCGCCACCGGAATCTGAAGTTGAACCAGGGCACTATGTCAGTTGTTGGCTATATAAGTGAGGTGTTTGCCGTGACGACTACTGAT
>JGI24708J26588_10002190_pt1 | contig 14919 bp, 12 predicted proteins | sample BioPla1DNA2_FD_26588 | JGI IMG/M metagenome (IMG submission 26588) | reverse complement strand
CGGCTGTACATGGTCCANTTCGGCCATGCCCTAAGCCACACCGAAGAACTGGAAGAAGTGTTGCTAGATACAATGCCGGTGGAGGAAGCTGGCTTAGGAAGCTAAGGCCAGATCATCTATCTGGTTGTGTTGGGCGAAGAACTCTATGCCATGCTTGAAAGCTGTGAGCCCATACAGCATTGAGCTCCAGTCGATTAAGGCAGTATGCTGAGGGTACCAGAATGATGGTCTGGAAGGTTTATGCTGAAATCTAGTTAGGCCGTATTTATACGCAGCCTGGAAGCGAGCCCTGCTGGTAGCGTCGCCCATCGTCAGCGGGGCTTTGTCATATGGAATTACGGTGCGGTAAATATCGTAAAGATCAAATATGCCGGCAGGGTATATCGGTAGGAACCCAGCTATGATATAAGGTGAGGCTACTGCTTCAGGATTATTACCAATGGCATCGGGGTGGTAGCAACCTTTAGGCGTCACACCCGCGCCATGGCCCCAGATGAAAGAAGGAGCTTTGTGGCGCTCCATCCAATCTTTGTGATCGGCGAAGGCGATATTAGCATATAGCTCCTGGTAAACAGAGCTTTGGGTATACTCGTGCACCAGGTAGAAGGGGAATTGATAGACAAAGGATGACGGGATATTGTTTTCTTCACAGATGATCTGGCGCCCGGGGCCTATCTCCTGTGAAGGCAAAAGATGCAGGCGCTTTGGATCATAGACCTGTTGCCACAGTCTTCTGCCGGATAAGGTATGACGGGCTACATGGGCGAGGATGGAATATTCGTTGTAGGGCGCTAGGGGCTTGATCCCTTCTCCTTGCTCAATTTCAAGGTATATTTCGCCGGTCTCAGGGTTAGCAATGGCGGCTTCCCAATGGATGGAGCGATAGAGCTTGGCAGCTAACCGAGCGATCTCTTGGTTACCGGTGAAGTATTGCCGAGCAAAGAGGGCGCCACTGACTAGCAGGGCGGTATCGATGGTTGAATTCTCTGAACCCCATCGGCGAGCCCCTGTGTTGACATCGATGAAATGTGCCAAGAAACCGGTCTGGGCGTCCTTTGCAGGAGCTACTCCTGGCAGTTCACATGCCATAGCTCTCAAAGTGAGAATAGCCTTAGAGACTGCATCTGTCTCCCAGCCGACGTAGTCTCCGATGGCAAGGGCAATGAGCCCAACGCCTGTGGCCGCGATTGAGCTAGGCAGCTCTCTTTGGCCTTTGGACACATAGGCATCATANTACAGCCCTGTGGTAGGGTGACGCATGTCGGCAATCAGTCGGTAGGATCGATGGAATTGGTCATCGAAAAAGCGTCGGACCGGTGCTGGCAATGTTGAGTAGGATAGATTACTTCTTGTGGCTGACAGGGCACACATAGGCAACTCCTTTGCAGTATCTAGTGGGGTCACCGTAATCATTTGGGTTGTCAACTTTCCTATTAGCTATAAAGCCCTTGGGTTCCTGCAGGTCAGGGCTGTCAACTGTTGGGGCTCGGGGAAAGGTCAGGCTAGCATGGCGGGTACTGGAAAAATGGCGACTTAGAGCAGCAAGGAAATCGAAACAAGGAAGAGACCCCTTTAATAGGGAAGTACCAATATAATGATTGTCACGTTAGGTGGCAGGAGGTTGAGCTTCGTTTATGGCCAGGGGGAAAGGTAGAAGTATGTTGGCAGCTGAGCGACGAGCTACCATTGCACGTTTAGCAAAGCAACATGGGTCAGTTAGAGTTGCAGATTTGCGTCGCCAGTTCGATGTAACGGAAGAGACCATACGCCGGGATCTCGAGGAGCTGGAGAAAAGCGGGTACCTTAAGCGCACCTACGGTGGAGCAGTTAGCATCAATGGGACAGGTTTTGAGCTGCCCTATACCCGCCGAGTGGAAAGCCACAAAGAAGAAAAGAACATCATCGCCAGACATGCAGCTACTCTGGTGCAAGAAGGAGAGACTATTATTTTAGATGCCAGCACCACCGCTCTCTGGTTGGCTAAGCATCTGATTGATCGCCGGGACTTGACGGTAGTGACCAACTCCATACAGATCATGCTGGAACTAGCCGGGAGGCCAGGTATACGCATCATCTGTACCGGCGGCAATCTAAGGGATCGCACTTTAGCCTTTGTGGGTCCCTTAGCTGAGAGGGCAATAGCAGGATACTACGTGGACAAGGTCTTCATGTCAGGTAAGGGTCTAACCCCCACAGGAGGGCTTACCGACAGTAACGAGCTAGAGGTGGAGCTGAAAAAGGCCATGTTGGCTGCTGCCAAGACCAGGGTTGCCATTATCGACAGCAGCAAAATGGGCCATAGGGCCTTTGCCCGCATCGCCGAAGTGACGGAATTCTCCGAAATCGTCACCGATCCAGGTATCGATTTGGCTATGGCCGCGGCCATTAGGGAGATGGGGGGCAATTTGGCTATAGCCCCGGCTGAGTAAGGGCTAATGTTGCCGCTTTGTTCTCCCCAGACAAGTAGGATGTGATCGTGTGACCATCTACGGCAAAACCAGGGGGCACAACAACCTGCAAAGCCTTGGGTCTGATAGTGGCCTCCACCGGTGTAAAGCCGAGTATTTCACCATCAAACATTTTAGGCAGTGGCAGCGGCGTTTCGATGCGCACTTGGCGACAGCGGTGCAGCTGAAAGGCATGATGATCGGTATGCTTGCCCTGATACACTTTGGGTAGATTATACAGTAGCTCTCCGCGACCAAGCTGGCCTACGATGACGACATCCAAGAGCCCATCGGTGATATCAGCTTGGGGCGAGAACCTAAGACCACCGCCCACTGACGGCGTATTCAATACGAAAATACCGCACGTGATTACGGAGAGGCTCTGGCCATCGAGGGTGACCTTTGCTTCATAGAAGCGCAAGTTCCTTAGTGTTTGCCATACAGAGCTGAGAATGGCTAAGGGTCCACCGAGAAATCCTTGCTTTCTATTGGTATGATCGATGACATCCACCGGAAAGCCGATGGCGGTAAGACAGCCAAAGTTTCGGTCTCGTTCTTTACCGATGTCCATGGAAATAATCTTGCCCTCTGCCAAGAGAGCTGTGGCTTTGGCAGGATTTAACGGTATATCCAAAGAGCGGGCATGGTCATTGCCAGTACCGCCGGGGATGATGGCGAGGCAAGTTTCGGTTCCCACGATACCTTGGATAACTTCATTGATAGTACCATCACCGCCAATAGCGGCGACTAGTGACGTTTTGCGGGCAGCTGCCTCCTTAGCTATTTTGGTGGCATGGCCAGGTGCTTTGGTGGTGATAATCTCATATTCCCAGCCCAATTCGTGCAAAACACCCTTGGCTGGCTCCAGGGCCTTCAGAGCACGGCCTTTGCCTGCCTTGGGGTTTACGATGATCTGAACAGATAACATATTGTGCACCTACCTACAGTCGTTTATGGGATTCTCCAAGCCAGAGCCCGGCGCTTGTGGGCAAGGACCAGGCATGGAGTGTTGCTCCATCGTCTGCGTTTGGGTCTACTTGCTGCTTGCTAATTCTATGTTGGGGCCCGTAAACCTTTCTTGGCAATGACAGGAATTCTTTAGCTGGATAGCGAATACGAAAGGGAAAAATCCTGGCAGCCCTAGGCCTAAAGGCTTATCTAACAGGTTGTTGGTTAAGGCCGCCGGGAGACTCAGCCCGTAAGATATCTGTGTACCCTATAGAGGAGGTGAAGATATGAGGAGAAGATATCTATGGTCGTTAACCTTAGTGTGTTTGAGCTTGATACTCATCACCGGAGTGGCCCTAGCGGATGAGGCGCCTGATTATAAGCTGAATATGCATATGCAGCTGGAGAAAGCCGACAAACCGGTGACGTTATTTGGGGATATTGCTGCCTCTGAGGATGGCTTTAAGCTCGGTGTTCGCTATAGAGCCATGTCCAATTGGTATGTAGCCCTGCACATGGAGTTGAAAGAAGATCATCCCCTTGATATAGAGACAGTCTATCGCGTGCCCACCGGTATGGACTATATCCGGGTGTACGGAGGCCTCGGTGTGAAGCTGGATAATGGTGCCTTGTTTAATGGCTATCTTGTCGGTGGCATCGAGGCAGCTTTGGTATTTTTGGAGATGAACTACCATGCCGACGGTGGTAAGCTCACTGGGTGGGGAGGCCTTAGGATACCAATATTCTAGTTGCTGTTGCCTGTCAAAAGACAGGTCGAGCTATGCTATGGGCTGGGCCTGTCTTTTGTGTATTCTAGAACCGATACTCCAGGCCGATCTTGGTCATGGTTAAGCCATAATCCTTTGCTTGTGCATGGCGGAGCGATATATCCAGATGCAGTCCGTTTGCTGTCTTTGAGAGCTGCTTTACCCAGCCTAGACCTACGGCCCAGCCCGGCTCGGAGCCCAGGCTAACCGCTAGTTCCGCTTGGCTAACACCCACAGGTCCCCAAGACTTTTGCAGGCCCACCTGTCCATAGTAATCCAAGCTGGTGGGCAGATTCTGGGTAGGCACATGGGCAAAAGCGCCGAAGCTGGCTCGATAGGTCACCTTCCGGGCCATGACCCAGCGGAGCTGGGTTCTAAGGTATGTACCGGGTTCATCTTGGGAGATCCTAGGGTCTAGGATGTTGGGGAACGGATGAAGTCCTGTGTCCCATGACTCGAGTTTTTCCTGCCAGATGAAGCCGTTTCCCAAATTTGAGGCAGTTTGGTGGGCGAGGCTGACTCCTAGCCCCAAGGATCCTTGGGCAGAGTAACCGTGGTCTATCTCGCCTTCGAGAACCCAACGTTGCCCCTTTTCAGGGTAGTGGGGTGCTTTATTTACGGAAGGCAAGCTAAGCTCTCTTAATCTTTGGCTGGCTCGCCATTTGCCGTACCAGTTGTCATTCCAGCTTCCTTCAGTGGACAGCTCATATTCGGTGTCTGTGATGTCCTGGGCATGAGTGCGGCGGCTATGCGCTTTGCCTATCACTGCCTTGCCGTACCATGCTCCGCTTTCAGTCCACGGCCACGTAAGGGCAAGTGAGCCCGTGTTCTCCCCGGAAGTTGAGTTGCTGGCTAAGTTATGGGTTACCCGCCGTTGCCAGCGGCCGGTACACATCACCGTTTCAGAAAGATACCACTGCCACCCCACAACGGATTGCCCTTGCCGGAGAATGGGGCTTGCCGTTAAGTTAGCTTGGGGCCACCAATCGGTCCACAAATTTTGTGATGCCAATCCCCATGGGGCAAGATTGCTGAGGGCGAAGCCCTGTATCTCCCGTCCTTGTCTTTGCTCTAGACTGGAGTGTATTCTTAGGCGACCTGTGGGGCTTTGCCAATTCGCTTCACATAGGCCTATGCCTCCGATTTCGGCGGTGGCAGAGGCGGAAGATTGATAGCGGTGCACTCGGAAGCTATAGCGGACCGGCAGCTCAGGAGATAGCTGCCAGTCGATATCGCCGTCAAGGTTCTGCCCCGATGCCCCTTCTGCCATATGCCAGGTCCCCAGCTGGAGGAAGCCTATAGGTAAGCGTTGTTTGACGGTGAAGGCCAAACCCCGATGGGTGGAAGGCTCAGGTGACTCCAGCAGAAGGGAGCGTGATGCTTTTTGAAAAGCCGATAGCTCCCAGGTGGTTGTACCGCGGACTGTCTCTAGATCAAGCTGACCTGTGATGGGAGATACTCCACTAATGCCAGTGGTATCCTTCGGTATGGTAAGGTGGGCTTGCATGTGGGTGTTGGCCCAGGCATTTGACTGTAGTTCTATAGAAGCTTGACTGTTGGCCCTCCCCTCTTGGCGGAGGGTTAACGCGGTTTGTTTATTGCTGGGCCCATGGAATACGGTGTGGAGTTCTAGATGATTGGGGTGGGTATTTGGACTCATGCCTGGGGCATCCCAGCGAAAATTCGGTGTTTGGCCACTTCCNGTTAAGCACCAATCCAAGGAGGGCGTCTGTCTTTCAGCGGTGAACCGAGCCATGTAGTCTTCCTTGGACTGCATGCCTGCCAGTTTCCATTCATCCAGGATGACGGTAAGCTCTTCAGTGTTCAAATCCGGGACGATGGACATGGCTACCATGGTAATAGTGCCATGGGAGAGGTGGCTCGTAGAGCTATCAAGGGGGATAGAATACATCTTCCAACCTTCCGAAAGTTCCAGAAAGTGAGGGCCATAGGGTTCGCCATGGGTATTTAAAAGCCATACAACAAGCTCGGAGCCGGAGGCCTTTGTGTGGGCCCAGAAAGTAAGGCCGGGGCTGTCCCCCAAAGAGAAAGGATAAGGCAGCCTGCCTAAGATTTGTGGGCGTCTCCCATCTTCTGTGGAAGGCGGGGTTATGTAACTAGCGTCTACTCTTAGAGCTTTGTTATCTGGTGGGGGCATCCATGGAGCATGGGGCAGGGCGATGGTACTGATTGCGATACTAGGTGCATGGTTTGTTAATGCATGCCAGCGGTCCTCGCCTTCGCTTAAGCGCAGGGTGTCGAGGGCACTTAACATTATCTCTCCTCGGATAGTCCCCGGCAAAGAGCTCCTTAGCTGTACTCCCACGCCTGAGATCTCTTGCCAACTGGGAATGCCCACGGGTGCCCAGTTTTCTGGATCTAGAATGATGTCTTGCCATCCAATTATGCTGCCTAAGGAGACAGACTGGATGAAATAGCTGTTGGTTCCTGAGTACAGAAGGATATCAAGCTGCATACCGGGCTGCGGCCGAGGAAGGCCTAAGGTGAGCAACATGGTGGAGGCCTCGGTCAAATTGACTGCAGTGGGTAAAGGCAGGGTCGTTTTGGCCCGTGCGCCACTACCCTCTAAGGTAAAACCCAGCTTAAGAGCGGCCCGTATTACGCCTTCCGTTGGTATCCAACCAGTCTCTCGCTCCAGATCAAGTGAGCTTCCCATAGTAGCCTCCGGTCTTGTCCATTGCTCCGGTCGAGCCATCTCCGCAAGCAGAGGCTGTCGTTTGGTATGGATTTCCATATCCTCCACAACAAACTCCAGTGCCCCTTTGGGGGTAAAGGTGCGACGCCAGACTTCCATTCCAAAGTAGGGTGTGATAGTTCCTGTACCTTGCTCCCAGGCAAGGGCTGACCACGTGAGTTTCGAATCAGTCGGGGTTCCGGATACCTCCGAGGGCGATTGTCCAAAGGAGGCGGTTTCGGGCTCTATCTCATTTCTGGCCAGATGGGTAAGGCTTAGAGTGCCTGTCTTGGTTGTATATCGAGCTTGCCCTCCCTGGATCAATGGTTTTTTACCGGCAAGATCCCNGGAGACTTGATAGGAGATCGTGAGTTTCTCAGCCCCGGGCCACCAGCGCCGCAGATCGATGCGTCCTAGTTGGTAATCTATGAAATAATCACTATTGGGGGTTAGGACTCTCTCCCCGATCATTATCTTTTCCGTTCCCATTAATATGGGAGCCAGGCTCGTATGGAAGGTAGCTGTGGGAGCAGTGAGGGTAAAGACTTCTACTTGGGTGATGGTCTGAGAGTGACCGGCCACCATAGCTATGGTCAAAGGGCCTTGGCTGTAGTAGCCTTGGGCTCCACTAAGGGTCATCGCCAAAGAAGATAGAGGCAAAGACAGAAGTCCAACATCTACATCGCCNAAGGAGGCAGAGCCCTGAGCCATATCTAGTCTTAGGCTGTACTTAGGCAAGAAAGCATCGTTATCAAAGGTGCCGTGCAAGCGAACGCCTGGCCAGAGGGCTCGAACTTCAGCCTGTAGCCGTTGGTCAAGGATCAAGCCCGGTCGTTGATCTGCTCCCTGCCATAGAGGAGGGCGGCCATTGATATCTATGTACTGAATTTCCAGAGTCTGACTACCTTGCCACTGCAACCCTGTTGCTTCGTCGGTTTCTGCGCCGGTGGAAATCGTATCTAGAGGCGCTGCCCATACCACGCCGGGACTTAGTTCTATCCCGAAGATGCCTAGCCAAAGCAAACTAGCCAGGAGCACAAGCAATTTCCCTTGGCAGGGGGTAAGGCGCTTGTCCATAAGCGGATCCCCATCCTTTTACTTTCTTTGTATCCTGAGAACATTGTAACAAAGCAGCACCCTATGGGCAAAGGGCCTTAAGCAGGATGGCTGGGTCTATGTGTCGAATCTGCCATTTAATGCTACTATGGTGCTAGACTCGACGTGGGATTTATGGCTGTGCACCTTGGTGGCACCTGGGCGGCGGCTATCTAGACACTAAAAGAGGTGGAGCCAATATGAAAAAGAGGCTGAGTGAAGGATTGCGGCATCTTGGCTTTGTGGTGATGCTGGTGCTTTGCTTGGTCGTTAGTGGCGAGGCTTATGGATATGCCCAGGAAAGCGGGGGAGAGCCTTTACCACTTTTGCGCTTTGGGACAACTGCCCGGATTTGGGGTATGGGCAATGCCGGTGTGGCTATAGCCGAGGGAGTTGAGGGCTTGTATTACAATCCTGCGGGATTGAGTGCCATCCATCAACCGGAGTTGTCCATTAGTCATTCAGCACTGCACATGGACACCGATCTGTATTTTCTAGCTGCTGGTTTACCTCTGGCCCGCAATACTGGCATTGGAGCAGGGCTGCTCCTGCTCTCGAGCCCAGGCATTCAAGGTGCTGATGCTGATTCTCCCACTGATTACTTCGATTATCTGCAGGCTGTGGCTTACGCGGGCTTCGGTCTGGAGACGGGTAAAAGGTTAAAGGCGGGGTTGACAGCGAAGGGGCTGTTTGGTGAACTAGCTGAGGCTACCTGTCATGGATTCGCATTGGATGGAGGGCTCCGCTACCAGGTTAATCCACTGCTTACCGTGGGTGTTCTGGCGAGGGATCTCGTAGGTGAATTGAGCTGGAGTACTGGTCTTAAGGAACGTCTCCCTTCTCAGTGTATAGGGGGAGCCTCCCTTTCTCTCCTTCAGGGGAAAGTGCTGTTGAGTGCTGAAACCGATATGGCCTTCAAGAAATGGGGCTTAGGTGCCGAATACAGTATTGGAGACCATGTTAAGTTGCGAGGAGGGTATGCCAAACAGAGCCTCACTGCCGGCGCCGGTCTTGGTCTAGGCAATGTCTATCTGGACTATAGCTGGGTTGGCCATGAGTTGGGGGGTACCCACCGCCTCAGCTTTGCTGTTAGATTTTGACCCATAAAAATATAGAATTGGTAAAAAATGGCAGGATTAGGCTAAGAATTTGCCGTATTACTACTGGAAGGTTGGGTTTTGCCTCTTATATTGAGGCTTTCTTCAGGATTTTGGTTAGGCCNGTCGGTAATGGGGTAAGCATCATTAGGTGATATCTCGGACCACAAAACAAGGAGAGGATCACATGGATGAGGTAAAACGCAAGGTAGAGCAAGANCGACAATTGGTCATCTTTAGTCTATACGGTGAAGAATTCGGTATGGAGATCACGAAAGTACGGGAGATCGTCAAACCCCGGGAGATCACCAAGCTTCCTAATGTGATAGACTTCGTTGAAGGCGTGACAAATCTACGAGGGGAAGTCATTCCCATCATTGACCTGAAGAAAAGGTTTGGCGTGAAGGCCACGGAGATGACTGATGATTCCCGGATTATCATTGTGGATATCAGNGATAACCGGGTAGGTCTTGTGGTAGATGATGTCACTGAGGTACTCCGGATTTCCGAAGGTGATATTGATCCACCTCCCCGGGCTGTGGCTGGGCTCAAGGCAGAGTACATCCAGGGCATAGGCAAAGTCGGAGAGCGGCTGTTGATTCTACTCGATGTGGACAAGATCCTCACTACCGAAGAGAAGATAGAACTACAGGCAGAGGCTTTGTCTGAGGAGTTGGCCTCAGCTGTAGGTGAAGACTAGGCAGTATGCCGTATTCATAGGCCTTGGGCGCAGAATCAGCTGGCTGTAGCCATGGGCCAGCAACGACGAGGGTGAGACATTTTGGATGACATTCTTAGCCAACGGGAGATCGATGAACTGATCAGCCAAGTGGCTGGCCAGGTGCAGGAAGAAGAGGTTGCGTCAGAGGTTACCACTTATGACTTTAAGCGGCCCCACAGGTTTTCCAAAGAACGGGTGCGGGCTTTACAAAGGATCCATGAGCAGTTCGCCCGAGAGTTATCGGGTATGGTCTCAGCCAAGGTAAGAGCCCGAGTGGACCTGAGTGTAGCCTCTATCGAGCAGCTGACTTTTGGAGAATTCATCAGATCGGTCCCAAACCCCTCGGTAATCATCTTATGTGATATGCAACCACTAGAGGGAAGCCTGATTATGCAGTTGAGTCCAGATATTTCTTTTCTCTTGTATGATCGGCTTTGTGGTGGTCCGGGCATGTCTTTAGGCAGGACTAGAGAGCTCACCGATATCGAACTTGCTGTACTGACGAGCCACTTTTTCGAACCTATGGCCGAGAGTCTGGAAAATGCCTGGTCGGAGATTGTCGATCTTAGCATCACCATGGAGTCTATTGAGAGCAATCCCCAGTTTCTACAGGTAATGCAGGAGCGAGAGACTGTCGTCCTTATCTCCCTAACCTTGGGGATAGGCAACGTTAATGATTTCATCAACATCTGTATATCTCACTCTGCATTGGAGCCAGTCTTGAAACAGTTGACCTCTTTGCGGTTGTTCGATTCCTTGCGGCGCCGAGCAGAACCTGCTGATGTTGAGATGATCCATTCCAAGGTAAGGGAGACTCCCATCAACCTCGATGTGGAGCTAGGATCTACCGTGGTGACAGTGGCGGATCTATTGAACTTGCAGGTGGGAGATGTTATCACCTTTGACAGGAAACGCCACGAAAATCTTGATGTACAGGTGGGGGATCTTGCCAAATTCCTGGCTTCGCCGGGAAAACTTGGAGACAGATTAGGGATTGTAATCACTGCAGTACGCCCCACAGAAAGGAAAGATCCGGATGAGTGATTTCTTAAGTCAGGAGGAAATCGATGCTTTGCTGCGGGGAGCTGCGGCTCCTGATGAGCCCGAGGCCGAAGGCAATGAAGGCCAAGATAGCAATGACCCAGATGATTGGCCTAGCTCGGATGGCGAGCAAGATCTCAACGGAGAAGAGGACTACCTCGACGAGATCGAAAGAGACGCCCTAGCCGAAGTGGGCAATATTTCCATGGGTGCTGCTGCGACGGCACTCTCTGCTATTCTCAATCACAGGGTCTTGATCACAGTTCCCAAAGTGGATATGACCACCAGGGCCGAGGTGCGGGAGAACTATCCCATTCCTTGCTTGGTCATCAACGTGAAGTATGTAGAGGGATTAGAAGGCAGCAACCTGTTAGTCATAAAAGAGATAGACGCAGCCGTGATCGCCAGTCTCATGATGGGCGAGGACGGCTTTAACCCTCCGGAGGTTCTTACTGATCTGCATGTTAGTGCAGTTACTGAAGCTATGAACCAGATGATGGGTTCCTCTGCTACGGCTATGTCTGATATGTTTGGCGCTAGGATTCAGATCACCCCGCCGGAAGTGGAACAGCTGGACTTGCAGTCCAATGCCGATGAACTTCCTGTGGAGGAGCCGGTTGTGCAGGTTTCCTTTCGCATCCAGGTTGAGGGTCTTTTGGACAGTGAAATGCTGCAGCTAATCGAGCTGGATTTTGCTAAAAGTATGGTGCAAAGGCTATTGGACTCTTCCTCATACATGGGAGAGGAGGTAGCGGCTGAAGTTAGTGCCGGTCCCCAGGAGATGGCGTCTGCTGTGTGGGAGGAAGAAAGCAGGGTTTCTTCCAGTACGGCTGTGGAAGCACCTCCTTGGAGTGATTTTCCTGGTGGAGAAGGAGGACTAGTCTACAGTCCGGGGGAGCTCGGCAACTTGAACATAGCGTTGATCCGAGACATTCCGGTGAGAGTGAGAGCCATTTTGGGCAGAAGTCGATTGCCTATAGAAACCATATTGCGGTTAGGGCCTGGTTCAATTGTGGAACTAGACACAATAGATGGAGAGCCCATTGAGATACTGGCCAACGATACCCTCATTGCCAAGGGCGAAGTAGTGGTAGTGGGGGAGCAGTTCGGTGTCAGAATAACTGAGATTAGTACACCGAGGGAGCGGATATCGTCGGTGCGGTAAATAGTGGGGTAGGTCCACTAGGAGGAATCTAGGCAAATGGATTTTTCAGAGTACAAGGATGTGTTCGCTGCTGAGGCCCGAGAGTACATTCAGTCCCTGAACGAGAACCTCCTGGAGTTTGAACAAACACCGGGTGATGAAGGGCTGATCGCGGAGATGTTTCGGGCTGCCCATTCTCTAAAAGGAATGGCCGGCACCATGGGTTATACTCAAGTTGCGGATCTTACCCATCATATGGAGAACCTCCTCGATGCGCTGCGCCAGGGCGAGGTAGCTGCGACTGGGGATCTGATTAATATCTTGTTCGATGCGGTAGATCTGCTGGAAATTGTGCTCGAAGAGGTAATTAGCACCGATCACGTCTATACAGATACATCCCAGGTCAAGGAAGCGCTGGCTTTAGTTTTAGAGAGTAATTCCCAGGATGGAGGAAGTGGTTTTGCCCAAAAGGCAGCAATTAAACTGGAAGCGCCGGCACTTGGGCTCAACGAGTATGACAGAGAACTGATCAAAGAGGCCGTTGCCATGGACTACACCCCATTGGCTGTGACCGTTGTGCTAAGGGATAACGTGCTCATGAAATCGGTGCGGGCTTATACTGTTTTTCAAGTNTTGGAGAAATTGGGCACGGTAGTTAAGTCTGTGCCCTCAGCTCAAGATCTCGATGATGAGCGGTTTGATGACCGCTTTACTGTGCTTTTGTTCACCCGCCATTCTTCTAACAGAGTGGAAGACGAAGTACTTAATATCCCAGAGATTGTCCAAGTGATCGTTGGCGAGCTCGGGTTAGAGGAAGGAGAGGGAGCAAGGCCTGCCATTAGCATTGAGAGTAGGGAGACAGCGAGACCGTCCCCGGGGGACCGAAGGCCAAGAAACGGAAGCCGGGGCCGAGTGCTGGAGAAATTTGTCCGGGTGGAGACAGAGCGTCTCGATGAGTTAAACAACCTCGTGGGCGAGCTGGTCATTAGCCGAACACAAGTTACTGAGATGGCCAAGCATCTGGAGGAGAGCCATGCCAAGGCTGCTATCGCCCAGCTAGACCGGGTAACGACGGAGCTGCAATATGCTGCTATGAAGCTGCGTATGGTTCCGGTTAAACAAGTATTTGACCGCTTTCCCCGCATGGTGCGGGATCTGGCAAAAACGGCCGGTAAGGAAGTACAACTCAAAGTGGTTGGCGAAGAGACGGAGCTGGACAGGTCCTTGATGAATCAGATCGGTGATCCGTTGGTGCATCTGATCCGCAACGCTGTAGANCATGGTCTAGAAGAGGAGCATCTGCGACGGCAAGCAGGGAAACCAGCGGCCGGCCTAATTCGACTGGAAGCTCGACATGAGGGCAGTCACGTCGTCATTGAGGTAGCTGATGATGGCCGGGGAATAGATGCTGAGAAGATTAAGAATAAGGCTGTTGAGATTGGCTTCATCTCTCGGGAGCAGGCAGCTAAGATGACTCCCCAAGAGGCCCAAGCTCTTATCTTCGAACCGGGCTTTAGTACTACTGACGAAGTTACGGATGTGTCTGGTCGCGGTGTGGGCATGGATGCAGTCAAAGCTGCACTGGAAAACATGAACGGATCAGTGGACATAAGAAGTGAACTGGGGCGGGGAACCAGCGTCAGCTTGAGACTCCCCTTGACTTTGGCGATTATCAAGGCGCTTCTAGTTAAAGTGGGCTCAGAGACATGTGCCATCCCCATTCAGTCTGTTAGAGAGAATCTGAGGGTGACACCAAAGGCCATCAAGACGATCCATGGAGAACGGGTTATCACCCTGCGCAACGAGGTACTGCCTATTTTGGACTTATCCAGCCTCTTGGGTTTTGAAGCCCCAAGCCACGATGGTGATCTGCCGGTGATCGTGGTGGAGGCCGGCCCTAACAAGGCTGGCTTCATAGTGGAAGAGCTCTTGGGGCAGCAAGAAGTGGTGATTAAGTCCTTAAGCACTATGCTAGGAGATATAAAAGGAGTGGCCGGTGCTACAGTGCTCGGAGATGGGACGGTAGCCCTGATTCTCGATGTTTCAGCAGTTTTAGATGAGCTCTCAGCTGAGTCTAGGTAGCTCTAGGTTAAGCAGGACACGGAGGGAAGAGAATGGCGAAACGAGTCTTGGTGACTGATGACACAGCTTTTATGCGCATGAGCCTCAGGAACGTTTTGGAGAAAAATGGATACGAGGTAGTAGGAGAGGCAGCCGACGGCGAGGAGTCTGTCGCCCTCTATGAAGAACTGCGACCAGATGTGGTGACTATGGATATCACAATGCCTAAGATGGATGGGATTACAGCCATAAAGAAAATCTTGGAGATGGACCCCGATGCTAAGGTGATTGTCTGCAGCGCCATGGGACAGAAGCCCATGGTCATAGAGGCCCTGAACGCGGGTGCCAGGGATTTTCTGGTGAAGCCATTTCAGCCGGAAAGGATAATCGAGGCATTGCGTAAGGTTGCGGGCTAATAGATAGGGGGCAGATTATGTGGCTGGAAGCAATAAACCGACACCGATGGAGTTGGACCTCCTGCGGGAGCTAGGCAATATCGGGGCAGGCAACGCTACATCAGCGTTGTCTTCCATGCTTAATGACAGGAAGTTGGAAATGGTGGTCCCCGAGGTTGCTTGTTTGACTTTGCCGGAGACAACGGACCTTATTGGGGGCTCTGAGGCCCCAGTTGCCGGGATCTATATAGCTGTTTCAGGAGACGTAGACGGACACATGGCTTTTCTCATGCCTATAGAAAGTGCCCACCAGTTGGTGGACTCTATTTTGGGCCAAGAGACTAGCGAGTTTGATGATATGGGCTGCTCAGTTCTGGAGGAAGTAGGGAATATCGTGATCACGTCTTATCTCAATGCATTAGCTGAGATGACGGGCCTCATGATTATACCCTCAGTACCGGGCCTAGCCATAGATATGGCTGGCGCCATTTGGAGCTCTATCCTGGCA